>JGI24159J19872_10014122_pt1 | contig 10338 bp, 5 predicted proteins | sample Ectturendosymbi4_FD_19872 | JGI IMG/M metagenome (IMG submission 19872) | reverse complement strand
AAGTTTAGGTTTAGTATCTACTAAATAGGACTACATGTACAAAGAGACATGCAAAACGACAAAATTTATTGACTTTAAAAAAACTTTAACAGGTAAAAGTATAAACTAAGGTTAGCTCTGACGTAATGAAGTTGCTGTGACATGGCTACTGTCTCATGAGAAATACAAATATGTGCTGTCCCATCCCATGGGATTCCCAGAGGAATGACATTTCTACGGACAAGCCTGGCGATATAACTTTAGCAAGGAATGATTTTTACTAGCTATAAAATGGACTATGGAGTAAATTCCTCAGACGAAAGTAGAGGTCGTACGGAAGTGTGCATCAACAATGAGATTAGAAGACAGTGTTTTATGGTTCAGACATTGATCACGTGATGCAAAACAAAAATCAAAGCATATCGAGCAGCTGCTAATTATGGAATTTTTTCCATTTTAATTTAGAAAAAATGCCCTACAGTGTGATGGCTATTCATGTTTCAAATTAAATACAAAACTGCCACACCAAAACTCTAAGAAAGCTTGCTCTCTGCAGTAACTGAAGTAAATTAACCGAAACTTATCAGCGCTATTAGAAGCGCTATTATATTTTTCTGTTTTTTTGTTGCTGAGTACAAGTTATCGTTTTTGTCAATCCATCAGGAAACACGTCATCTAACAGGGTACAATGTTAGAGCAAGTGCTTATCAAGCGGATCCGGTTCGGTTTCCAGATAAAATAAAAAAAATAAGTTTCAAATTGCACTCCCGTCTCTTTAAGCAACTACTGCAGAATCCACTGTGAAATTACCTACGAAGCTTCCTGCCTAGGATACCTAAGACGAGAACCTGCATACGGACCATTAAGACACCCTGACTTGGAGTATTAAGGAAGTAACAGTGCATTCATTTTCCATCAGTAAATGCGCTTCTTTGCAAAATGCAATGCAGCATAACACTGCTGTACAATGAAGCTTTAGAGTATTTATAGAAATTTACCACACGTTTTACATTAAAAGTTGCATCCCTGAGTCTTTTTGATTTATAACAGTTTCAGCCATTTATCATGACATTTTTGTGTGACTTGGATTGATCATAGTTCTCTTTCACCTTGGGAAATGTCATAAAAGGAAACAAAACAATATCTAGTGGCGTTACCTTGTTTGGCCAGATGAGAACGATCTCAACATTGATAACAACGTCATCAATCCCAAAGGCGAAAAAAGAATGTTTTGCGACTTAGTTGTTTGAGATGATGTTAAATCATTCATAAGAGTTGCAGAAAATAATCGAGAGCTTTCAGCCATGGAAATAAACCGTCGAGAAAGTTTACCCTTTGATGTATTCTGTAAATAAAAAAGCTTCACTAAATGCACCAACGGTGCTAACTATTAAAAAATATTCGTAAAATGGGCGAAACTTGAGTTTTACCCAAATGAAATAGTCTGACAAAGCATCATGACTGCATTTCAGGAAACATACTCGTATATATTTTCGCAGCAAGCACAACCACCACTAGATACAATTCCTTTAAACTATGTCTGTCTTGACGACGAAGCTTACAAGCGCAATGTTTAAAATGACAATCTAAAATCCTCTAACAAAATCATCAAACGCAAAAAATTGTCAATAATCAGAAACTATACTGTTGTGGTTGTTAAAACCAAAACTGAAAAAATCACTTCGGCTATAGATTTTGTGCTTACATCAAAATTTAAACCCTCTGTGTATGGTATACTTTTTAGTTTTTTCCTGTAGGTGCTACACCAAAAAATGATTATAACAGCATAAGACGGACAATTTTTTTGTTGCTTGTAAAGTTTTATTTTTTATACAATCATCAGCCTAAAGACGCTTCCACTGTATCAGTCATTGTGCAATAATACTCTTACGGTCCACGGGGATGCCCAAATGAATAATACCAGACTCGAAAAAAGACAAACTCTAGCCTTGCGGCAAGTTTCTAACGAATCTGCCTGCTTGGTTCTACTTTCATCCTTTTGCGATGATTCATACTTGTATATATCATTCAGTAGTAATTGTAAATCACAGTGGTGACGTACATAAGTGAATCCATCATAATTTATTTGCACAGTTAAACCAGTTTCGTGTATTTAAACACTCACGAATATAATGATATTTTCCTTCTATTGCTAACCATAAATGTACCCCTTCAGATAAGCAAATGTGTCCCTAGGCTAGGGGTACATGTACCTCAGGTTGGGAACTTCTGGACTAGAACACATGAATAATTCTGTTACAAACGTATACTGAGCTTTCCTATCGGCAAATGATTGCACTACCCCATTTTTTTACAAGAAGACAGGACACAATCGTAACAAGAAGCTTTCTTCACTCATTAATACAACTTTGAACAAGCAAGTCGAAGAGGTCCCGATTTTTGTTCACTGTAATGTCCTCTCCTCTTGGTTTTGATTATGGGGTTTATAGTGAAATGATAATAAATTTATAAATGATAAAAAATAATTAGTTTAATGCTAACAGTAATATGTCACTGCCAGACTGGCGCCACTTTGCGAACCTTTCACGCACCCCAGTTAAGGACCCCGGCTCTGGATAGAATCGAGAATTTTTTTGATAACTACAAATCGCACATTAACAATAAGTTAATTAGTAGGAATTGGCCAGACTACAAAAGGAAGAAGAAAGATAGGGTATAAGGCCCTAATGATGTCAGCGCTTCATCTCTCTCTCGGGTCACTTAACATACATTTGCATATCCCCCAGGCAAGTTCCCATCAGATCCATGCAACATATGTAAGTAGCCTTACAATACGAAGAAGCATGTAGTTGCAGCATCTTAATAAAAATTAATTTTTGTAATTTTACTCTTTGGATATTCTCTGCAGTGGAGTAACTAGACTAGAGGTTTGAGCCAGTGGGACAAAACTTCGCTGAAGGAAACCCACTGACCACCGTAGGAGGACCACTAGCCAGCATTCAGAAAAAAAGTGAAGAAAAGATAGTGAGTCGAGATATCGTGGATGTTTATACTAGCTAAAAAAACGAAAACACCCCGAAAAACGCAAAAAGGCAACAATCTACTGAAAACACAAATAATACTAAATATAAAAATATCAGATAAAGGGGGACCAGTTTTTACATTTAGCTTGCCAGGAGGGCGGCTCGCCCCCTGCCCCCTTCAGTTACGCCACTGGCTCTCTGTTTTGGATGCCCGGGGCCGCCGCCCAGTTTGATCTCCTTCTGCACGCCCCTGGTAATAGCATATAGGCCGTCTTTCGTTCAACATAGAGCATGAGCTTAGTTACAGTTTGACTCTACGCAAAACGCTCCTCATCTAAAATTCCTCGATTTCATTGAAATTTCTGAAAAAGGTCCTATAATTATTATAGTTAATTTACTTCAGCTGCACGAGTTTAGGCTGACAATAACATTTCACGAACAAGAACAAAAGCTTCTAAAAACTGGTCGCTTGAGATCCATTTTGGATGAAAGCTTAGATAACCATCTACAGTTAAATATCACTTTTTTCGAGCGATGTAAATATATTCTCACAGGCATTCTTTTCCTTTGTAATCCAACCTTTAACCTTTCTTGGCTGTTTTTGCCAGAAAACCAAATAAATAAAATATCAAAAACAAAACGCGAAATTAAAATGTAGTAGATAGCTAAATGATAGGTACAGGACATGTTCTGAGTTAGAGAAAACTTTAGAAAAAACTGTGATGGAAATTATTCAGAGGAATTAATAGGTTGTTTTTCGTTTAAGTATCGAAATGATCTCTCTTTCATTTATGGAATTTGTGGTCTGTAAGAACAATGCTGATTCGCACAGTTTTTTTTATGGCCAGCAATGAACAGACATAACACTTTGAGTTCTCCTCAAGTGCTTTCATATGATTATAATTTACTGGTTGTGCTTTGTACGTTCCTTTTGTACCGGGCATTTGATTCCTTTGAAAGTATTCCGGAGGTCATAAACGTGCCACTTGCGTCATGAGAGGAGCACTACAAACCAAGTTGTTTTTTGTTAACTCAAATTTCAAACCAGACAGGCACGTTTATGAGTTCTTAACTGTAATACCTCCCAGGTAGTAATTACCGCAATATAATCCTCACCAGATAGTGCGGAAAGTTGAAATTACTGAATAGGCTTGTCCGGTCTGCCTGGAATAAAGTTGTAGAGTACAGTGAGCAAAATTTCAAAAAATTATGCTTTTGCTAAGTGACAGAACGAAAAAATGAACAATTTTTGTGTTATGAAAAACAAACTGACGTGTTGTACATATTTTTGACGTAAAGTATCATGTCATTTGACAAAAACTCAGTTTTTATAAGTTGTCTTGGTCAAAATTTTCTTTCTACTAAAACGTTATCATCTGCCGAAAGGGAGTACACTTATAGAATCAAGAAGAACTATGATTTAATTTATTAAACAAGGAGTTTCTGGTATAGGTTAAATTATCAAAATTGTATTGTTTGTTTTGCTTCAGTAAAATATAATAGAGGCTTTCAATAAGTCTTGAGGTCTAAAATACTTAAATGTTTTTAAGCATAATCATCACTGCAATCTGTCGCAACTTAAAGGGTTCGCCTTACAAAACTTTTTAATAATTTGTTAAGAACGTATGAATAGTCAGCTTAATGCAATTTGAAACCATATTTAAGCATGTGGTTAAACAGTTTGAAGCCTATGATTCACTATGCGAACCGAACGACGTTTTCAAAAGTCAGAAACTAAACAGGAAAATAGAGGTATTTTTATTCATTATAGTTATATTGAAGACCATCGATTAATGATTTTTAAGCGTACAAAATACCTGCGACATTAAAAAAGAACTTGCTTTTCCGAGTATGTTATAATACTTTAAAATAAATTTGATGAAGGTAGCAAATTAACATAAGGTGTTTTCTGCAGCTTGTTATGACCAAAGACCTGTACGTTTTCATTGAGTTCAATAAGCTTTTACATGCAAAAAACTGCCTTTAAAAACACCGTGTTGCGCTTATACCTCGCATTTTTCTGAATGATGAACTCGAAGGGAAGGATAACTGTTCATGAAAGCAGCTCCTTTGACTTTGACGTTGAAAACGAAAAAAAGAAGAGCCAAGCACAGACTCGAGGTCTTCATTGCAAGTGAATGTAGAATCGCTAAGATCTGAATGCTAGGCTGATTATGAAATTAAAAAACATAATTTTTTATGTATGTCCAACGTTAATTTAACCCTTGAAAATATTTTTTATCATGTGCTCTTATCTTGACGGTATTCGAATAATTGCGTCCGAAGTTTTAAATCCGCAAAACAAAAACTTGCATCAATAAATGGAAACATACATAGAACATGGCTAAAATTATGAAGTTTTCGTTCTCTTTTAATAAAATAAATACGAATGGAACAGTGTTTAAGTTTCCTTTCGCGTATTTGCACAAAAACTACAATCAAGTACACGTAAATTATTTTTAACACGATACTTTAGTTTACAATTCAAAGATTTGTCACCATCAATCTGCAGATAGTGATGTTTTACCAGATGAATGGTTAAATTACACGCTGTTTGTTATAAAATAGGTTACTAAGTGGATGTAGCTGGACCTAATTTCTGAAGCAGCAAACAAAATCAAAGCCTCTTTTCTTTATATTTGAGACTGAGCTCCTTGCTTTCTCACCCTGTTAAGTCCAAACTGGTTATTGGTGTGGTTGTAAGCTATTTATATCACAGAGCCCTTTTTCTCCAAACGTCTGCCAGCTCAAAGTGTGACACAGTCCGATCGAAAAGTCTTGAAGGCTTGTCTTTTTTCAGATGCTGCTTAATATCCGCGGACGCAAAAACATGTGCACAAGCTATCGAAAAACTGGTAAGGTCTGCTTTGTGGGAACTTTATACCACTGAAAAATTTTAACCCAACACTTGTGTGAAATGAAAGGAGCTATTCATCTTTTTAAGTTGAAGAATGAACCTCAGCACTTTTCAACCACGCCGTTTCAACTGTCCATTTTGTGAACAAATCCACTTATCAAAGTTGAAGCCCACAGCCTGGAATTTGCACAAAAATGGCGTGATGTTCAGTTTTTGGATAGATGTGACTATATCAACATAGCATTTTGAGTTTTATAATTCTGACGGTTGGGCCTGCATGTGGCTGGTTGCAGCTTTGTATAATCTCGCTCTGTCTTCGAATTATTAGTTTTTCTGCAAACACGCAATTTCGATCGAGTGACGGCAGCTAGATGTAAACAAATCAAAAATGGATGTGTAAACAATTTCCAACTCCCGCAAGTGGCTTATCCTTTGGGCGTTCAAGACTATCACTGAACGCCTTAAGGTTTGTGCTAAACATATTTTCAAACACTCTAATATAGAATGAAAATTGGTTTTTGGCTTTTCCATGATTATGTTTAATTATTTTCCAAGAAAACCTAGCCTTGAAATAAAAGAACCTCTGCCTTGATTTAAATCCTTTTTTCATGGTTGAACAACTCATGGATTACGCACCTGACCGGCTTCAACGAGTTCGAATCATTACAAGGCACTCACCTCACATCAGTGAACACCTTGCCTAAAATCAATAAACAAAAAATGGAGAAAAAAGTGACAGCGCAGTAGTATGCAGTTTTACAATGGCAAGGCATTCACCATCCGCTGGTGAACGCCCGACGACTGTTACGTAATAATTGGGCTCACCCAGGTATTAAGTTACTCAATCGCGACTAACCTACAGTTAGAGAAGAGCAGAGATATGGCTAATTTACTTGTTGCAAATGATGTATTAAGATTTTAGGTACTGGCTTGCTGCAGAGATTAGGGGAAGGTGAGGTAAGTTGAGTTGCAACGTGAGGGCAGTTGAAACATTGCTGCTTTTGATGTCACGGACATCAGCGCACACCAAGAAAAATGACCACCTTATGCCACTTTCTCTACCATCAGCCAACGCCCCACCGGAAAGGTTACCGTACGCCACTGCTTCCCATGTCTTGTAATTAGATAACGTTTAAGATTTGATCTCGACGGCAATTTAAATATAGGTCAGTTTTAACCTTGACCACATCACGTTTCCTGTAAGCCAGTGGTCTGCCAAAAGGAACTTATTTCGAAATTATAGTGTGGCAAAATGTTTTATGCACCGCCAATACCGTAGACCTGAAGTAATCTTTCACGTAATGTCTTTAAACATGCAGTCGCTCGCTCAGGTTAGTTTCTCTATTTTTCAATTACAGTTTTTTCCAAACTACGAAACATACGCAAGAATGATTTCAATGGTTCACAGAAATACGAGTTACAACAATAGCTTGTAGCAATCCGTTTTGAGAAAACGTTCATTAATATCCTATTTTAGGTTAGGACGAGTGGACCTGTCTGTTCACTTGTAAACCACTAAGATGTATTGTTTGTTCTTTTGCATGCGTCACAAAACACAAGCATTTATTGCTATAAAGTTGAATTTGAATGTTAGAAAATTAATACATTTGTTATTCATAACAAAGTGGCAAATTTATCGACATTGTTAGTTAAATGCCTACTTTTAAAGACGCTTTACCGTTTCGTTATTCACATTAACTGCCATCTCCCCTTTGATGTTTCCAATGTTAACCGCACAAAAGTGATGTTTAGTGTTTTCGACATGTGTAATGAGAAGCGCTTTACGAAACGTCATCCTCTTTTGTTAGTTTAATGCCAGCGGTATCATTCAATAACCTCCTCGAACCAACATGTCCAGTACGTGACTTGTTCAGCGTATGCAACGGAGAAGACACGACCATTAATAGCATCCGGATATATCACTTTAGACCTGCTTGCAAGAATCACCGGTGGGCGCTTGATCGCAAATGAGAAAAACTTTTTTACGCTGTGAATCTAATATATACGTCAGTATTTTGCTTTTGGATGTTCGATGGCATCAAAATTTTTGAGCATCAAGAAAACCCAAATAATTTGCCGTTGAACTCGCGGATGAACCAACGTAAAAAGTAAGCGTCCCATATTTGCGAAGCGATGAAGATATTGTGATGCGCTAGAGCAACTGTAACTTCTTTGGTGAAATGTGTCATTACCAGCCAATGTCTACTTTACCATGTTTAGCCTACGACAAAAAGCTTCTTTTCATACAACTGGCTAACTTTTCTAACTTTTCAGACCAACTAGCTAACTTTTCAGACCACTAGTATGATGTTTTAATTGTTTTCTAAAAACAACACAAATTAAGTATTCTCCACAATGGAGATAAGCAAGGAATTGGTCGGCAAATGTTTAATAGGAAATCGATGTCACGCAAAATTACGCATCCTCAGTTCTTATTCAAACAGAAGACAACACAGAGGTTCGAAAATGTGTTCTTTGTATTATTGCCAACACATAAGCATACGTTAACTCACATAACACAACAAATATTAGATCCTTACTGGTCAGAGTGTACATCACCAATTTAGCAATTACTCGGTAAAACAAATAATGAACCTTGGTAAGCAATGCACGGAGTTGCTGTAGATTTTTATTTTAAACAATATATTGCCACAAATATCGAAAACATATTATTTTATTCAACGTTTCCATGAACCAAAAATGCACTTCATTCCGCAAGCTATGACAAAATTTAAAAACGACTTATCCACGAAGACGTATCGAGTTACGAGCTTAAGGAGTCTGATGCCACCGGACCTAAAGATCTCAACGCATGGCATACCACAGTTAAGTTGAGCTACGTGTTGATATCTTAAAGCTCCAGTGGTATCAAACTTCCATCAAACACCACTTCCACCAAACAATTTTTTGGGGATGCGGGCCATTGTTTTATTTTGCTGCTTTTTTGACGTCTATTCGCCTTCAGTGATGTCCGCATGGCTTCAACAGGTGTGCTTGAATAAAGTTTCTCACGAGTTTGGAACTGCACGTTTTTTAAAAAAACGTCATTGGAAATTCTGCTCGCCAGCGATTTTATAGCATTTTTCAGGTGGAAATCTAACGATACGGACACCCAAAAAAATTTCCCGATTCGCAAATATTTTTTGAATTCTTTTGTAAATATACCAACGTTTTGTCAATTATAATTACTAATGCAACGGAAGTCCGCTTTGTTTTAAGAAAAATTACACTTACTTTACGTGATTAACTCACCTTCTTAATTTCCATGTCCAACAACACCAGTAAAATCTCTTGTTGAAGCATCTTGTTGTACAATTCCATCCATAAATGGCGTAGTTCTTTTAACTCACAAAAGTTCACGTTGACTTCGTTACACCATACAAAACGTATAGTTGGAATTGTTCCCAACAATAATTTATTTGAACAAAAACAAGTTACTCTGTTAATTGCGTTATTATCATTATACTTTCATTTTTCCTTATTTTACTTGCCCAAGAAACATAATTGCTTCATATATTCCAAATTACGCGCTTATTGAAAGCCAGCGCTCTGAACATTTTTTGAAACCTAACTCTTCAGACTAATACAGCAAGCTTTCCTTGTTTTCTTTAACGCAAAATAGTCAGTACTCCGATGCAAAAGCAATGACTGCTAATTCGTAGCAGCCTATGCCAGCTGAAGACGAAGTTTTGTCAAAAACTGCAACGAAACAAGCTAATGGCACTTAGAAATCAACTTTGAAAAATGATGAACTGTATGAGCACAGCAAGAGTGACAAAATTAATAAAAATAATTGGAATATTTATCGTAATTTGTAAGACGCGCTCTAACAGATTATGTCAGAATCCAAATTGTTTTCCGGCATATCTGCCGAAAACATCAACGTTTGACGTCACACAAAACGAAATGAATTTTAAAAAGATCTACGCACACAGTGGTTTTTGAAAACATCAACTGACTAAGTGGCAGTGAGCAATGGACTGCACAAACATTCGCTACCTGAAAAACATTCAGGGAACTTTTTTCGCTTTCTTACAAAATGCCATTCGAATAGCGCGGAAAAGATCTGAAAAGGATGGGTTCTTGAAGGAAAATTGCGCAAGGCTATCATAAAAAGGAACATAAAGCGATCAGCAGGTTTGAGGTGAAGCACTGCCAGCAACAACAAAAGCTTATACAAAGTTACGTAAAATGTTTATGAATGAGAGATTTTTTATAGGGCATTGTGTTAATGCGTCCAAAAAGTTTTCAAAGGTTTGTTAAGCAGTGTTTTGCAAAGAGTGCAAATACAAAACTTGGGCTCTTGTCAGCAGGGCCTACGAGAGTGGGGATGCAAGCATGGGCATCGGAAGGATTTCTTCCAGTGGAAGGATTTCTTCCATTTTTTCCAGGGGGTCCAAAAGTGTTTAAATTTAGTTTTTACCCCTCGAAATTGAAAAAACAATCTTTTTTGCTAATAATTTCAAAATCCAGGGGGGTCCAAAGCCCCCCCTGTCCCCCCTTCCGACGCCCATGGAT
>JGI24159J19872_10014121_pt1 | contig 10338 bp, 11 predicted proteins | sample Ectturendosymbi4_FD_19872 | JGI IMG/M metagenome (IMG submission 19872) | reverse complement strand
AGGTTTTCGCTGTAGTAAAAGTAAACTACCTTTTGACAACCTGTCCTTATTTTGATAATCTTGAATTTGACGTTTTAGATGCAGGTGGTCCTCAGTGTCACTTTATCACGTCTGTTACCTCTGCAGTTAGGATTCGAACGCTTCCAGTACATCAGCTCGAGCTAAATTTAGTTTGCTAAGATCAAAGTAAGCTATTCAATGTGCGGCCCTCATTAACATGTCATTCAATGTGCGGCTCTGGTTAAGCTAGTGACATAATTTTTGGCTCAGTAAGCCATTTGGGTTGGACCTGGCTGGTGTAGAACGACCTTGACTTTTAAGTGGTTTGTTGTTGTAACAGCGTTGCGCAGGCAGTCACCATTTCCTCGGCTCTCTGCCAACCGCCGTGCTATATGAGGATGTAGAACAACGGTGCACAACCTACGGCCGAATGCGGCCTTCGATAATGAAATTTGCGGCCGTCCACATGTAATTTAAAATATAAGATTTGGCGGTCGTGCTGGCGTATACTGAAGCAAAACAAACGCAAGGCAAGAAAATCAGTCGACACGATGCGTAACAATCTGAATGGTGATGTCACAAAGAGTTATAGAATGAATACGCAGTTTGACATATGCCGGATAAAACCTATTCTCTAATTAAACGTATCTCATAAATATAACTCGAACTCATTGGCGGCCGTACTTCATATAAATAATATAATGCAGCCGGCAATAGCAAAAGGTTGTACACGCTTGATGTAGAACAAACGACACTGCTCACAACTCTGCCGTGGTCTTCAGTTAAATGTTCACTAAATACTCGTACTATGTCCACTCCACGCCGGTGTATTCGGTTTATGGGATAGTTGACGCTGTTTGTTCAGATCACATCGAACGACACCGTGCTCGCTCAGAACGACACCGGATTCAGCTGCGACGGATCGGACAAAACGTTTCGCGTGATGTTCAAGCAACCCATTGAAATAAAGCCCAACCTGCAATACGTCGCATCTGCCACTCTGAACGTAAGTGCCGCCGTTTTCGCATGTTTTTCCAATCGCGCACATTGCGCATGCGGCTTAGTATGGCCCAAGCGACTAACTGTAACCAATTTTGTGACAAAATCATGTTATAAACTGAATGCCACTCTGCAGCCCCATGGATGAAAATGGCTGAAAGGAGACACCTTAAAACATGTTGATATCCTCCGTTCGAATCCATCTTTTCAGTCACTGGCTAGACGACGTTGTCAACCACTTTTGGTTTGATACCGTTTGAAATGGAATTTGTGGAAGTCTGCTTGCTACAAAAAGTATCTCACAACACATCGCCAGGACCGGTGGAAGTAGTGACAGTCGTGTGTGCTCAATTCCGTTATGCGTAGAAATCATGGCTCAGCTACTGCAGAAACGACACAAGTCGTGCTGCTGTTTTTGCCGCTGGGCTGAACCTAAGGAGAACATCAAGAAATGTCAGTATCGACTATAACTAAGCTGAGGTGTATGTAAACCAAAATATCAGAAATGATGGTGCTTCATTGAAGGTGTATCACCCAGAGAAAACTTTGGATGATGGGCTGAAAAAACAGAAGTATTTAGTTTTATTGGCCTTAGTATATGTCCTGTGACAGGCAGGTTGAGGGTCGCATGTATTTTCAGTGCAGTGGGAACTTTTGTCGTTACCGTTAAGTTATTGCGATAATGAAGATTGTCGTGAAACTTACAATCTAATTTTCAATGAGTATTTCACGTCACAATAAATGCTGCCTGAAAGTCATGACGGGATAAACAGGTTGGAATTTAATCTCTTGACAGCTCCGCACCATACTGTATTTAGTGGCGTCAGTAAGCGGAGCGCAGAGGTTTCAGCATGCGTTGTGGCCACCATAATATAACTCTCTGGCACTGTTTGCAGTCCATCGGTGACGACTGCGCGAAAGGCAATTTTTTTCCTCCTGATCGTTGTGTCTTCGATATGAATATTCGTGGACCCGCTTGTGGCTCTGAAGTTCAAAAATTGATGCGCAGGGTCGTATTCATGTTCGACAAAAGTGTCTTGGATTGGTTCCAAGAATAAAAAAGTTGAATCTGCGAAACGCCCATAAGCATTTTTGAAAGTGTAGAGAACATCTGATTGAACCACATCTGATAGTTTAACGCAAAGCACTGCAGTGCAAACGTACAGGAGCGTGCAACGGTTACAACAGAGACCGTCCCCACGAAGTGCAGGATACACCTCGGATGTTCAGAAAACACATGTGCTTGCTCATGAGTTTCCTCGCTAAAGGTGCCGAAAGTGAAACTAAAATTACCAACAGTTTTTTTGCACCGTAACCTTGACACCAACATGCGCAATTATTGGATGTTCTAAATGTTGCACAAGCATAGCAGTTATTTCGCCAAACAAAATCGCACTTACGCTTCGGTACAGAAAAAACGTCAATGACCTGCACATCAATTTCGATGTTTTTGTAAATACAAATCAGTGCTCATCCCGTCGAACGGTCGCCTGTCACTGTCGACCTCGTTGCAGCTTTAAAAATTTTCCTAATTACTAGTGCCAAAAGAAGGCTTGACCAACAACGAGCGTACTTTATGAAATAAATCACAGTGTACTTGTTACTGCTGGTGGGAGGATTCATCTTCCACCTACTCCCCAGTGTATCCGCTTCGGTTATTTGCAGTGCGATTTTCCATGTACGTTACGTTGAAATGGCAGTGGCGCCGCGTCTTCTAGTTGCTATTTGAGATACCTGCTTCATAAACCATTCGTGTCTTGCAGCGTCTGCACTGATCAAACTTGAGATCACGAAAGTATGCTGCTGCTGAACTGAACGACCAGCCATGTTTCTTTTAAATGTTTATATTCGCTCAGGGTCACGACAGTTACTACGGTACGCGAGGCTGTCGCCGGGTGACGAAGGAAAGTCCGAACGATGGACAAACGGTTTTCACCTTCGCGTTTGCGCCCGGCAATAACAACGGAACCTCGGTCGAGGACGGACAAATCCCTGAGCTCATCTACTACACGTAGCACGTGACGATCATGGCTTGCTTGTCGGTCGATAGTATTGTACTGCGAGCTGTTGCGTATGGATCCGCTTGGAACTGCCGCCGTACAGTCGGAATCTGGTCTCAGCTGTAGCAGTCGTGGCTGTGTTTCTTTCTTTGATCCTCTTCTTTTCTGCCTGATTCTCACGCACGTGTTCTTTGCTGCAGAATCCACGTCGCCCTGATTAAGCTCAGAAACCTTTTCGCCACCAGGTGGCGCAGCGTAAGCCCAACGTGCGACTCGATTCGCGCGTGTGAAAAGTTGACCCGGATGTTACAATGTTTGCTTTGCGCTGTTCCTCGTTCTGCCGTATGCGCTCTGCTGCTATTTAGTAGTCCTGGCAACCTTGAGAAAGTGTCATCTGATCAAACGGAATTTCTCATTTGCTTACCACTGTTTCTTGTTTGCGGTGAATCGATACCTCGAGTTATGCGGCAAACCGCCGGTAAGTCTATGGCACGAAAGCAAACTGTGTAAACGTTTTCGTCCGTGATGTGTGGGTTTGCTATAAGATGTAATTTATCCAAAGCGGTGGGTGTGATTCGGCATTGTTGGCTGTCGACAAGATCAGCAGCTATGTTTTTGCAAAGCTTGCTTTAAAGTATGCCTGTGGTCATTCCTACAGGCTCCCACGTCTAAATTGGTTTTGAAACCATTTGACGTTTTCTTTCGTGGACGGCTGTAAACTTAAACATGCCAGGAAATGCTTCCAAGTTGATCATTATTTTTGCGCTTTGGAAAGAATCTTAACAAAGGTTGTTTTTTTCGAATGTTTTCCCCAACTTAATTAAACACAAAAATGGATTTAGTGCACATCGAAAAGTTGAAATTCCGCCGGAACTGGGATTTCCTGAAAGCTGCGAATGAAAACGAACGTTGTTTTGCTTGCTGGTGGTTTAAATACAGTGATGATGAGATTGTGGGATTGAAGCAAAAACCCCCGACCGGAATAAATTCACTGCCTCTTCTGCATGGCGAAGTGAATGGTTTCGCTCGAAGGGGTAGAACGTATGCAACGTTTCATCCGTTTGCTGTCAACAGAGTCAATGTCCGGTTAGTTACTGGTCTCCAGCAAAACATTTTGCCGAACAGGATGTCTGGGTTTCATTGTCCGCATCCTTGCGCCATCGCCTCGCCAGAAATTGGAGCGCGTTTTCTGATAAACCGATAACAGTCGATTCTCGGCGCGCCACTTATCCACGACGGTTGCTTTTTCAAGACATTCTTCATTGACTGGTTTCGTTATTATTGCTATTCCGCTTTCAACGACCTTGATCGCATGTTAACAGTCGATGCGGTCGAATGTTGCGGCCGGTGATGAAACTGGCATCGTTTGCCAACGCCCGATACAAAACCTTCGTTGTTAAGTTTGTCGCGAACTACACCTGCGATTCCTCCCCCCCTCCCGCTTTTATGGTATTGTAAAAGCAACCACGAAGAAAGGGTTGCGTAAATATTTTTCTGACCAAAAAAGTGAATCGGTCCGTTTCAAGTCGATGTGATGACTCTGCTTAATTCCGGGTATTTTCTGTTGGGCTGGAATGTTTTCCAATCGCTTTCTTTTCATTTTTTCTACCAGTCCAGAGGCTTGCTCGCGGCGCAGATGTCAGTATTATGTGAAATCGCTTCGTTTCACCGCTTCTTTCTAATAAAGTGCAAATAAAAGTGCATCTTGTTACTATGCGTGTCGGTTCCAAGCAAAATATTTGTAAGAACAAATGCGTTCAGAAATCTCGCGCGTTGTTTCACTTCAGCGGTCATGACCCTGTATTTTGCGCGCGTACAACATGTGACAGCAACTGATCAACAATATCTTTCCGCAAGGATGGCTTGTTGAATAGACAATGCACCACGAATGGGATGTGCGCTACGAGTAGCACCCATATGTGAGTGTAAGTTGCGCGAACAAGCAAATAACAGTGATCTCGTCGGTTCATCTCCATTGTCGATATGTAACAATTAAAAAGTTTGAATGGATGATGCGAAGTGTGTCACGATGCATGAATACAGATGTCACGTGTGTTCGAGCACGCAAAGCGAATCTTCAAAATATAATTTAACCGATTATGGACTTCATTGTTTCTGCTGGACAAAGAGTGAACTGAATGTGTTTTTGTTCCCCTAGTGGTTGATTTGACGTTTAAACAGCAAGACCGTGCCACTTCTTTCTACCTCTTTGGATGGATTTGAACAACATTTCGGTTGTTAATCCTTGTTCCAATGTGAAATAATGCCTATAACGCAATTTGAGTTGCAGTTCCGACACAAACATTACCTATTTCACGCTTTATGATGAACACTGGCGTAACTGTCGGGAATGAGGAGGAGCGAATCGCCTCCCCAGCAAGGTAAATATAAACCGGGCCTCCACTTGGCTTTTATTTCGGCTTTGGTTTTCAGTACGTTATTTTTTTGCGTTTTTCCTAGTATTTTCTGGTGATCCAGGGTTTTAGTATAGCCATCCGGATTCACCATCATTTCTCAAGTTATTTCAGTGTTGGCTAGTGGGCCCCCTACAGTGGCCAGTAGACCTCTTTCAGCTAAGCTTGCCCCCATGGCTCAAACCTGTAGTTGCACCACTGACGGTGGACTAAATTTAAATTGCACGCTTTTCAACAAAGCGTAATGGCATAGATGCTTACTCCTCTGCAATTAACCAATCCCGCTACCTCATTTGAAAAAAATGATTGTCCTAACAAACAAAATTAACAACACAGTGCAAGATGTGCATGTAAGATAGAAAATTGGCTTTGTAAAATGAAAATGCATTTCAACAAAGAAAATATAAATCGAATCGACTGGCTAGACCTAGGCAATTTGGTGACAATAACGTCAAGGAACACCCATACTTAAGAGCGCTTAACTGTGGGAAAAGGTACGCGCTTCCTTTCGTGGAATGACAATAAATTGTGCTGAAACTAAGCCTTGGTGAAAACGATTCTTATACGTCTTCATAGAATTGTTTTAAAGTTTACTGAGAAAAGCGTTCTCTAGTCAGATCAAAGAATCGTTATACAAAAACTCCCTAAAACTACAAGTGTGTAGTTGTTTCTTGAACATCAAGTCCACTCTCGAAATATCACAATGCAAGTTAGCAACAGCGACGTTTTCTGTACGGCTTGTTTTGTATCTTTTCGGCGATCAAATAAAGCAGTGTGCCTATTACACATGTAGCGAAATTCACTGCTAGTACTTGAACTGGAAATAAAGGCCCACTTATTCCGAAAATGGTGGCTGAGCCGGCAAAATTCCACAACCAAACAAGCGCAGAACCCGCTTTTTTGTTGTCAGCATAAAATCTATTGTAAATGCTTCCTAGCTGACTGTTTAGCGAGCACTGACAAATGGCGAAGGCGCTTCGAACCACAAAAAATATCCAAACTTCTGATGCATCTCGATGAGGTTGCCAGATGATGATAATGACAAACAGTACAGCTTCAAGTGTCATTGTGACCAAGAAGATCTTGGCATGTGTTGTGTACTTCGGGAGTTTTCCAAAAACGTAGCATCCAACAATGTACACTCCTCCGCTGACGCACGAAACCGACGCCAAGTATTTGATGCCTAAAAAATCGTGATAAACGTCCACATTGGGGTGGTGCTTTGGCTTTTAGTAAAATGCAGCTCAATCCACTTTGTTAGAATAGTCAACTTGGCTTAGGATATACATTATCGTGGTTAAAAGACATGCATTGTTAAAATGCTAACGAAAGCATTCGCCTTCATCAAGCAAGCCATCCATCAACTTAACAATACTACCGAACATGGGCGTCGGAAGGGGGGGCAACGCCCCTGGATTTTGAAAATTTCAGCAAAAAAATTTGTTTTCGTTTCAAGTAGGAAAAAACAAATTTCACCACTTTTGGCCCCACCTAGAAAAATTTTTGTAAAAATCCACTAGTGCCCCTCCCTGGAAAAAATCCTTCCGACGCCCATGCTACCGAATCAACAGTTGAATCGGGAATGGACTATGGTAAAGAACTGAAGCAACAGACAGCTGCAATAAGGCCATGTTTTACTGCAAGAGAGATGTAGGTAACATTTTGCCACTAATATCATAGCAAACAATAAGACCTGTTTCGAATACAAGCTGCTGCAGCGCCCAATAAAAGAAGCAATGTTATTTAAAATACCACAAGACAATTTTAACTGTTGACAAACGCAGTACAACCGAAACTAATTATATATTTTGCTCCCTGCAGCTGCGGTGCACGCTTCAACTGAAGTGAAAATGGCAGTACCTCTAGTGAATTAAAACAAATTTCCAGACAAATTTTGATAACAATCAAGCTATCTTCGCATAATCGCATTTTATTGTAAAAAATTTCCGACAAAGCACGTCATCTTACCTAATGCACAAGTGATCCAAGATGCGTTTAATGCACCGCCAAGGAAAGCCTGAAGCATACCGAAGTTAAGCGTGAATGGGCATAACAGGAAAGCGGTCTTGTCCGTGAGCAGCAGCCCAACTGTAGATTTTATCAGCTTGAGCACCGATGGATCTTGCTGTTCTGGCGATTTTTTTTCTTTCGTCATTGTAGTGATTTCTTGTTTGCTCGCATTCTGTGATTCACTTCGGTCTATGGAGGTGAGTGAAACATTGGCTTCGTCTTTGGAAGTTTGATCTGTGGCTTTGGCCCCAGATACTTCGTCGATGCACAAACAGAGAACAGCTGCTAAGATGTTGAAGGCAAGAAAAACGGATAAGACGATGTACTTTGTGACATCACTAATCAGTTTGCTGCTTTTGCCTTCAGGTTGAGATAATTTGTAATAAAGACCGCAAGCTGACTCGCTATTTTCGTAAGTTAAGTTGTCACCTAACGTGGGGACTACTGTAGCGTTTATACCCTCCTGAAACGCCAGTGTTGAATTAGTTGGTGCGTTCGTGTGCACAGCGAGGATTTCGAAAACTATAGTCATGACCAATGTGCTGACGAGAAGTGACAGACTGTTGATTGCGTAATTTGCCAAAGAAGTCTGAAGTGACTTCAACAATGTTCTTCTTTTTCTCTTCTGCGTGCCGTTGAGCAAGCTGCATCAAGTAGTATGTAGCTGTTCCCCATAATACACTCCCTCCTATACCGAGAAGAGCAGACGCTGGGATGAGGACGGAGGGTTCTGGGTAGAAATTTGCTGGCAAATATAAAAAATATTCTTGATCGATTGATTTTGCATTAAAAAAACACACCAACTTTTTTCAAAACATTTGCTCAACATTCGAAATGTTAATTAATGCTTCCTTACCCGCAGTGAACACAGGATACATTAAGATGCTGAAGAACAATGACTTTCTACAATCCAATTGGCAATAGCAAGGGGAGGAAGAAACATCGATGAAATTACTAACATACCGTATAGAAGACTCAAAGCGGTCGTTCCTGTAGAGCGGTTCAAACTGCTTTGCAAAACTGAAAGAAAAGAACAAGTGTTATATTATTTTTTATGCTATGAAAGCTTTGCCCCGGGAATGCCTATGGTTTGATGCTCCTAAATTTTTGTCTATCTCTACACTGTTGCAAGTTTTTTCTCTAGACCGGTGCTGGGCAAACTGCGGCCTGTCACAGATTTTTGAGCCACATGTCGAGAAGTAACATACATAAAACTCACTTATGTGGGAACAGATAATATCAGACATCGTGTCTCTGTTCGACTTGAAACGTGATTTTAACGTCTCACTGAAGTAAGTTCCGGTGATCAACGTTTAACGTTTTAACGTCATTCTGCTCTCGTATTCACCCGCGTTCACTTCGGTGGTACTTGCCAACTTGAAAGCTTTTGTTTGCCTAACTTCTATTAAATAATAAATTGTACCCAAAAAGATTTCTTTGAACTTATCTAGAAAGAGAAAATTGACGAGGAATGTCGTGTTTTATAAAACAGGGTACTGAAAGCTAGTCTCCTCTGACTTTGGGATTAAAGCCTTATGTTTTGATCCTGTTTAGAGCGCGGACACCGATAATTGGTTCAATCTTCGCAACTAAGACCTGTTGTTGGCTGGTAATTGAAAGTTATACCCGTCTCCACTTCTGGGCTTCGAAATTTGCGTGATTATAACGTTTTCTTGCCAACAGCATAGTCACCTTGAAGGTTTTACCTTTGTGCAACCAGGCCAGTTATCACGTTTTAGTTCACTTCTTTCAAAGTTTCCAGGCATGAACATGAAAGGTATTTAGCACTATTGATATCAGTGATGATTCGATATCATCCAGTTTTGCCAGCTCTTGTTTATTTGCCGGAGGATCAACGTAACACTGACGAGGATGAGCAACGTTAATGTTATATTGAAAACTTTGTTTCCAAACAAAGATTATAATGATGCCTTCAACAAACTATGTTGAATGCTGTAAATCAACATTCCAAGTGTCGAGACAAAGAGTTTAAGGCGGATAACTGCGCCCTTTGAGACAGAATCTGAGACTTCGAAACGGGCATTTAGGGAGTATCGGGACACTATTACTCATTTTATCTGTCATGAAGAACTTGCTCTTCTAGGAATATATTTTGAAACGACACTTTTGTACCAGTTTTGTCTAATTTTAAATAGTTATTTCGATATAATTATGATTAAAATATGATTTTGCGTATTGTGTTTTTTGTGACAACTTGGAATTGCAAATTTGTGAATGCAGCCCTTGCACTAAAAAGGTTTACCACCCCTGCTCTAGACCGGTCACTTTTCCACAAAGGGCAAATTGTGCCACGTCATTTTCCAATAGTGGAAGCATTTTTTCAAATATCATCAAAAGTACCACATTTGAAGCAACACCTTCAGCCTCATTTTTATGAGTGGTATTCCTGCTGTAGATCTTATATCGAACATTCACAAAGAATTTTAAAAAATCGCGATACAGGACGGTATTCCATGTGTATTAAATACTGAACGGCAAAAATGCTATACCTAACATACTATAGGAAAAACTCAAATCGCTCCAACTGGCGTAATACGTGCGATAAAAGTTTTACATCAAGTAAAGTAATACAAACAAAAATTGTGTTGCGCAGCTAACGAGTCCTAGATATACACAAATTGTTGTCGGTATGAAGCATGAATTAACATTGGGGTTCATTAAACAGCAATGTTTAGTAAACTGTAGTGCACAGCCGTAAAATATGAACAATATTCAACCGCAGTTAACAACAGCAACGAAGAAATAGCTTACTTGCAAAGCAGTTTCTTCATTTCTGTTTAAACGTAATACAACCAATGGTCAATGGTTTATTGTTTCATATGACTCAACCAACAAGCAGAAGCATCATAAAAGCCATCGCATGCAGTAAGCCAATAGTTAGCGAACATTGGAGC
>JGI24159J19872_10014120_pt1 | contig 10338 bp, 3 predicted proteins | sample Ectturendosymbi4_FD_19872 | JGI IMG/M metagenome (IMG submission 19872) | reverse complement strand
ATTCTTAATCCCAATTTCCAGGGTTTCATATCAGGTTCCACAAACTAAAGCCAGCTCATCTAATGAAATGAAGAAACGTTTTTACTAATTGTTAGCACAAGTTAATTTTTAGCATCTTTAGCGATGTAATGTGCAGTACAAAAATATTTTTGGCGATGATTTTGAATGAAAGCAAGTGTCATGTTAATACCTCTTTAGGCCTGGGGGGGCGATGCATCCCTGCATCCCCCCACTGTGTCCGTGCCTGTCGCTTACTATAGAGCCTTTATCATAAATTTAATCAGTTTGCAATGTGCAATCCTTAGCACATAAAAGTAACGCAATATTCCTGGCCCATAAAGACGCAATTCACAAAGCCCACCTCTCAATTAATGCTGTATCATACCCAAGACGATTGATAGAGCATGACTCGAATAAGCTATTTTACACAACCGAGTAAGGCCGAAGCAGCGATGCCGCACGACACAGAAGCGTAAAGTTTCGTTTCAAACGGAAACGCTACACAGTCGCGGCAACGCGGCGAACTGAATCAAGCGCTTTGCAGACCACTAGTGGCAAAACCTGCTCAACGTTGACTAAACAAAGTAATACTGTGTTCAGAAAGCTAAAAACGATCTGAATAAGAACGATCTAAGCGAAAACCGTTGTTCAACCAAAATGCCATTTAACTACATTTTTTCTCGGTCCATGGTTTGACCATACGTTAGGTAGCCAATATCATAATTACATAGTTCTGCTGACACACTATATTCCTCAAAAGTTTGTAATAAACTAAAAGATTTTGTCAAATTTTTGCAGCTATCCTAAGTAGTTACACATTAAAAATATTACTTTGGTCTTGCAAATGCATATAAAACTAGCAGCTAATGGTCACAATTCAGGATTAAGACATCATCGTATGAAGTTTAAATTCTCTTTGTATAAATATTTTTCAAGAGAACGATATTGCACATACAGGCTTAATGAATTTTTTCCAAGCCTTAGAACGCAGTGAATACGATAAACATCGTTTTAATACCACCGATTATCAGCCGAAAATGCGCTGAAACTCTTTGCTATAGCCTTTTGCGTATGATTGCAACGTCAACATTTTCAAGGATAAGGCATAACGGTATCTTAAGCGAAACGCAAGTGAAGTTGTTCGCGTCCACATCAATCTTCCAACTGATGCCTCCTGAAACTGGGAAACAATCATGTTACACATACCACTTTGAAGTAAAATTATAAATCATATGGTATGTGACAGTGATACAAACTTATCACTGTTAAATTCCTTGAATATACCTCTGGTGAACAAAATTTTCAACCAGACTATGTAAAATTGCTGCAGACCAGAAAGGGACAATTTCGCAGTCTAAAACAGCAAGCAAGAAATGTCATTCCTGCTTTTGCAATCTTGCGAAAAATTTAATTATCCTAACTAAGTGTTCTTCAAACACAAATCGTTGCATTAATGCATCTATCTTACAAGTTGACCAACTTTCATAAATACAAATTACTATCGACTTCTGGACAACGTATGCTGTTTGCAATCATAACCCTATTTTCACGGATTAGTTTCTATCTACTGTTGACCTAGCAAGTGCAAGATCGTGGAGATTATTTTCATTTCAACAAAGAAATAAAAAGTGTAACTCTTGAAACGATGTTATCTCTAAGATGTTAAAACACAAAGTTTTTTTTTCACATTCCACTATACTGCTGACCCTCAAACTAGTGCGGTGTTTGTGGAAATTGGAACATCGCGGATAAACTATTCAATATTATCGTTTGTTTGTAATGACGTCGGTTACGTCAGGCATTGACAATTCATTCATCATAATTTTATGTAAACAGGATAACATGCCTATCATCTAAGAATTTCTGTTTTCAATATGGCGTTTTGAAATAATTTTTGGGATACACAGCCTCTAACATACAAAAGGGATAATTCTATTTCAGTGGCAATGAACTTGTTTTAATTGACACGGTCGGAAAATGGGACTTCAAAGGTTAGGACAATCTTGTTATCGGCTGTAGTGCCATTTCCCTGCATAAAAGAGATATGCATGCGGGAGTAATGACTGCAGCTGTTTTCAATACCATCAGCAAGGCTATTCCTTGAAGCAGATCAATCAGCTCACTTTGATATTAAGCGCTAGCAACATCGTGATTAATATACAGCGGATAAGGCACGTTAGCCGCACGTCACGATTCTCGCATTAGGAAACCTACCTCCTCATCGAAGCGTCTCCTACTTTTCGACTACGCTTACCCCAGCCCCTTGTTCTAATATGCAAACGCACGGTGACATTACGTTGAAGCTTAAGCCTCACAAATACACGAGCTCTTCTTACGTTGACACTTAACTTCGCTGGGATAATATTACAAGCCAATATTACTAACGTCAATTTTCATCGCTCACATTCATCAAAACTTTCAAAAATCCGTTGCTCACATTAACACAAACTTTGCATCATTCACCGACATTAGTCAAAAATACCTGATGCTTAACATTCTGCGTTCACAAACTTTTCCTTTTTTACCTAAATATTCTTACGATTTCCTTGAAACAAATAATGTAACGATTTTCCCAACAATTGATAAAGAGGCCCTGCACTCAACAGGCAAAATTATGTCACGTCTCTCTGGCAAAAACCGCAGCTCATGAAAAAAGCGTTTTTTTGTTTTTTTTCTAAACGAACCATAAGCAGCAGAAGCATTTCAGTTGACAAATTACTCTGCAAGAAATATTCGCGATGATATGAATTTTCATAACTAGCAAAACCATGCAATTTTAACATATGTCATGTTGTTCTTTGACAAATGGTGATACTCTCAATCATTGCATTTTAGAACCTAACGTGATAAACATCCTCTCTTCTTTCTTTCTTGTCTCATGAACCCATAATTTATTTTACAAAAACTCATTTGCGATTGAAAGTAGATTTTTTCATTGCAAGCATAAAAAATTTTTCTTGAAAAGCACAAAGTTGTTTTCTCAAACATCTACAGCTATTTTTAGCCATTTTTTCATCAACAGCTAACTATTTCATTTTCCATATGATTCCACAACAACCATTGCAGCAGATCTTGCTCTTCTTCGATAGAAATAATTCAGTCAATCGGCCGCATGCTTTTTTAATATAAACTTACAAATATTCTTTTTGCAGATACTAGACACCATGCATTCAGGTTCCATAAGCACACAAATATGCTTCATTCCTTTCTCACTTACTTGACCCTCCCTATTCTTTTGATACGCGGAAATTGTGGATATCATTCCACGATTTTGTTTTGACTTCCAAGCGACGTTGCATAATTCATCTACAAACCGCAAAACGAAACGACAACGACCCCAAAAAACAACCTTTTCACTTGAAAGCCGCATACTAATTCTCAAAATCATTTCTTTTCTCTCATTCATCCTCGCGATCACGCTTACCCGTAGATATTCAACAGCTTTAAAAACGTTGAAAATGCCTTGAAAAATATAATTCAGATAGCGACTACTGCTAACAAATCGTTAAGGCAGCTGGCTGACTTTTCATACCTCAATTGGATAAATCCCTTCTATTTTTATAAAATAAAAAAACTCGTTTTTTACAGACGACGTAGAATGCTTACAACTTATGCTGCTATTTTGTGTATCGGACACCTTTCAACATAAACATGCACATTTTTTCCGCAGTTACCTCTAACATTTAAAGGCTTCTTGAGTGATAGCAAAAACAACTCTGCTATTAAATGCGCACTTAACCTAACACCTCCCATGCGCCGAAAGCATTCCAAATGCAAACATCGTGAATCACTTGCGATGCACAATTGCTTCCTCAATTGCGCAGCTCCGAATTTCCTGCAACTAAGCTGATAAGATACAAATGTTAGCGACAGTTGAAAGTCATTATGTGCCTTACCAAAACAACCTCTATTTTTTTCTTCACACTACCACGCTTCTCTATTTGCAGATGTAAAACTAACAAACTGTTTACAAGATTTACAATTGGTTGTAAAAATATAACGATCCTCACACGAAAACGTTTCCTTTGCGACCAAATAATTCTAGCTAAATTAGAGACTATAGATCACAACTACTAAATTTCTTAAGCCACAAGACGAACCCCATACTCTAGTGACATGCAGAAATATTTTACTGAAATGTAAAACCCTTGATCTTCCAAAAACATTCAAACCAGTTGATATCAACTCACATATTTTTTTTCAAAATACAACTAACACTCTTATCTTCCTATAGGGTTCACTCCGGATTTATTGACTGTTAGAACCGCCTTAGTTTTTGAAACTAGCGCATCAAATTCAAAACACACTAAGACGATAATTTAATCTGTCTACACCATACTTCCACATTTCTCATCTAAGTTTCGCTACACGTTCGTTCTCTCACGATCACATAATCAAAAATCTTTGAATATAGCTGATACACTACAAAATCTATCAACATATACTTGCAACGTTTCTTATAAACAAACAGAAAGCAACATCCACATCATTCTCCCACCAACCCGGTCGTGATCAGCGTGTCCCTCATGGTCATTGACGGAAATACAAGGCCTGCAACAGTGTCCCTTGTGGCTGATCCAATGGTGGAAACAAACTTTCAGTTTGAACCAATCATGCGACACATACCTGCTGCCATGACCATCTCAAGGTATGTAAATCTTTCATTCATACGTTTTTTACACAAAAAATCAATGGCGATATTTACTATTCAACACCTTTAAGTTGTTACTTTGTGCAGATTACAGGTTATACAAACTTTTGATACATCACCTCAGCTCGTCTCAACAATAACATTTGCTTTTGCAATCATATATCCGCAACAACTCTTCAATTTCTCAAGTTTTCCTTTTTTGCCTTTTTGCTCAAAGACTTGCCACCTACAGCCAAAATAGATTTCACTGAATTAGCGATAAGTTAAAATTCGCGAAACAATTTCAATAGCTTTTCTATGCCTCTTGCCAGAAGCCCCCAGTTCCTGCGATTGTTTTTATGTAGCAACAGAATAGCGAAATTATCTGATAAAACACTTCAACGGCTCTCTTTTGTGCAAGGATACTTCTCCAGTAGGAACGTTATCAATACAAATTTAGCGAACTTTGTTTCATCACCAAATCTTCAGTCCTCAGAGACGTTCAAATTATTCTAGAAGCTCCTACAATTTTTGAAAATCCCTGGGCTCTATTGAGAATTGACAAAACCGTTGCATTTATACTAATACCGGCTGTTTGAACTAGTCAGTCGCTTCTGCCCCTAACACTCATTGGCTTTCTCTTTTTTCCCTCTTGCTTTCAGATTAACCAAGGTTTTTAGTATTTAATACTTCGTCAAGGGCTTACCCGCTTTTTGACATACCCAATTAGCAATATACAGCCATTTCTTCCATTTTTTCTCTTCTATACTACCTCTCACTTGTTTTAAAAATCTCCGTCCCAGGATTAATGACTTTCTCCATAAATTATCAGATCCTTAAAATAGCACACATATATGCTTACATGATTATGAATAGTTACAACAAATATTAGGTTTCACAATTTCCCTTCATAAAATATGTCAACATATATAGTCCCACACATTCTCGTGTTTTATAGGTTGCAAGGTCACGACGTCACGACATATTTACCTGAAAACCTAACCCTTCTTTAACCCTACTTTTCTTTGACATTAACTTTCTATTTCTTCTCTTAGTAACAAAAGAAAAACTTAAACTACGAACCTTAGGATTAGTTAGGCGCTGTCCAAGTTTACCAATCATTTTCAAGTCGATACGTCTTTCATGTTGAAAGTGCTTTCAAACGGGCAGTCAAAATAACCTTCATGGTTAACTGCAGTTAATAGCAATGGGTCACCTTTCTGCACAACGAAAGCTATTTCTGACTGCGATTCTACCAACCTTTACGTTTTCGTCAGGAAGACATCCCTGACAACTTACAGTTTGGCAAAATTCACTCTATTTTTTCCGAAAAACCTCATAGCATATTAACAACTCTACAAATTTACTACGAATACTAGACTTAATAGCCTCAAAATCCTTACAATCTTGCGCTACATAAACAGCTACACAGAATTTAACACTCTAATGAATTTCGTCTACGGCAAAGCTAACCCATATGGACTTCAAAACCCTTGCTATAACTCTCTCGCTTAACCAAACCACGTATACCATGAGCGCGACTAACTTCTAACATCAACTACGCCTTCATTGAATTGTTTCCGGCACTCATCCGATTTAGCAGATAGAACGCACATGTCAGATCCAGTACACTTTCTAAACAACGTCACTCGCTTTGTTCCAGTGGAGTTACTAACTTTGTTTGATATCAACTCCAAAAGGAAGTAACCTCATCTCGATTTAGCTAAACACGCATTTTTCCTAACAATTACCTTATTTCAAGGCACATAATTTTGGATTCATACAATTGTCACATATTTCAAATATTTTCGTCAACTGCTAAACCTAAGCCCACTCACTTCAAACAAAACTCTAGTACGCCACCACTTTTGAAAGGGTGTAAAATAGCTTGAAGTTGAGCCGAAAACAAGATGTTTAAAAGATATCCAGTCCATATTTTGTTACTGCCTTCATCTAGGCTGACCCTTTCATGTCACAGATTCACAAAAATGACATTCAGCAGCGCCTGAAGTGAGAAAGCGACTTTTACAAAGGCACTGGTGAGGTAGTGTCTGCTAAATATGCACATGTGTGGAGTCCAAAGTATTTGTCAATGTCACAAGCCTGATCAGTACAACAGCCACCTAAAAACAGCACAAACTATATCAACTACGAATCTCACCATCATTTCCAACTCACGTTGTCATAACCATCCAGTTTTTCAATTTTTCACAAATTCAAGAAAATTCGCACGATCACTTTTTAGTAATTTCAGCGAATGCCGCACATGTTTCAGTTCGCCTCTTAGCCCAGAAACATTCCCAAGTTGTGCTTACACCATCTAATCTGGATGAAGTACAAATCCAGTCCTAACTTTGAACTAAAATTATTTACTTCCTGTACTTAAAAACATTCAGGCAATTGTTCTTTTTGGCAGAATCTGCGCAGTACAATAACCACTTTACAAAAATAAACTCGTCTTTTTTCAGGAAATGCCACTGCATAAGTAATTAAGGCACACATATTTCTCGCAAACATGCAATGTCTTAGTCACAAGCTTTCGCTTGAACCAATCTGTTGCCAACAGCAACACTACCTTGTTAAGATTTGACTACTTCAGACTAAAAATTTTGATCAATAGTAAAAACTCACCTATTACGCACAGTCATACCATGACCAATTTAAGACACAGGCTGTTTCTTTAATTGTGTATCTCCGACTTTTTCTAGTTCGCATAGACAAGATACACATTCTGACAGCAGAGCGGAGCAATTACTGAGATTAACTCGCCACGCTTAGTTCATTTCCAAAACGCTTTTAAAACTAACATCTTTGCATAAATTTAGCAACTAACACTCACATTCAGGAAAACACAGGTAAATTAAGAAAATAAAATTGCGCATTTAAACTTTGTCATTTGGTAAACCAACTTTACGCAAGTTTACAATTTTGGATAGATACAAAAACCTTTTCCCTGCAACATACTCTTCATGCTTTTAGATTCCATGCTATTTTACAGGGCCACCAATACGTTCAACCCACATAGTACTAAGTGATTTACCATGCCATATATACTTGAAAACATTTCACTTTAAATATTGATTTTCGAAAACTTTTTTCAGCCTTGACACATTCCATGAACTTCAAAGCTACTTGCTAATGTTTAAACCTATAAGTGACATCTGCGACAAATTTGCATCATCATTTCAGGAAGCATTTTGCTTCACCCCTCAATTCGATGGATGCTGGCGTACTGAACGCGTCTCAATATACAGCAGCCTTTAGCTAGGGTTAGCCAAATAACGGTACTATGTAATCTTCAAGTCTTTGCATACGTCTTTCCGACCAATGGCCAATCTTTTTCACTAAATTCACCGTAAACTGCATTACTACTAACACAGATATGGAGGAGCATTACCTCTTCGACCGACCACTTCGACGATAAAAAAAGCAAATACCTCGCTTGAATTTTAACACACTGCCTAACACTGTCTGGCATGACATCGCACATGCACACCGCGCAATAATCTTGTGACTAACTTAAAAGCTAACTACTTCCACCCGCGATTCCTGTACTTGCCAGCTTCAGCAACCTACACACTCATTCTAATGACAAAGCAACGCATCCAGCGGGCTTAATTTGATTTGTCTTCCTACTCTACAAACTATCATTATCTCTAAAAATTAAGTTCTTTTGATTACAATTACTATATGCCCACGACACAAATTTATACATGCACATTTTATCTCAGAGAAAGCAACATTTTCACCCTAATACTTGCAATACCCTCAAATGACTCCATGACATAGCAAAAACAAAAACTCGACTACTAGCAGTATGTAAAGTTCTTATCCACACTTACTCATCAATAATCCTGAGCTTCACGACTTCATTCATGGTATGATCGAGTTTGCAAAACCACAGACACATGTTACAGTTATGTCAAAAATAGCATGGTTACAAGGACACTTACCACGCTCTCATTGTCGTCTTCACTTAGACCAATACGGCCAAATCGAAAGTCTAAGAGTAATACTTTTCATAGTAATCTCATTCAACACTTCCACTTCACAGATCCTACTTAGCGACATCACATTTATGGGTTCAAATACAACACACTTCTGAATTTTTTCATGAAACATTCAGATACCTATTCACGGTGACACACTAACTTCAAAAACCTTCGCCAGAGACTCGTACTCTCTGTGTGGCAATAATACAGACAGCCATTAGTTTCATTCATAAGTGCCTAGTAGAGGATGCGAATCACTAATAGCATCTGAACAGTGTTTTAACACCAAGCCCTTGTTTTTCATGGCAAGTAAAGACAGCCACTGGCTGATACATTCAGCATTCCACCATTTCCTGCACTTTCCATCACATAACCAAATATTACGACACTATGAGTCATAAACGTGATTTTTTTCTTGACTTTTTACGGGTATTGCCTCACTTGTTTTCCGCGAAATTCCGATCTTTTACAATTTGCCTCGAGGTTCACGATACACAGGTCAGGTTATTGCCGACACTTCTGCAAAATCTACCACCATTACACTTTAAGTTAAAAAACATAACGTATATGCCAATCCCACCTACAGACTTACGGCAATTCTATACAGTACAATACACGGTTTGGTGTACCGTCACAAAGCGTGCAGCGGCGTGTCCTGTGCTTAGCATTGCATTCAAACAGACTTTGAGATAGATCCTGAGCAATCCTACAGCCAGTCTGGGAATTAAAGCTTTTCTTCAGTTCGCACTTTAATTTTTTAAATACTTGGAACCCTCTTCGCATGTTTTTCTACGTAGTGTTCCGCATACTCACCCAATTATTTAGGGCAGCATCCCTCATAAGCAGGGGCGCATCCAAGGGGTCTGCTTGGCTGTCATGACAGGCCCCTTATACCGCAGGTAAGCTCCTCAGCATCAAAGCTGATGATAAAATATCAAACGCTGTCACTGCAGGTCTCTGATGCAGGTGGTTTGGAACATGCAACAGCCTACATTTCCCGTCTAACGTTGTATAGTACTATTATGAAACAACAACGTCCCTGCCTTGTCTAATGGCGCCTGCGCAATGACATGAAACAATTCACACTTTTGAACACTTTTAATTGATATTGCGTCGAAAGCACGTGTTTCGGAATTTCTTCATCAGGCAGTGCCAACTACAATGCAAGCAAAGCTGTCAGAAGTTCGTACACTGCCACGCACATGCAGAGCTGTTTTGCATTATTTCGCTTCATGGCAAGAGGACACAGTGTCCAATCGCGATCGTTTTGTTTTGCAGTTTCGGCCTAAACTTTATCTGCTGTTTACGTCTACTAGGTTACCATTTAATCAAATAAGTTTAGGCCTTCCTCAGCGTCACACCAAGTAATGTGGGTTCATTTCAACATAACCTATATTTGTACGAGGAATTTCTCGCATTATCTGAACAAAATATCAGTCAAGCGTTGTATTTCGAAAATAGTTTTTTTAGAATTGAGTTGTTGACGATGTTTTTTTCTGGGCAAAAATTCCTATACTGATTTCGAGTAAGTCACTTTCACATTAGGATGTAAAATCATCAAAGCAATTGCAACTCAGTCGTTATTCTCCGCAGTGATTTCGCAAGCATATTTATAACACTGCTATCTTTGATAGACAGCGTTCCACAGACCCAGTTGTGCAGTTGATTGTCAGCTTTGATTTTATAAGTGTATGTACGTGTGCCGTGTGGATAAAC
>JGI24159J19872_10014119_pt1 | contig 10340 bp, 2 predicted proteins | sample Ectturendosymbi4_FD_19872 | JGI IMG/M metagenome (IMG submission 19872) | reverse complement strand
TTCAAATTCTATTAAAGTCACTTGAAGACTGCAATTACGATGCGACGCGGTTTTCATGACCTCATCGCCCAGCAGTTCTCCACGATTTTCTCTGCTGATTGTTATTTTTCGGACTCCACTAAATAAAATCACATCTCGGCGATTCCAACAACACCTACAAAAAGCACGTTTGTGTAGTGGAATCAGCTTTCACCTTTGCATTTTCACCTATTCTCCAGCTTTCGCAATACCATAAACCAAACGCACGAAGCAAATCTTCGAGTCCTTTGCAGTGTAAAAACGCCCCAATATCGAGTTCGCAAGTGCGTTCACGAAGGTAAGCCAAGGGCGACGAATCGCTCACGTGTCAATCCGATAACAGTGCAGTGTAAAGTGGGTAACTGGCTCTCTAGCTCAATCCGTCCAGGAGTTATGGCCGATCAAAGGTTCGCAGGCCACTTTAATGGCCGGCGCGGGTGTTAAATGCAATAGGAAGCGTGCACCTAACAGTCAACTGACAGGTTTTGTGTGTGACGTGCATGTGCAGCGAGAATCAGACGAAGAACCAGAATTAAAACGGTTGTTTCCAAATGTCATTGGCGTTGTGCTAAACGAGATGAATGGTCGCTTTTCTGATTGCAACAGTGATGCTATGAGCGCGCTGTCGACCTTGAAACCAGAGAATAAAAACGTGTTTCTCATAACTGCAACAATTGCTCCACTTTTATATCTGCGTGGAATAGCTGCGGTTGAGGACTTTGCTGTGGCTCCATCATTTTTAACTAACGCACCTATCCACTCCAGTTTATATCAACACGGAACTTGGACTACAGAAAAAATTTTGGAGTTTTGCGGAAGGCCCTTTAACGCCCACGGCACTCTTTTGGCCATAACTCGCCAGCTGCTGCAGCTAGAGAGGTGTTCAAACCCTCCACGGATTCAGCAAGTCTTCTAGTTCCGAGTCAAATATTTTTTTTCAGTTTTGGGTTCTCTTGGGGGGACGTTACAAGTGGGGGTGTTTTAGCGTTTTTATGGCCTACTTTACCCGGCCCTGGACGCCCATCGAACGGCCCAAGTATTTTTCAGAAACTAGGCTATCCTACGAGTTTTTAGAGCCCTTGATTGTCTTTCTAGCATATCTGGATAAAAAATTATGCCAGAAAAAACAAAAAGTGGTCAAAATTTCTACCCCTAAAAAGGTAATCAGGGTGGAATAACACCCCTTTTGTATATGGCCATAACTCGCCGTTAGAATAGGCTAGAGAGCTGTTCAAACCCTCGAAAGACTCGTAAAGACAAGTAGTTTAGACTGGAATAAAAAACTTTCAGCTTGAGATCACGGGTTTTTTCTTGATGTTTACATATTGAGAGGATGTTTATGCACATTTGTTTACATTTGGAAAATGACGTCACATCCGGGGAGTCGAACAATCCATCAGATTTTGTGACTCGAAGTTTTTTTGGATTCTAGGCTACAAAACGAGTCTTTACAGGGTTTGATGGACTTTCTAGCATTTCTGGTTCAAAAGTTGTGGCAAAACAAGCATAAATTAATTAGGGAAATCCCCTGAAATTACTCAGCCATGTCCTTAATGATTTGGTGTCTTCTGGCCCTAACATGGGCACCAGAAACGCTAGGAAGTTGATCTAGGCCTCTACAGCTTCATATTCCAGCCTAGAATACAACCAAACTTTGAGCCACAATTCTGGCCCTTTGTCTGGGTGATGACGTTATAATAGAACAACCAAGAAAACGCAAAACCTACCCTTTTTCTAACGACACCCACTGAAAACTCCGAACCCAAATCCTAAAAGTTTTTTATTTTCAGTGCAAACTACAAGACTTCATGAGTCCTTCGAGTGTTCGAATAGCTCGCTAGCATGTTCTAACGGCGAGTTATAGAAAATCGAAATGCCGCCAGTGAGACTCAAAAGCATTTTCTGCAATTTTCTGATTTGGGGGTAAAATGGGGTTTTTGGGCCATAACTTTGGTCCCAGACATGCTAGAAGGTCAATCAAGGGCTCTATAGACGCGGGAGATCATGTAGTTTCCAAAAAAGGTTTGAGCCAAATTTTTGGCTCATTGGATTGGCGTTCAGGGCCAGTCAAAGTTGGTCAAAAGTTCAAAAACACCCCCACTTTGGGACCTCCTCCTAGGAGAACCCCTAACCCAAATCAAAAAATCTTTTTAAATCGAAACTAGAAGACTTGCCGCATCCGTAGAGGGTTTGAACAGCTGTCTAGCTATATCGGCTGGCGAGTTATAACCAAAAAAGTACAAGGCACTATAGTGGCTCGCGTGGGCGTTAAAGGAACCAGGGGTGGCCAAACTGCGGCTCTTTGAACCTTTGCATGCCGCTCTTAAAGATTTCCGAAACATTGTATATTGTTTTTCATTTTTTATTTCTATTGCAAAGTACAGAAATATTGTAAAATGGTACTGCGGCAGCAAGCGTGCCGTGCAGTATTACTTTTGCAAGTCGTTCGAAAAATAATTATGATGTTACCAGGGTCGATTTACCGATAGGCTACGTAGGCTTAAGTCTAGGGCCTCAAGATCCAAGGGGGGGCCTCCAACAAACTGTGTTACGCATGGAGTCAATTGCTAGTATACGATCAGATCGATAAATATTCATCAAAATTTATTATTCACGAATTTTATTTTTATTCACCTGATCAGATTTCGTGTTGATAACGCCAAAATATTTCAACTAGTTTCCATGAATCTCAATACGATCGTTGGTCAAACCGCATGCTATTGTGTCGATATACTCAACAAACTTTGACTGCATCCTGTTTGCTGAATCGTACCGATTGTTACTTACGTGTGAATCAGGCAAAAGAACTTGTGGCTTTTCGTGTTTGAAATGCACCTGATTACAGCTTAAGGTTGTACCGCAGATAAGAGCTATGTGTAGGGCTAGTAGTAATGTCCTACAATAAAAACATGCTTGCTTCTTGTTAGGAATACTGTAGTTTTGTTAGCGTTTCTATTACGTAAAGCTCGTTTGGTATTTTTACATGTGATTGTTTCGATGGTATTTTTACATGTGATTGTTTCGATTTTAATTTTCTTTATAAACCAAACCATTCAGAAATCAGGTTGCTATTCAGTACTTGAGCAAGTTTGTTCTGCTCCCATGCTTAGGAAATCAGAACCTTGATAAGCTTGAATAGCAAGCAAAAGTCACTTTGCCAACTGGAAACCACAGAACTCTTCTCCAAAGAGACACTCAAAGAGACAAAGAAAAAGAGAAACAGCAAGAAAATGACAAAAACGCGTTTGGGTCTGTTGGTGCCTTGGATAAGTGGTTCTTCATTTATCCAACCACGCGGACCCTTATTTCTTAGCTTGATGTTCGCTAACAGCAAGGTCTTTTTCAAAATTCAAGACAAATAAAGGGTCGCAATATTCCAGGAGAAGTTGTCAACACTAAGCATTTGGTGCAAAAGTGACAAACTTAGGCAAACAAATTTTACTAAATTCCAAGATGATTTTGTTATGAAAGCCAGGAAAAAATCACTTTGATTGTTTACTGTGTAATGTTCAGCCTTGACTTGATTCGATGATTGTAGCTTTTTATTTCTTAATACGTATTTTAATAATCAGGGCATAAGGGAAGTTTAAAGCAGTCCTGTCGCCATGGGGGCATTGGTGGGCTCAGCCCGTCAAAATTGAAATATGAAACGTTATAAATCAGTGGAGATTTTATCAAACTTTCAGAATGCCAAGTCCACCTGCGCAAGACTTTCTGGCGACGGTTTTGGTGCAAACCACACATCTTAGCAGTCTGAAATGGTAACAAACACGCCAATCGTGAACCTAGCAGTTGCAACCATTTGGGTGCGTTTTACTTGACATGTTTTGCTCGTGTGTGTGAGATTTTTACAGCCGTGGTAAGCGAGCCGCAACGTGGTAGTCGCGTTGTGCTTTAACATCTTTATGCCGCCACACATGTGCACTGTGCAGTGTGTTTGATTTTTTCAGCACAGACAAGAAAACACACATTTAAAACTTTCAAAAAACGTAGGCTGTTTGTTCGGTCAAATATTTAACCATGACGTTTTCGGTTTGTTCGCCTGTAGAAATTAACAGTCCTGTTCCCGCCATCCAAGCACGATTTCAACAGTTCCGTATCATTGAACGCTTTTGAAGGAAGGCAACAACAAGCGCCGTGATTGTGGGGCACTCTGNTAATGATTTNGAAATTTATATTGGCCGTACGTTTAGAGCGTCAACATCGTCATTTTCGTCTTTNCGAAAATTGTTAACGCTTTTCCATTTTTTCCTCGTAACAGTGGGAAGGGGGTCTTACCAATGGATTAGCCTAGGCCCTAGCATCAGCTAATTACAGCCCCGGATGTCACAGAAGCGATAGATTGCAACTAAATTCGTGTTTTTAGATTTTTATGTTGCGGCTCTTTGTAACTTGGGTTTTACGATATGCGGCTCATACATAGAGCAGGTTTTGCCGCCCATGGCTTAAATTAAAGCAATTCCAGGCGTTGCTACAGCTTTAAACTTTCGGCGAACTTTGGAGCATCTGCATCGACATGCGAGAGATCGCTCTTAACGCTCGAAAACATTTTTTCGGACAATAGGCAAAGCATGCTTGATCATCGCAAACCCAACCTAACCTAGCTTGCCGTTAAGAAAGTTCTTATTAATCAATTGAAAGACGATTGGGAATTACTTCAGAACCTGATGTTAGAATGTCTTATTTCGCTCCCACTGCCAGATTTCCGCTTGGTGATGAGTGATTGTAGTTATAGCTGGTGCGCTGTCACAGTGTTTGGCTCCTCTCCGTATTGACCGTGCTTCTCAACTGACACCTAATGCATAAGGCGCGATGACTAACCATTTTTTTGTGTTCTTGCGTTACTCGATTATCGCTGCGATATGGATCATGAGTCTGACGCAAAAATAACTATTATTATTGGAGCAATAGTGATGGCCGGTAATCTTTCGCTGTTTCCACGACAAAAAAACACTGGAAGATTTTTCAGCCAATACAGTTGCAAAGTAACTCTTAATCTATCCCGTTGCCAAGTATGATTTTAAATCTTTTGGAACGACTGAAAATTATAGATTAAAACTTTGTTTTAGCAGCTGATGGGCAGAAACTTCATGCTGCTCAGCTGGAAAGTAGGAGAAAGCCGAAAAGGCTACAAGCAATGGAAAAATAAATGCACTATTCAAAACAGTTTTCCAAAAAATATATCGGTTAGTCATTTGTACCTCATGAGTATCTTACCGTTGAAACGTAGTGGTTGTGCATGCGGTATCGAATCCTCATCATTATTTCATTAACTTGTATTCTCCACCAGCGGCCTTGAAGTGGGATCGAAAATAAAGTCAGATCTGCAACGTAAGACATGAACCTTTTTAACTTCTTGCAAACTGCCCGCTTCACGCAAAACACTTTACGCGATAGCAACGCATCGGAGATATGTAGGTTCCATTGTTTGTTTATGTCTGGCCTGTTCAGCAGAAGTCTTGCTCCTCTTTTCAAAATATGGAGCTTAAACGGACGACTTCGGTACAATAGTCATATTTGAACAAAGCATAAGAACATGGGAAGATGCGCTGCTTCGCAGAACGGCCTGAAACTTATTTAGAAGCGAAAAGTCACATTTTGCACATGACTTGGAACTGGCGAACTGGGGCAAAATAAAATTCTTAGCAGAGCGTTGGTCCCCTTCCCGTGGCCACGGTTTCGGTTGCGATGAGTGGCAAAAACAAGAGCATTAAAATAAGTTTCTCAATCTAATCTTGCAGCGACAGTTTTTATCAAATAAATTTATATAGCTTATGTCAGGATCCACTGCATTTTTGCTTTCTGTTTGACACTCAAATTTTCGCTGTATAAGTATTTATAGAATGCTTGTAGAAGATAATTTTCAGCAACACAATGTTGTGAAACGAACTCCTCAAGTAGGGAGTAAACTATGCAGCTTATAATTTACATGAAAAAATTAATACAGGTAAATAAAACGCAGAGCATTCGAATCCACTGATTTACAAAACCTTCGCTGCACCAAAACGAGACACCGCCTAAAAAGCAGATTTTCCGTAAAAACGACCACTTTTCGATAGCGAAGCGAGTAATTGGCAATCATACTATAGACTGTTTTGTCTTCGCCCACCATTTTGCGCATGAACGGATTAGACACACAACTAATGATGTCTCGAGAAGTAACGCGCTATAACAGAAAAAAATGAACAAGACGTGGAATTCATCACAAACGACCCCAAATTTGCGTTAAGTACCGTTATTTTAGAGAAATTTGTCAAAAAATCTTCTACGAGACCGCATCGCACAAAAAAAGCTATTTCATATACGCTTCGTTAACAGCGGTAGAGATCTGCAGACTGGTTTGAGTCCGTTGATAACTTGATTTCAGTCACGGTCTTGACACTTGACAGTATTGCAACTTACTCTTTTTATACTGAACAAATATAAAGCAAAACGACGTATAACCGAACAAAGTCGATGTTTATTGTTAAGTTGACATAACGCGTTGAAAGGAGTTGGAAATATAATTTTGCGACGCTACACTCAACGGTAAATTTGCTTTCGATCTGGCCTCGATTCATGAAAATGTTTGGCATTGGACTGGAAAAGTCCAACTAATTTCATCGTTAACCTGATAAAATTCTACCTAGGTTTCGTCTCTGTTTTTGCACAAAACCCTAGCAGACAATTTTCCGCATGGTGGTTTTAGTTGCACCGGAAGTAATGAGACCTTGGGAAAAGTTTACACTCGACCAAACCAAACAAACTTCACTTGTTTGAAATAGAAGTGTCAGCTGAGCTTATTCTGTGGCTCGCTGGAGGTTGCTCTCGCAAGCGAAAAACCTGTAAGCAACAAAACTTCTGCATATTGGTTTCGAAGGCAATCAAGACCTTTAATTAACGCCATACACACAGTACTAAGCAAGGATAGTAGTTTTCAAACCAGGACAATCTCCTTCATTTCCTTAACATAAAAAAGATTATGTTTGTGTGTGAATTAATAAAAACTGCATTATTTTGCCATGCACGTCTCGTCCAGGGTAGGTTTTGCAATAGCAAGTGTAAGGCTCACAGTATCAAACGTTAAGGATAACAAGCAGGTTCCGGCCTTACATATCCTGGTCTAGATAACGCAACTGCTTTCAATACTTGATAATGATGTTACGCAAAAAGACGCAACGTCTCCTTTAAGTCTAATCGAAAAAAGAGGACACGTGGTTTGCTTTTTTTGATGTTTGCCAAGGTTGGGTTCAGGCAAAAAAAAAAACGAAACAACACTTTTCACGATTTCAAAAAGTGAACTTACCCAATTTTTAAAAACTAACTGGTTTCCGATCAGCATCTTTAACCAAAACTGAAGTCCTTTGATCTTGACACAAAAGAAAAAACGCTTTGGAACTTGGCTGTGCTTGAAATGTCATAGCAAATGTTGCAAACATAAGCAGAGGTGCAGTAGAATACACTGCACATCAGATGTCATCTGGGACTTTACAACATACACTCGGTGATTTGTCACTGGCCCAGTTTATCGATGAAACTGACGGAATTCTGACTCCTTTTTCATACGAAATAAGAGCAACCATACAAAAATTTCCACGCAATGGCTGAAGAAATGCCTTGGCGGTATTTTCAGGTAGTTGCTGGGAAAAATATAGGAACGGTTTATGCGGCTTAAAACCAGGTTCTTAAAGGTGGCAAGCACTTAAAATCAGTTCATTAAAAGAAAAAAAAGCTTGAATAACTCTTTTGGAAAAAAACACTAATGAACTGGTGCAATTCCGTTTTGCACTCTAGGCATGGTGTGCTAATGACGATGAACAAATTATTAACGAACCATTCAATTCATTGAACCTCCCCATCTTCCACGCTGAAGGTGAAAGCCACCCTATAAAATAATTTCGGTATAAATCGGTAGTATTTTTTGCATACTGCCTTTTCCAGCTTTCCATCCACTGATCTTCATCACGCGTCAATAGGATAATCTGCAAAATGACATATTTCATACGTATTAGGTCATCGAAGTGCAGATATCACTAAGAAGTTATTGTTGCGGCGTCAGCTTAATTACGAGCCGTGTGTGAGCTGACACTCACAGAAGGTTTGAAATGCGCACGCAACGACCTCGCCGAACTGACACCTCGCAAACTCCGCGCATCACTGGTCTGCAGATTTTCTATTTCCTACAGAGATTGCAAGCGGGGCGGGGAACAGTCAGCACAAGCCTTTTGCTGTCACGAATGAAGAAGCAAAGTCAACAGCGATTGATCGTTGGGTACGGTTTTCAGCGTGACAACAAAAGGTTTGTGACCCACCTCACAAATTCAGAACCTATCTCTTGCATTGTAAAGAAGACTGAGAAGCAACAAATGGTCAATTGCTTTTAAACCATTTGCACCCATGAACCTTGACAGCTTTCCAGTGTTGCCGAGAATGTCTTGTACTGATTGATGAGACACATTGTTTTTACTAAAATGTGACCATCCTGCTAGTTTCTTTCTGCTATTTTAATCAAGGTGTATCATGCCATTAATGTCAATTTAACAGAATTGATCATAGCACAAATAGTGTCCTGTGTCCTTAAACCACCAGAGCATTGCAGTAACTTATTGCATTTCATGTCTCTCTTCTACACTTTGTTTTAACCTTGGGTTTTCAAGATATTTAGGCCTTGAAACTTGTCAATGCAGCTGAAATAATCAGGGTTCCTACACAATTTTGAATATAAATTTCCAAACTTTTTCAAGGACTTTTCCATACTTTTCCAAATCTAACATTTCCGTATGACCTATGCAGATCATATAAAGGCACTTTAATATTTAACATGATATAAGCAAAACTGTATCAATCTTGAATAAAATATTATATATGAAAATGTATGTCAAAAGATCAAGTCAGGAAAATTCCATACTAACAGACCAAAAATGTTTTTTCCAGACTGGAAAATGACAAAAAAATTTTCCATACTGCGTAGGAACCTTGAATAATGTAAGCCTGAGGGTTTGCACAGCAACTAACCTTATCCCACAAGCAAGAACATTGAAATCAGAGGTGACTGCAAAGCATGACAGATGTATTTAGCTAATGACTTAATTCGCATCACCATTGCAAAAATTGTGCCTTCTGAAGAAACCAAGCATCAAAGTTTAGTTACCTATCACTGAAAAAATATTTGAAATGGCCATGTATTTCACACCCAGTTGGAACTCCAGAGACCAGTGTCTTATACAAGCATGCACACAAGGTAAAAAAAATATGGAAATAAGTGAAACAAAACTTTAAGTTGCCAATACATTTTATTAACTCTTCTGGCTTTGCTTTACATAGGAATATAAATGCAAAACTATCTTCCATGAGAAAAGGCTTACACTCTAAGCAACATACAAACTGACGTTTATATGTTCACCGCTTTGTTTGATGATTTTAAGCAATAGTTTTCATTAAATTTATAACTGATAAAGCTTAGGCAAGACAACACTAACCACACCTTGCAGACACTAAACATTTCTAGCGTTTTATAGAGAATCAACTTATATATAAGCAACAATTTCACCAATTTATGATAATCCTTTTATAGATAAGAGTCAGACACTAAGATCTTAACCGAGAATATATTTTGCCTACAACATGGGTATCATCAGCTCTTATTCAAACAGAATCACTGGCTGGTAATGTACAATTTAAAAAAAAATTCTTATATAGTTTTGAAAACTACAGTACCATTTTACATTAAAAAGTAATCTATCGAGTGATCTCAAAGAAAATTTCATAACCAAAATTAACTGTGAGAAAATCTACCTGATTAAGCTTGGACAAGTTGACAATAACCAGTACCATTTAAAAAAAACATTTAAAATGTAATCCACCACGGTAACATATTGTAAAAAAAATACGTTTACGATGTATATAATGCCTTTTGTAAAGTAAACATTTAAAATGTAATCCACTATACAGTAACATGTTGTAAACAAAACTACATTTAAAATGTAATTCATTGAGCGATCACAAGCCAGGGTTCATAGCCAAAATTAAATGTTTGGAATATATATACCTGATAAACCTTAAGTCAACAATAAGAATTCACAACTTCTACCACAACAAAAGAAAAACTCAAACCAAGCAAATATCTGAAAGACCAAATGATAAAGGATTATTATTGCCATGATAAAATTCAACAATACATGGAAGAATATCAATCACAGATGATATGACAAGGAGACAATCAGATGACTTCATGGNCCATTNAGCTATTGTAGCTTTATACATATGTTCACTTGGTAAACATCACATTATTGATTCATTGCTTCAGAAGAATTCCTTTCGATAGACACTGTACACTGAGATTT
>JGI24159J19872_10014117_pt1 | contig 10341 bp, 6 predicted proteins | sample Ectturendosymbi4_FD_19872 | JGI IMG/M metagenome (IMG submission 19872) | reverse complement strand
CGCCTGGGTATGAAGCGGCCATCAAAGCAAGTCAATATATCCACGGCGTAAGTATATTTGCTATTGGCTTGCATGAAAGTTATACGAGCAGTTTTGCGAAGGTTTGTTTTTTCAAAGTAATACATATATTTGGGTGGTGGCAGACGGGATGACCGAAGTGTCTTTTCGCCGCCTCCCGACCTTACTGTGTCTGTACTGTTAAGTGTACTTGCGTTGAGGTAAAAAAAGAATAAAATTGTTGTTGTTATGCAAAAGCCTGTTAACAAAATGCAAACGTTGACAAGGAACTGACATTCCTGACGCAGAACCAACCGTTGAACCTCGATAGGAACGAAATGAAACTTAACGTTCAAAACGATTAACAAAATCCCCCCATATTTTCTAAAAAATGCGTCGCAACTCTAAAATAAAGGTTTAAAAGTAAATCAATCTTCAGTCTGTGATTTTTGAGCTGTTGTTACTCGTTTATTACGTCACTATACCCTTGATAGTTTGTTTTGTTTAGTTGTTCCCAAGAAGAGATTTACAGCTATCCTTTGTCAAATAGACATTGGACAACTGGTTATGCATTCGTCTCAACTTGCTTATTCATAGCTGGCAAGCTTTACTGTTTGTAGGTGTTATTTAATTTAATATTTCCATGCGCTTCACAGAGCTGAAGAAACTTGCACAATGCGAGATATATGCTCTGATAGGATCATATCATAGTGCCTGGGCTGTGAAAGGATTCCTCTTGATAGATAGTGATATGGTCTGTGGTTGAGAAAATCTAGTGTATCTCTTGACTTACTCAAGAAATCGACACATGCCATCGCTTTTTCACTAACTTACGTTTGTGCAGCCTAACTACACGAAATCTTACAAACGCGACAAAGACAAGAACCATTATGATGTCACCAAGACGGAAACTTACAAAGCATCACAAGACCAACAAAAGCTTGCTGACGTGAGTGGCAGGCAGTGTTTCTTTAGTTAACAGTTTGCGTTTGGAGCAAAGTTTGTAATTACTTGCTGCGGTTTTAACCGAATCAGTCGTAACTGAATGATGTTAAAGCGTCAGTTGTTTCATAAACAGTTGATTTCCCCGTTGACAAACAGTTGAGTGACAGTTGATTGCAAATTGTAGAAAAATTGCAACGGACTTGGAGAATATGACAATGTAAGACTGTTACTGTTCACAAACGAATTTGTATATTGCCAAGACTTTCTTTTAAAGTCGGAATCAAAGTAAAATTGATAAAGCTTCAAAAACGCAGATTCGTTTGTGGCAAAGACTTCATACTTTACTTTTTCGTTTCCAGTGACATTTCCGGATTCAGGCATTTGCGGCAGTCGTAATCAGAGATTGGCGCCTGACAACTGTTCATTATACTCTCATAAATATTCTTTCAGATTCATTACAAGCTGCCACCTGGTTCTCTGCCCTTCAGTCAAATTGAAGATGGTCCCGACATGGTTCTTGCCAAGACGGTGAAACCGCTGGTTAGCTACTGGTTCTACAGAGACCAGGCGAAGAAAATGCTTGATAAATATCACGTTGATGTGGCTGACCAGAAACTGGTCCATGCCCTTCATGCAAATGATGTAAGTAGGAATTAAGTAAAAATGTAAGTAAGAATTAAGTAAAAATGTAAGTAAGAATTAAGTAAAAATGTAAGTAAGAATTACTCCAGTGATCTGTCAAGAAAAATTAAACATTTTATGCGAGGTACGCAGGCAAGCACTGAAAGTAAGGTTTTCATTCCGGCCAGGACCGGTTTTATTTCAATGCCTTGGTTTTCAGCTGCCGGTTCAGTCCAAATGCACTTGAACAGTTTTTAGGTATATACAGAATTTTAGCTTGTGAATGAAGTATAAGATTTTTAATGCATGGCATTTTGTACAGGGTGCAGGTAAGTCCTTTGTCTTTAGAGGTTTCCCAAGTTTGTTTACTTTAACCTTGCTATGTTGCAAAAACCCAATCTGAAAAACAACGTTATATTAGCAAAAGTGGTGAAATGACAAGGAAAATCCTGATAAGTTGTAAACTAAGAACAACTATGGCGTCTGCGGGAAGTGGTTCATCTCCGACCAGAGTCTGAAATTTATTGTAGTTCCTGAATGGAACGGAATTCCGATACATGTTTAATTTGTGCGAGGATTAAGTATCAACAGTACGCAGCTCTTGTTCATTTCTTGCAAACTGCAGAACAAATCACCCATTCCATGCTCCTCTCCAAGCAAGCGAGCTAACCTGTTCGACCTTTACGACTCGTTTTGGCGTCTTCATTAACCCAGATAGCACTCACAACAACTGTTGTTACTATTTATCTTTCACTATACAGTTGTATTCGGACAAAAAGTATAGAGACCATTGGGAGAAAGAAATAAAAGGAAAAATGTCAAACGATGACTTGGACAGTTACCCTGAGCATGTGCACGCCATGAAGACGGCCAAGAACGCAAGCCAGGTAATCTTTCTAATGTTTTGCCACCTTACCAAGTTCAGTTGCACGCAATGCAAGACAAACACCGGTTCGGACATTTCAAAGCTTATTTCCAGAAAACGTTCGTTGAACAGTCACGAATCATTGTCAAAATAAGCATTGGGAGCTTTCCCATGAGAAACGAATTATATTTCGTGTTTGTTCTTTCCGCTTACAGAACGAATATGCGAAGGGTCTTGAAATGCACAGAAACGAATACATCATTCCTCCTGACATGCCATCCATCAAACTTGCGAAGGAAGTGGACAAGATGATCAGCGCGGTGAGTAATTCATAGTTGGTTTCACTATTTGCTTCAAAAACGAAAGTAACAGCCGTAAATTTCGAAACATCACAGATGTTCAAGTTTTTAAATCATTTCCAATCATGACTTGACGCGCATAAACATTTTCCTATTTTGTTGCTTTCCACTTACTAAGATAGTTGCTTGGAATGATCGTTACCCACGCTCATGGCTGTCGAGTGCGAAGCGCTTGGTGTTCTTGGAAAAACGCTGTCTAGAAAACAGAGTTTTACTTACACATTAGTGTGGATACTGTTCCACAAAACTGTGTCCTATCACTCATTTCACTATTTCGTTGCCATGCACTGGCCAATAGTTAATTCAGAAATCCTTATATTGGGTTCTTTTAGGAGGTTTTTTCTTCGCATCTTTAAGCAATAATCTGGCGTCGATGTCATGGAGGTAAAAGGAGCTTATCTAAGGATATGTTGGTTAAAACTACGTCCGCTCTTCTTTGCTTTTGTCTGTTCATCGATTTGAAGACAAATCTGCGCAAAAAATGCCAGCGGTTCATGCGCTCCATGTTTGAAAAGCAGCTTTTCACCGAAATCAATTAATTCCCAGATATGTTTCTCTGCTCTTCCGCTGTTGGTATTCGAGCATTTATTTGAATATCTCATATTTCAAACGAGGAATACATTCTTTTTGGTGGGCTTCTTTAAATAATTCGGGATCATCGGCTAAACGTTCGTTGTTTGGCTTTTTAGCAAGAAGTTATTCATTGATGCTGGATTGTGCGTATGGTTTGTTGAAGCTAGAGCTTGGGAATGCTCCGTGCATAAAAGATACAATACCCTCTGTTCTAGCGAGTTTGGTGCAAATGAAATGAAAATAACTCCGCGATAAAAGGGTAATTTCGCTTGTTTCTGATGATTATCTTGTTCATTAGAAATTCATTCTCAAAATTGAATAACCTTCTTCCCAACGCTCCTCCCACTCAACTACAGCCTCCCCACGAACATGTTTTCCAAAGGCATAACCCAAATCGCTACAGCGATTGTGTAATTTTGACTGCGAAAAAAATGGAGTTAGTTTATTGTTAGGCTTTTGCACAATTTCCTATTAATGATGTGCTTGGCACTGGTCATCTCACAAGGAATAGGGCTATTAACATTTAGTTCCGGTTCCAGCTTTCCAGTCAATACACAGCCAGCCGCAGGTTTATTGCAAGCAAAACTTTGCCAAGATTTACAAATTGCTGCAGTCAGTTTACAGCAGTGAGTGGTTAACAAGCATAATCTTTTTTCTGTGTTGTATGTACGTTTGTGGTAATCCTTAATAAATATTTGCTTCTAGTGATAGTGAAATAAGCATTTAAGAACTACAGAATTTCTCTTGAAGTTTTCATCTTGAGACAGTCATCACGGCCACCTACAAGTAATAAAAGCACCAAAACGAATATTACAAAATTGTAATCGTATATGATGTTACATCCTTGCAGTGAATCCTCAGATTTTCGCTTACCGTAGTTTTGTTTTGTCATCGCTGTTAATAAGTTGTTGTTAGGCAGATTTTCGCACGCAGTTGCGTTTCTCATCGTAAAAGTGTGTTTTGCCAACATTGTTGACATGAAAGTTGTTTCATACTTTACCGTTGGCGTTGAATTATTTTGAAATTTGTCGTTAGTCATAATCATTGTTTGGCGCTTGTTTCAGAATGAGTACGGGAAACAGAAAAAGGCAACCATCGAAAGTTATCGCGGATTCCAAACCATGGACAGCAAGCATCACCCTGTCGTTCAACAGGGAATCAAAGCTGCTGATCTCATTTCAGAGGTAACTTCATTTGCAACAAAGCTTTTACAGAAGGTTCCGACGTATCATGATGCACCGAAGACCAAGCCTCTTATCTCAACCAATTAGAATAGTCCTGTTGTTGTTCCGCATGAATGCATGAGAGGTTGTGCATCTTTTAAAACTCATAAAACGACCAAGAATCCGTTTCACGTTGAAAGTTTTTCTACTTGCTTTTCTGCTGATCAGCAACCACACAACAGCGGGTCAGTCATGGAGAACACCAAGTTTTTTTTAAGAAACAGTACCTTTCACAACAAACTTGTGCTTCGAATCGCCGCCAGCACCAAAAGTTTGATTTCAGTTCAGCGTTTAAATGCATGAATTGGATCTAGTTTATTTCTTAAAATCAAACCTTCGCGTCTCTCAGTCTAATGTTCAATTGTTGGTGCTTGGCGAACCCTACCAGCTGCTGGATAAGCAACGCGCATGGAGAAATGGAAATACCTTTATTTATTTTCTTCCTAAGCGTTCACAGAATTTAACTTCACTGGCCATGGTGGCGAATAACTGTTGCTATCCCGGATGTTAGGTGGACACGACAACAGCTTCTAAACCGAAGGAGCCCCTGTGTTTGAGGAAAAACAAACATTTTGCCTTTTGAAAACAATGCATTACATTAAGAGTAACACGGATTCTAAAACGGTTCGTCAAAATATGTGTGAAATTATTAGGAATGTAACTCAGTAGCAGTATTTTGGAAGCATTCTGTTTCACTTTAGTTTCCAACCGACTGTTTTCAAAGTCAGTATATTTCAAGGTTTATTTGCGAAACTAAAGTCTACTGTGCACTGCAGCGCCGCTTGCGGCTGAGTCAGATTCTGTGTCACGATTTCCAATTGCTGGTTGATCAGTTTGCGTTTATATCCGTGCCTTGATGGGTTTCATGCAAATGCATGTAATTCAGTCGCTGCATTAAATGTTTCAGTTGTCATACGTCCATGATACACCTCAAACATGTAGTCAGGTTTGGATTAATCCAATTTTTCGCATCTTTTTCAAAATATCTGCACGCGCAAAGAAATTTGTTGATGAAGTATTTTTGACCAAGTGCCTAGCGTTAAATTTCAAAACTAAAGTTGGCGCTTCAGCTTTTGCATCTTACGAGTCGCTTCCTTGATCAGCTGTTCAAGAGATTCGCAACCTGCAACACACGCTATCCATTGTGTTTCGTGTAAATCAGAACTGAAACAGATTCGTTGTGTGTTGCTTTTTGAAAACCTCTTCCATGCGTTGTATGGTGGCTGCAAGTTTATTAAAGTGCCATCTGTGGGGGTTGGAGAACTTTCGGTTGATTGTTCTGACGATGGTTGATTGTTCTGACGATGGTTGATTGTTCTGACGATGGTTGATTGTTCTGACGATGGTTGATTGTTCTGACGATGGTTGATTGTTCTGACGATGGTTGATTGTTCTGACAATGGTTGATTGTTCTGACAATGGTTGATTGTTCTGACGAAAACACCACTGAGATGTACTCGTAGTTCTTCACTGCAACCTCATCTTGTGGTAACCATGATCATTATTACGTAATAATCAGGGTTTTTTTAAGGCGTTTTAGGGACCCGCTTCGGGTCCCTACAATTTCAATTCGGGTCCCTAGAATCAGAGAAAATCGGGTCCCTAGAATCAGAGAAATTTGGTCCCTACAAATCCATACCGGGTTCCTAACATTTTCCTTAAACAAAAAAACTGTAATAAGAATACGTCATCTCTCGAATGTGACGTCAACGTCACAATCCTGACAAAATCACTTCTTTCCATGGCAACTGCAATAGCAAGCAACAAACATAAGATTTATTCTAATTTATCAGAGAAAGTACAAAGAGGAATATCTGGCCGAGAGGAACATGATGTATTTCCCGTTCCATCTGACGTCAACTTATGAGGCAAACGTTAAAGCAAGCAAGTTTAGCAGTGATGTAAGTAGAGTTGGATTTTTGGTGGATCCAATGTGATATTTGAATAAACGAATTTTGTTTCTAAACTTTTCGTGGAAACGACATGTTTCATGAACATGAACTGTCTGCAGCAACAGCAGGACTTGCTTGCGCCTTTGCTTATATTAAAAAACAAACTCTTTCACTGGGTTTTTGTTCTTAGGCCGATTACAAGAAATGGTTCAATGAAAACATCAAAGGTCATGGTGGCAACTTCCAAGCTCACCACGCACCAGGTTATGAGCAAGGGAAGAAGATCAAACCGTACCAGAGTGATGTTAGTTTTCTTCACTTTTACTTCTTCGACTGAACCAAAATTTATCTGCCAGCCTGTAGTTGAGTATGCTCTTCAACTTCTAACTTGTTTGCAGAAACTGTACAAGAAAAATTACGAAGAAACCAAGTTGGAATTCACGCCCGTGTCCGATGGGCAGGAAATGGAACATGTTAAAGTTGTACAGCCGTGGATGAGTCAGGTGTGCACATACAGCCTTTCTGCTGCTGATCTCTTGCATGTAACGAGGCTGAGCCGAACTATGATATATTTGCTTCACGCAGAACACATACAAGAAACGAGCTCGTGAGTTGATGGGAAAATACCATTTGGATGCGGACGTGCCACAGATATCTCACGCTCTGTTCATGACAAATCTTGCATCGCCGGTGAGCGTCTGACATGATGGTTACGTTTGCAACATGCTGTTAAACTTTTGATAATATCCTTTTGTAGCTTGCATTTGTAGTTTCATCATTAATCTTAAAGCAATCCAACTAAGCTGATGCTTCTTGAGGTAGTATTGCTTTTTGTCTTAATTGTATCATAATGTTGATTTAAAATAATGTTTGAAGGCAACAGACGTCGGTCAATAGGTTTGTACTTGTTTGTTCCTGACGTATTCAGGCTTATTGATAATGGAATTCCAGCGCTACAAAAGTTATCTTCATATAAGTGTTGGATTGAACAGTTTATTGCAATTACCACATTGCAATTCATCAGAACCTGGTCCGCATGGTGTCAACAGAAAGCAAGTTTCAAGTGTTTTAAAAGTTTTGAAAAAAATTTGAAGAAGCTTTACTTGATTGTAACACGTCAGGTACAAGACCTACATCGCCCATTGCTAAAAAAGGCTGAAAATTCATTAAACATTCATAATGATTTCTTCTATTATTTTCCAGATTGTCTACAAAAAAGTTTATGAAAATGAGATCAAAGGCGTTGGTGGCAGGAGTCTGGAAAAATCTCCGTACTTCGACCACGTGCGCAAAGCCACTAAACTGGCGAGCAAGGTGAGGTTTGTTGTGCGCCTACGATGCAGTGCTTGATGGTGGTTTATGCACTGCGGCTTCCAGACAAGCCTTTACGTTTCATTTCCAAGCGGATGTTCAAGGATGTGAAGAATACTTTTCATTTTTTTCTTACAGCACAGATATTTCCCAAGCACACAGTGTCGAAACGATTTCGCTTTGTTTGCAGGTCGACTACGGTAAGAAGTCTGAAGAAGAGATGAACCTCTACACTCTGGGGTTAGATTCTTCTGACATTACACAAGCTTTGATTGCGGACAAGCTTGCCAGCGATGTAAGATGTCTTGATTAAAATTTCATTGTCATTATTTTATATTTATCGTGTTTTTTATTCGCTTTCCAAAGGAAAGTTTTGTGATGTTTATATCACCTGTTGGACCACTCTCAATTCAATATTCAAGAACAAATAGAAATTGTTCTGCAGAGGTTGCAAATATCTCGTGCAACTTAAACCCCAATTGCACGTGCTGTGACTTTGGAAGCTCCTCTATACGAGGCAGTCATTGGAGTGGAATCGTTTTTTGTTTGTTTTTGTTCTGGTCACAATATTAGACCCAGTCCCGTCGCCACGGGGGGTTTTGGTGGGCTTAGCCCCCCCAAACAAAGCACCAACCCCCGTAAATTGAAATATGAAACACTATAGATAAATGGAGCTTTCAACAAATTTTTAATGTCAAGCCCCCCTGCACAAACGTAAAGCCCCCTGTTGAAGACTATCTGGTGACGGTTTTAATTCCACCTTAAGCAGGACCTGCAACGTTCAGCGCAAGAGCTTCGTGTCTGGCCGACGATGCTCCAGTTAAGATAACTCTGTTCAACTGACGTTATTGCTCTTAAGTAAAAACTTCTTCCTCCACGAGGTTGAAGCTTCCGGAAGCGAATCTTACTTGTTGACCATAGTTAGTTAGCGCGCAAACAGATGTTTTCTTTTGTCTGCTGATCATTCATACAACCAGTGTAGAAGATAGAGAAAAGTTAGGCTGTCAACTACAAGATACAAGGAAGCTTGTGTTATTGTCAGTGAAATCAATTGTGTCATTTATTTACTATTGTGACGTCAGAAATTTTGTTTGCAGATCGAGTATAAAAAGGGCGTGAAAGGTGCTCTGGCGAACAGCCAAGGATACCATTCACTAGGAGCGGAAGATCTGCCGAGATACAAGTTACTGAAGGATGTGGGACAAAATGCAAGCGATGTGGGTTTCACCAATAGTTTNAATTGTCTTGAAACTATAAGAACTATGTTGCTATGTCTGTCGATGCAACTGTGTTGAACGTGCCTGACAAAACGGTGCAAAGAANTGCGCGTTGATGAATGCGATCAACCGGCCATTTTCATGTCTATTACCAGAGCTGCGCATTCCGTGGATCAACGTCAAATGCTTCATTCAATGCATTTTTGTGGAATTAAAACATTTGTTTTGAATGTTTAACACGATTTCAGTCAATTCAGTGGGTTTGGCGATGCTGCCCCAAGTACCTCAAGTTTTATTTTACAAATGTAGACTTTTGATGTACAGTAGGTAGCAGTTTTTTTTAATTGTAGCACGCGTAGTTGCTGTACCTGCTGCATTGTTCGGTAACTTCTCTGTGCTTGTTAAGATCAAGTACAAGGAAGAGTACAATGACATGAAGAAGTATGTGTATTTCCCATACCACATCACCCCTGAATATGAGAAGAAATCGGAGGCCAGCAAGTTGCTCAATCAGGTGATGCTCGGGAGTGTTTTTTCATCTGTTGTAGGGCTATCTGCAATTCAAAGCATTTATCCATAAGATTTACGACCTAACTATAGCATTTCTGAGCGACTGTGACTGCAACTTCATGAAATGACCCGACCATGCTGCAGTAATCACACGTAGCTCTTAACTTGCAACTTCCTGTTCAAAAATCAAACTGTGATGTGTGAGCAGAAAAGTTTTATTGTTTAACAGTGGAGTTCACCCTTCTTTGGTTTAGATACACTCGTTACATTTTTTCAAATGGATAACATTACATTAAATGTGAATTCTGAAAATTTTTCAGGCTTTTTATACGAAAGGTCTGAGGCAAGCCTTGGACAAGCAACATTTCAAATACCATGAAATACCAGCATATATCGTCAGCAAAGAGCTGCAAAATTTGATGAGTGTGGTATGTTTATATAGTTGCTAGCATAGATGCTGAAGTTCAAAGAAATTAAAGTTGAAGAAATTTTGACAGTAGTTTTACTGAAAATATGTTGCTGTGGAAACTCCGGTCTCGGTGACGTTTCACTGGTTCCACTCCACTTGGTATACACTTGCTTGATATCTCGGGAACTGACATGACATGTTAAAACATGTTTGTCTGGTGTTGGCTGTTGAAGGTAATGGGTTGGAGATAGCGATAGGAGTTACCTGCAGAGGTTATGTCACGGACGGTAGTACCGCCTTAATAATCCCACCCCAACCTTATAATAACCCCACCCCAACCTTTTGATAATCCCGCACCCAACCTTATAATAATCCCACCCCAACCTTATAATAACCCCACCCCAACCTTTTGATAATCC
>JGI24159J19872_10014114_pt1 | contig 10343 bp, 4 predicted proteins | sample Ectturendosymbi4_FD_19872 | JGI IMG/M metagenome (IMG submission 19872) | reverse complement strand
AAATTCTAGGGAAGCATTTTGAAATAATTGAAGGGTAAACCCGCAACCAGGAGGGGTAACCGGGCAATTGCCCCTGCTTTAGAGACTTTGCACTGAAAATGTGCTCCGCGTTCGAGATTTTGGAAAGTGCTTTCTCAATTATGACGCGACTGAAAACCGACACGAATAGAATGGCTGATAAAACCTGCATGTCTGCTTGCGTCTGTCGACTACGGGAATTAAAGCGGACATTGACTTTATAACCAAAAACAAGAAACAAAGAGTTGTTTTGTTATTTTGTTGGTGTGTTGTGCATCTTTTTTCTAGCAGAAAATCTCTATTTTGAGTCGCAAACAAACAAACAGAAAACTTAACATTACCTTAGAATCAAAAATTGCCTTAGGCGTGCAGCAAAATTAGGTCTATTAGAACAGCAAACGAGTCTTAATTGCAATGGAGTTCCTCTCTTTGCGGCCCTCAAATTTTCCCTCACACTGTAATGTGGCCCTTCATGCTCACAGTCTTGGACCACCCTGGTCTAGGACATGAAATAGGAAACCTGAAGGATAGGGATTACTTCATTTGGGAAATGTCGCTCCATTTCGCTGGTGATTAGATCAACAAATGGGTAAAACATATTCCTACGGACCCGGGGCGTAACGGGCAGGTATACATAAAATATCGGTGAGGGTCAGGTATACATATTACATATATTTTATGTATACATAAATATGTGCCTGCTGACCTTCCCGTATGTAGGAAGACCAGTGTACACTTTCTAACCCATGTCTGGATCGTGTGGTGTCAGTGGTGACACACTTCGTTGGCTACACTGAAAAGGTAGCAGAGCACACACTGCATCCTCTTAAAGCAGGGGTCGGTAAATAGAGGCCCGCAGGCCAAATGTGGCCCGCCACAGCATTTTCAGTGGCCCGCGGAAGCACTCACGAAAATCTTCAAATCTAAAATATCCTCCAACTCAACACAGCAAACGTTAGTGCTGAGACTAACTTGAACCGAGATTTGTTTCTATTTCCAAAAGTTATGGCCCTCCACTGATCGCGGCATTCTCAAAGTGGCCCCCAAGCCAGATGAATTGCCCACCCCTGTCTTAAAGAATAGAAATACAGGTTTCTGATAAAAGTTGAAACTTGCAAAGACTGTTTGACGCCTCCATATGCGGAAAATTGTATGTTGTCTCCATCACTGAAACAAACTTGATTTCCTTTTGGCCTAGCCTAGGCCAAACTCGATTTCCTTTGGCCTAGCCTAAACAAACTTGATTTCCTTTTGGCCTAGCCTACTCCTGACTCGAGGAGTCATTTGAAAGCAGGCAAACCATAATGTGATTGTAGTTAATACAACTTTTCTGTTGATACCACACCGCAAATGCCCAGTGAAACCACGCGAAACTCACGAGAAGAGCGGACGCGTCGCTCCTCGAGCAACAGTGGCGCGGCAATTGTCAAGCGAGCGAGACGCGAAGTCGGGGATTTCCCATTATGATGAAAGAAACCAACTCTCGCGCTGCAATTTCGCGTGTCGCGTTTGGTTTTAAATCCGATCTTCATGGATGTTTAAACATTAATAAAATGTAGCAAATAAATCAAAAAAGGGAATTGCAGCGAAACGACTTTGCTGTAGCGAAACCAGGCGTGCACAATTCAGAAAGTCCGAAGGGCCAAAGTGATTAACATAAGTTTGCTGCGCGCCGCAAAAGTTTATTTCATTTCGCTGCAGAGAGACTTCCTTGTACAGTAGTTTGGAAGAAATTCTGGAACGACAATTAATAATCCCTAGTCGGGATTCTGCAACATTGTCTTCAACAAAACAAGCTCTCGCGGGGAGCAAGAAAAGCTCTCGCGGGCCGTACGTTGTGCAGGCCTGCTTTAAGCGTGTTGATTTCAGCTTGGGGAATCCGTGTATCTTAACTTGTTTCTTGAAAAGGAATATCGACAAAAGACGGACTCCACAAAAGTGCGTGCAATGACGCATTGTAGCTGACTCTTTCGCTCCTCTTAAAAACACTGGGTCTGCGTACTCGTTTGTTTAATACAGGGATGGGGAAACCTATTTATTATCACGCAGTGGCGTACGCAGAAAATTTTCATGGGGGGGATTCATTCAGTGGCATCTGGTGGTCATTTGCATTTGGTGTGTGCTCTTAGTGACGTCGCAATTTGACGTCACGTGCATGTTTCCAAACCAACGTTTTGGCGAAGTTTGTTGACATAATAGGCATATTCTTCTACACCCACTCCCCTTAATTTGTGTGTCATTGCACTGGATATAAACTACCAGAGCGCCAAGTTAGAATATTGGAGGTAGTTAGAATATTGAAGGAAAATCAACTCAACACTACGACATAGCAGTTAATAGCTGCAAAAATATCCGGCTGCGTGTTGAAACAGGGTAGTAAAACACACTCATCACTGCGTCAGAGCAAGTTACAACTGCAAAATGAGGCTGCGCTAATGTCTTGTCGAATACGGGCAGTCGAGCATAGAAAGTGTGCGGCTGGACTGGCTGGCACACACCCCTGTTTGCAAGATCGAATCTTCCTAAACTACACAAGAATTGAAAATGCGCATAAGTACGCAAGAAACTTTCAATTTTTTGTTATGTATAGAATTCCAGCAAACGTTTAGCTTTCTTTTTTCCCTGCTGAGACATTATCAAATGCCTGAATGCTTCTATGTTAAAAACTACTGGTTTTGAGCTTGTGCAACAGTTCTATCATGTTATATAAATTGGTAATATAGCCAATGGAGTCAGCGCTTGCGCTGATCAACCTTATCGCACAAAATAAGACAATTGTTTCGCATAAAGTGAACTATCGCAGAACACAATCTTAAACATGCGTAGTGGACGAAGGGTCTGCAAAAAGTGATGAGATGGTTTCTGGACGCAGACGATAACCCAGATTCCCACCAAAACCTAATTATTTCTTTTTTGGCCCATTTACAATGTTCCTTGAAACTTGCACGCAAATTTATTCCATGGTATTTGTATTAAGTCGACAAATTAACAATCAAAAAGTATGCGAGAACAATTAATCTTCTTCGCAAAGGTAATAAAGTTTTTGTAAAATATCAAGCTCAAGGGGGGTTAACCCCAACCCCAACCCCCTTGTGTACGCCCTTGCATTGCAGACCGCATGAAATCTGGAATATCGCTGGCGGGCGGCAAAAATAATTAATTTTATTTTTAAATTCTACCTTTATCTTCCGAAGGAAAATAAGGAAAGAAAAATATGTTGAAGAGCGAAAGCGACTTTTCTTGACTTACTGTATGCGTGCCTGTTTAAAGGAAGAGAGTTTTGTTTTGACACGATGTTGTGTTCTAACTTACATTAGGTAACGCAAAATTTGATGCGGGCCATATCAAATCTTTGCGCGGGCCGCAGGTTCCCCACCCCTGGTTTAATGGAAGCGTGAGAAGAGTGATGCCTGTGTAAAAATAAGAAATAACAACCTTCATCACTGATCCGATTAAATTCGAATCTTATTAAGGAATTAACTCCGCAATTGAATGAGCAGAAAATGCTTAGCAGAAGGTGTCACATGTGTGGAGAACTTGAGCAGCTATCGCAATATCTAGTTCATTTCTTCTTTCCCACTGTTCCTCATCTTCTCATTTTTTGTACATTTTCTGGAACACTTGTTGCATTCACCATCATGCTTATATGTACACAGTGAAGACAGTCTGGAAACCGCTTTGCATAGTCTGTATGTAGAGAAATGAACCGGCAAGGACAGACTATTGTTTTGGACTAACATCTATGTAAACTGCATCATGTAAAGCTCTCTTGACAATCCCCCTCTTCCTACGCTGTGCAGCGCAACGCCTCGACAATGATTTAGTTGTGGTGTGGCCTGCTCGCTGTTGACCGCAGAGTAGCGAGTTTAAAGCGATCTTGGCCGAATTTGTTTGAAACAGTTGAATTTATGCGGCAAATACCACGATTATTTGTGCCTGATAGATTAATTTAGTAGGAAATCAATTCACTTAATTTCAGTCTATCTATGCAATGAACAAAAAAATGCAGATGATGCAGTCGGAAATACAACAGAAAGCGATATGGTGTTCACGCCAAAAACAGGTCAGGGCAATGTTCACAAACCCCCCAGAGAATAGTCGGTCTATCCGCCTAGTATTTCAAGCCACTTACGACACAATCAAAAATAATATATTATGAGCACAGAAGAGGAAAAAATAAAAAAAAATTAATTAGTGCTGTTTATTTACTTTTCTGTCTGAAATAATTTCGTGTCTGCCTATCTTGATAAAATATGACATCGATTGTGCCAGGACATTTGCTCAAAACCAACGGTTCGTATGCAACTTTTGTGCAACAACAAATTTGGAATGAGTGTTAGTTTTGCATTTTATTATTGACTGGGAGTAACAACTAAGCTTATATCAAAAATAGAAAATGCTTACGATTTTCACAACATTTGCAAACTCAGAAAAAAGGAAAAAGCAACTTAAATACAATAACAGCAATAACTGCAGCATCGGTCGCATTAACAGCGAAATTACTACAATAAATTGATTTACATTTCAACACAAATTTGTCCAAACTTAATTAGTGCACTGAGTTAGTCACGTTTTTCTATTTTATCCTACACCCTTGTTTGGTACACCGTTTCGCGGTGCTGTAGGGCAGGGGTGGGCAATTAACTTGTCTCGTGGGCCACTTTGAGAAGGTCGCGTTTAGAGGAGGACCACACCTTCCAATGGAAATAGAAGCAAGTCAACAGTAGCAAGTCTCGTTTCAGTTTAGCCTCAGCACTAACATTTACTGTGATAAATTGGAAGAAATATCAGATTTAAAGATTTTTCCTAAATGCTTCCGCGGCCCACATTTGACCCGCGGGCCGCTAATTGCCCACCCCAGCTGTAGGGTATATTCTAGAAAATTTTCAGGCACACACATTGATGTATCGTATATCAGGTTGACTAGCACCGTATCGAGGTTCACTTGTGGATTTACTTTGTAATTTTTTCTAATTGATGAAACTGAATTTATTTTTGTTTTACATACAATTCCCTATACTTTTAGTCCTGTATAAGCAATTGATCTTTTCCTAACACACAGTCTCCCTGCAGGATCGTACTCTATATTGTTTCGTTGTCGACTATATTCGAATCTTTTCCAATTACAAGCACATTTTCAGATGATGCTGCTAGGTTGTTTCTCTGCATATTTAAATTTATACATCAGTTTTTCTACCTCGAAATAAGTAAACATCATGTAGTTTAAACAGATCTGCATTTCCCAACAGAGAAATCTTGGTTTTCAACTTAGTAAAGGCGTTTAATAAAATAACGTTTCACATCAAACTTAGAATCGCATTTGGGTTTGAATTGTACCAAACATTTTCCTTATCATAAACAGTTTAGTGTTACCATTTTTTAGTTTGATGCAACTTTTTAAACTAGTAAAGCGATTTAATTCGCGCAATATTTTCGATCGTAGATCTACAGTACTAACTCTGCTGAACTTTTGCTTCAACGCAAGACAAAAATTAACAAATGCGATTATTTGACCTCAGTACCGACTGCCTAGGCTTCCCCTGAAGTGAATTGCTCATTTCGAACGTACAAACTACCGTTACTTAAAACGATGCCATTAATACATCTGATAACTTATTTATATTGACAAAAGTACAAAATTAATATTCTTGCATGAGTTCCCAGTACGGTTAATATAAAACGACAGTACAAGAATTCGTAACAAATGGGTCTGTTGTTCAGATGAACTCGTGCTAAATATTGTCAAGCTATGAGAGATTTTTGAAATGAATTTACCCTCGCTCGTTGCTATCGTCGTCTTTCTTGGTAAAAATATAGTGCCTGATACTGCATTCGTATAACAAAGTTGTAAAAATGCCGAGTGCAAGAATACCATTCAACACGTACCGATAATCATCCCTAGGGTCACGACAGCTACGACACAATAGATGGTAAAATTGTCTAATAAAGACTACTGTTCCTATAACTAACTTTGATATGTTGAAAACCCAGTAAAATTATTTTTTGGATTAAACGGCATCAGCAAGTATCTTCGGGAACTGGGAGCGCTGATTTGTATGTATCTCTATGTTTTGTGTGTACAACAGTTGTCAGCAGTGTTAAAATACAAGAAGAAATGATTTGAACTAAAATCGAGACAAACGACCTCAAATGCTTTCACATCGATCTGTGAATCAATGCAGCCTTGAAAAAATGCGGGCACAAAAATTGCATTGGTTCCCAAACCTTTTTACAGAGGCCTGAAAATCAATGTGGAATGGATATTGGATACAAGAAGATAACTTGGTTCCAATACCTTTGCGTAGCTCGGGAAAACAATGCAACTTTTGTATCCACTATCCTGCTGTGGTTTTATTAAAATCATTAAACTCTACGATAACGCATGCATCTAAAGAACCTATAAATAACACCACTAGTTTCGTTATGTGTTAATTTAGAAGGTGGCTTTTATGATGTTGTATCGGCCCTGGCTGTAATTTAGTTCTGTGGACCCCTTTATTTCTCAACAAAAGTTCACAGATATTTTAGCTGTAACCAAGGAAGGTGTCATCCTTGGAATTGCGCAAGGCACGCTCGGGTCGCTTATATTTGCCTCTGTACTAGTTTAACCCTGAAGCATGAGTTAAATCTCACGCTTGATTTGGATTTGCTCTGCTTTTGCTGAGGATATCTCACCAGGCGCGCAACCAGGGGGGCATTTGCCCTTCCCGAAAATTTCAAAACATTTCATAGCAATTTTTACAATTGCAAAAACTTTCAAAGAATAAAGATGAAATTTTATAGTCTAATCATTTTTAAGAAGTTGTATTTGAATTTATACCAAAACGTTTTATTTGAATACCAAAGTTGTACCACGGTTGAATAAGCACGATGACGTCATCGAATGAAATTTCATGAAAATTGCCCCTCCCGTAATGAAGAGCTGGTTTCGTCCCTGTATCTCACCAAGCATGCTTTTTTCAAGCTGTGCTTTCGGTTTCCATATCGTTCTCGGCAATAATTGCTGATTACATAAGTTCTTTACTCGTTCGTATGCCACAGTTGCTATCTTTCTATCCTGTTAGCAACCGCGAAATGCGCCCAGGTCGTCACATTACCTCGTCTTATTGTACAATTTAGAACGAGGGGTTACCTAGTTTGTATAAAACACCACTGATTAGACGCTTTATGTGAGACGTCATTGATAACATGCGCAAGTAACTAATCTCCACAAAGGTGAAGCAGTCGAATCTTTCAGCATCCGTTTTTAACAGGACATCGACTTCACGCAACTCTACGCATCCGCAGTTCTGAAATCTGCAATTAATGCTTACGTGAAGTGCTGAAGCGTCAGGGCCGAAAAAGCACGCAAATTTTTAGTCTTTTAGTCAACACTAAATGAAATCAAAACACAAGTTGCGGCAGGTCAGAGCTGGAAAATACGTCGTTGTCAGATGAATGCTTTCACAAAAACTGAAGAACTATCCGACACCACTTACAGACCAACAAAACAACAGCTGCGAGCAACGCCGCGTTTGCTCAACATGAAGCTGTAGGTGGAAGAATGCGTCAGCAGAAAGGCACTTGGACGTTGGTTTCTATAACGAGGAGGGTACAAACAAAAAAGCATATTACTGCCGATTGCTGTGTTGGGCTTTTATCTGTGCATTGTTAAATTTTTGCAGATGGCTGATCATCTCAAACTTATTCAGGAAAGTTAAAGTTGATTGAGTTTTTTGATTTGACTGCGTCGTCGTCTATTCGTCTGTCAACTCACTTACGCATTACCGAACATTAACTTCGGTTCGCCTTTGCGCTTTGTCGTAAGTCCAGTTAGAGCGAAAAAGCGCTGTGGTGTTGTGATGTGCTGAATTGAATTACGAATTTTTAAAAGCTGATTCAGCTACACATTAGCTGTCAACATTACTTTTCGGTTCCACAAAAATCGCTAAATGTCATTTTTTGGGCCTCGGGTGTTTTCGTGCTTCTTGCGAACTGGACGAGTGAAAGAAGTTATGTTGAAAAAATTAATTTTTTACGAATCGACTACACCTGTTGCTAAGGCTTTCTCCGAAAAGTTTTGCTCTCTTGGCGCCTAACAATGTCACCTGATTGCTACTTTGCTTGGTTGCATTTTGCTGTGTGTTCTGCGAACGATCAGGAATCAGATGCACTTCAAGCACTGAAGCATTTCAACCACGGGCGTACGCAAGGGGGGGTTTTGGGGTTAAAAACCCCCCTTGAGCTTGATATTTTACAAAAACTTTATAACCTGCGCAAATCAGATTAATTGCTTTCGCATACTTTTTGATTGTCAATATGTCGACTTAAGGCATATACCACGGAAAAAATTTGCATGCAAATTTCAAGGAACATTGTAAGTGGGCTAAAAAAGTAATAATTAGGTTTTGGTGGGAATCTGGGTTATCGTCTGCGTCCAGAAATCATCTCACCACATTTTACCGACCCTTCGTCCACTACGCATGTTTAAGATTGTGTTCCGCGATAGTTCACATTATCCGAAACCATTGTCTTTATATTGTCTGCCAAGGGCGTACGCAAGGGGGGTTGGGGTTAACCTCCCACTTTAGTTTGATATGTTACAAAAACTTTATTACCTGCGAAAAGGAGATTAATTGTTTCCGCATGCTTTTTGCTAAATTTGTCGACTTAATGCAAAAATTGTAGTTGTACATGCTCTGACATAATGATGAGCGTGTTTTGCTCCCCTGTTTGAACGCTCAGCCTGATATTTTTGCAGTTATGAACTGCTGTGTCGTAGCGTTGAGTGCATTTTCCTCCGATATCCTAACTTGGANCGCTGATATTTTAGTTTATATTCAGTGCCAAGGGCGTACGCGAGGAAGGGGGTGGATTAAACTCACCCCGTTGAGCTTGATATTTTACAAAAACTTTATTACCTGCGAAAAGGAGATTAATTGTTTTCGCATACTTTTGCTTGTTAATTTGTCGACTTAATGCAAATAACAAAGTATGAATTTGCATGCAAATTTCAAGGAACATTTTAATGGGCCAAAAAGTAATAATTAGGTTTCGGTAGGAATCTGGGTTGTCGTCTAGGTACAAAAACCATCTCACCACATTTTGCAGACCTTTCGTCCATTAGGCTATGCATGTTTAAGGTTGTGTTCGGCGATAGTTCACTTTATCCGAAAAATTACATTTATTTATCTGCTAAGGCTGATCAGCGCAAGCGCTGACCACATTAGCTGCATTAGGCCTACCGATTTCTGCAGCATGATAGAACTGTTGCACGAGCTCGAAAACAGCAGTTGTGTCTCAGCAGGAAAAAAGGAAAACTAAACGTTTGCTGGAGTTCTATGAATAACAACAAAATCGAAAGTTTTCATGTGTACTTTATGCGCATTCTCAATTCTTGTGTAGTTTATTAAGATTCGATTTTTCAAACCGGGGTGTGCGCCAGCCAGTCCACCCGCACTTACTCTATGCTCGACTGCTCATATTCGACAAGACATTAGCGCAGCCTCATTTTTCCGTTGTAAATTGCCCTGACGAATTGATGGTGTGTTGTACTCCCTTGTTTTAACGCACAGCCTGATATTTTTGCAGTTACGAACTGTCAACAAACTTCACCAAAACATTGGTTTGGAAACAGGACTATAACGTCAAATTGTGACGTCACAATCAGCGCACACCAAATACAAATGACTACCCTATGCCACTGAATGAACCCCCCCCATGAAAATTTTCTGCGCACGCCACTGATTTCAACCGTCAATTTTTTTGTGTTTCGTGACGGAACAAGGCTGGTAGCAAACATTCCGACGTCAGATTAAACATTGAAATGCAGTTAAACCGGCTCATCCGCACAGCCCAGCACCTAAGGATTTATTGCGCCACAACGGTTTGCATACAACGCTGCAACGGTGTAAGAAACTCCACATGTACAGAGATTAGCTGCAGCGTCCAGCACGAATCGCATGCGGTGCCGTTTGTGACAAATGAATATCGGGTTATATCAGACACATTTAAAACGCAAACTGCTTTTATCGGAAACATTTAGCTCACAGGGCGCTACATCGTACAGAGATAACATACAAACTGCTAAGTCGGATGCGACACATATAACACTTCAACTGTTTTATCGGACAGATATAATTGAGTAAGTGCTACATCGGACAGATAGCACGTAATGGCCTAATGAATTATATCTGTCCGATATAGCGCTCTGTGAGCTAAATGTGTCCGATTTTAGCATTTTGATGTTAAATGTATAACTACATGTGTATAACGATATAACCAGGGGCGTAGCCAGGGGGGAGAAAGGCGCAGTCGCTCCCCCAAAATTTTTTAGGGCAATTATT
>JGI24159J19872_10014113_pt1 | contig 10343 bp, 6 predicted proteins | sample Ectturendosymbi4_FD_19872 | JGI IMG/M metagenome (IMG submission 19872) | reverse complement strand
GACTGAAGATGTGTAACACACGAAACTAGTTTCCTTACGCAATAAATTGCGATAGATTCGCTTGGTGTGGGTCACTGATGTGGCTTTACAAACACTAGGGAGAAGTAAATGGTGACTCGCACAACTGAGTCGCATGACGAGGCACGCGAACTGGGCAATATGACAAAAACGTTTTGACGCCTTGGACAAAAATGAGACCAAGGTAAACAAACGATCTATTTCCAGGCAGCGCTAGTCTTTAAGGTGCTGCCCAGTCATAATTGTTTATTTATTTTCTGGCAATTTGGTTGAATATCACATACTCTGCGTTACTTCGAGAGCCAATCTGCAGTTGAAAGCATCTGCACAACTAAAAGCATTGAGTCAGAGGTGATGCCAGTTCGGACGAGATCTAAGGAAATAAATGGATTGTTGACAAAATCACTACAGGCATGGCCCGATCAAATCAAAGATTGTAATCGACGCATTCCAGATCGTTTTACCCTGAAAAGAAACGATGTGTTTCGTGTCTCCGCGTCCACTTGACGATAAAATCACGAAGTTTTTGTTGCAAAGCCTTCACATTTATTTTAAACATCTTCGGCGTAAACGTTAAATGCACGATTCCGAACAAGCGCTTGTTTCATCACAAGCCATGGACAAGCGCTTTGTTTCATCACAAGCCATGGCCATACGCAAATCAGAAGTAGAGTGATCGCGAAACACTGCTGGTATTCCAGCATTCGAGCGTTGTCTTGGGTGAATCAAAATGACGTTCCCAACCATATATCCATCAGAAATAAAACCATCGATAATGCTTCGTAAACCGGTAAAACAATCGTATTCGTCTGCCTAAAACTCGCAGGCTACCGTTACAGGCAGGCCCGTAACCACGGAGATATTCGGGAACACTTCCCTCCCAATTTTTTATGCCCCCGCCAAATTTTGTGCCCAGCAAAATCTGTTTCAAACATATAATGAAACCAAAAATCTTGACCTCCTAAAATGTATTTCCCCCCCAAACCTTAAAACTCGGCTACGGGCATCATTACAGGTAATGACAAACACCAAATCCGTCTAAAAAGTGCGTTATTCGACAAAAGTGCTAGTCGCTCTGACAAATAACCTTATTTAAGTCTTTAGCGACTGTGAGCAAACATCGATGCACAGTCTTGAATGGGGCGGCAGAGAAAGTATACAAACCTCTGGCTCGGCTCCCGATGACATCAGCAGCTTCACGGCCTGCAAATGACCTCTGTCGCACGCGTAATGCAGGGGCGTGGCTTGGAACTGATCACGTGCATTTACGTCCGCTCCGTGGTTAACCAATAACTGGATCGCGTTCTGGCACAAAAACGATGATGCAGCAAATTTTTTGGCGTTGAAAAATTTTCATTTTCAAATTACGGTGATGGCCTGCTATCACGTGCTTTCAAAACGCTTATACTGTATTGATCAGTGCAGCACTTGAATGACACAGTCAAAACTGTTTGCACTTCACTTGAGCTCCACAAATGTAAGAATAATACTCAGAGGCTGACGTCGAGCTGTTCTGACCAGATTACCACATAAGAAGTTGCATCCTTGCAGGTTTATCGACAGATTATGCCCCTTGCGATGATATTTTCATCGCGCATTTTGAACGTTACCTAGTGTTTGAATATTACCTAGTTTACAACCCTGAGTTTCAGATGCGCTTCAATTTTGATGGTCTGCAAAATATTGACATTGATTATGATGGCCGAATGGCAACTTTCTTCGTAAAACTGGACATCACACCGTGGCAACAGTTCCACAACTGAAAATAGTTTTCCCTTCAAAGGTTTCTTAAGAACGTGCGCATGAAAAACATTCCGAGTTCCTTGCAGAAATAATCACAATGATTCGCTCATGCCACGCAAACTCCAGTGCGTTTCAAATCTATCTGCTAGCGAACCATAGTCACATTCAAATATGTGAGACAGCACATGCTGCAAGTGACTATCAACGCCTTATTCGGAAGTAGACAGTACAGGCCCTGTCGGGTCACTGCCTTTATGGCACTACTGGGACCCGAAACTGGCCTTATTTCATCATTTTATTTCCCCACCGGCATTGCCTGTTAGATGTCAATGAACAGCGCCTTCTGGCGGTGAATAAGATGAAATATGCACATTTCCATTTTCGAGACAACAAAAGCAATTGATTATACCGTTAGTAGTAGGATGTCAAATTCAACTTTTTACCAAATACTTTTTATTTGGCATAACCGATTCAAAAAAATCGTTCAAGCTAACCTTTCTAATTGAAGCACAAAGGGAACAGTCTCAGAATTATCTTTAATAATCTTTTTTTGGTATATGTCGAATATGCAAATATGATTAAAACTTTGTATACAATCTAAGCATTGATATCGAGCCCAAAAAACAAATCAAAATGCCTTTGAAATGTTGTTTTGGTGACGTTGCGAAAAAGGTAATGAAGTACAAAAGCATTACTACCAACTTTGCCCACCAGAACGTTATTAAGGACTAAAACGATTGAAAAGGCAGAAGCGTCGAACATCCATTTTAATTTTGTAACAACAGTTCTGGAGACCCATGATAAAACCATGACGGACGTTCTACGAAAAACATTACTGCGCCGCTGTTAAAAGTGTTTGACTATTGTTTGCGCATTCATCACGGTCATAGAGGGATAGTTGTTACCAGGCCCACAACCAGAGGGGGGACAATCGGTCCCCCCCGAAATTTTCACAAACGTATGTGTTTGTTAGGTGCAGCAACAAGGTACATCATTTGCCCCCCTCCTAAAATATCAGTTGGTTGCAGCCCTGGTCGTTACTGTCACCACTAGCCCCTTAATTTTTGTTTGCAGAATTTTTATATTTCAAGATGCGCCGAAGAGCATCGCGTTGGCTCAAGATGCAAACGATTCATCAGCGTATTTTAAGTCAAATCCAAAAACGTTGAAATTAAACTCTGTTCTAAGAACAACAAATCTCACACGGGTTTTAGGTAAACCTGCTCTCATCAACGCCACCACTCTCGACCAATAACCGCCATGTCATAATCAGTGAGTTTGGAGGGCAGTGTGGTGGTAAATGACGCACACACAGTTGCCTACTGTTTTTGAAGACTTCTTCGCCGACTTATAGTATTTAGCAGCATAATGTATTGCTTGTCTTCCGTCTTTGTCGGCAAGAGTGACGTCAGCTCCATACTGAAGCAACAGCTCCGAAGTTGCGAACCTCCCACCCCTGCAAATAGAACAAAACAAGGTCACCCTCCCACCACCGCCGTTTGTTTTGCGCACCCGTACGTCACATTATCTTCGTACAACCCAATCAACATGACCTCTGTGAACAGTTCAGGAGCAGGTCGAGGAGTGCAGAGGCTGACTTGATTTCTGAAATGTACCTGAAGACGTTCTTCGACAATTTGCCTCAAATTAGCAAGAAATGAGTTCCGCTTGCAAATGCAACGTTAGCATCGTATCCACGATACCGATGGATGAAATAACCTGATTTTTCAACATATTCCAAAAGCAAAACAAGGATGCAGCTGCAAAAACCATTGGCACAGGAAATCACTGGATGAATATAAAATGATCCTTCTAAATGTGTTCCACGTAACGAAAAAACGTTTTGTATTTTATTGCATGTAGAGCTTCCAGCGCAAAAGTTCCTTGAAATTATTTATAGAGTCAGTCACATCCCACTTAGTAAAACATAATAGCACACATAATAGCACATTATAATAGCACACACCTACTTAATAGCACATACTAAGCAATCGGGTAAAAACATGTGGCAACTCAAGTTTTTCTTACATGGTGACGAATGCACATTAGTCATTTTTTGCCATGATTGTGAGCAAATGCGGGCTCTGTGCAACACAACTTGATTTGGGTAACAATTATCTCATTCTTAGACCAACCGCATCTTGACACCTGACACGTCCATTGTCTTCACAAAATAGCTTCCAAGTGCATTTCTCCATTGCAACAAAACGATTTACGCAACAATTACCTGATAGTGAAATGCAGAGGAGCCAGCTGCTCTTCCTCGTCTCGTTGGTTGATTGTTGCCCTCTCCGTCTCGCTTAATCCCATCAAGGTTTTGCGAACATCTTCAACATCTCCTTCCCTCACAACCTGCATTACATTCCGTTTAGCAACAACCGTAGCCAGGGTAACGTTACCGCGATGTTGCTTGGTCATATTCCTAGTTTGCAAACTGGTGCGAACAGTCTGTTGCTATCGGGTTTCATGAACATGAAAACTGCTCACAGTTGCCATCCAAGCAACGTTGGGAGTTCTGAAAACATCTTGTAAACTCGGTGCTTACTCCCTTGTACACAGTTTTTGTGCTTTTAGGAGTCCACAACACCAACACCTGCTATCGCGTCACGCTCAGTAAACGCAAAACGGCATGCTGTGTTTTAATGGGTACGTCACGCTCTCTTAACCACAAATCGTGCCTGCCTGACTATCCCGCTTGCAAAAGCCAGAGTCTATTTCAGGGCGTTTTGAAAAGCAATGAAGTGTCCGTGTCAGGTTGCATAGATTTTAGGGCCTCTTGTTTGTGCGCAGAACATTTGCAAAACAACAAATTCGATCATTGTTGGTCTCATATAGTTCATTACGGCTCGCTGTCCGCTCGATTGAAGCACATGGTGAACTTAGGGCGTGCAATTACAGCAGTTACGACGATGTACTCCGTCGAACACAAATGTCTCTATAAACAGCCTCGTAGTGATTCTCAGACCGCGTCCGTAAATTTTTTCGCTGCTGGTCAAAGTTTCGAAACAACATCGCGAAACCCACACATTTAGAAGAAATCATGTTGCGATTTCATTTACATGATTTCAATTACATCTGCGATTTTCGAGCTGTTATTTTTCACATGCTTTTGCAAGATTTCTACAGCTCCGCTCCAGTGAAGGTTTGTTGTGACAACGATCCTTCGGACTGGGCTGAATCTGAGGGATCTTCCAAGAAAGAGTTTTCCCAGAACTTTTTGAAATCGCCAATCTAAGTAAACGTTTTCCAGAAAGCGACTGCTCGCGTTATTATTGGAGACTCTTCAACAGCATATTACGCATCACATGACTGTTTGTTTACAAACCTGAACAGCAGTGAACGCCATACGGTGGTTTTCTGGTGTTTTCATGTAGCGTGGGCACCATTCCACTGTTTTTTTCCAATTTTTTGTCAGCAGCTACTTAATTGTCAGCTGTCGGCACTGATGGGCGTTTGCTTATCTGTTTCAGCAAGACACTTTTAATTAATATACGTACGTAGAGTAAAAGACGCTCTTCAACGGAAAAGCCAGCAGCAGTATTCAGGTGCTTTTCGTTTCCTACCACTTAGTCAGAAGTGGCTGAATAAGATGAGAAAAAACGAATCCCACCTTCAGCGGTTTCGGTTTTGCGACTTTTGCGATTACTACTACCGTGGTCAATCCCGTTGTTGTCGACCATGGACGCTCTGCGCCGACAATTAACCTCGAACGCAAGTATAACAAACATCCACGAACGCGAAAGTACCTACGAAGAGTGCGCAAGATTACACACATAACGACACCTGGGCAGAGTTTCGTTTGAGGTTATGCAGAAATTGTCCTCTCTGCCCAACCTCACAAAGTTGGTACTAAGTTAAAAAACAAAGATCTTGCACCCTAAAAATGTATTTCCCCCCCAACCTTAAAATCTGGTTAAAGCCCTGGGCCGTGGAGTGTTCCTTTGTGTCGAAAGAGGGTCTCAAGATCAAATTCCACCGGGAACAAAATGTGGACGTCTAAAGTAGCCTGACAGCCGCGTTTTTAGGCCATAAAACACGCTGTTCACCAGACTGAGACCACGTGACAATTGAACAATAACGGAGACGTAACAATGGCAGCAACTGAACCTCAATCAGTTTCACAGCTTATTTTCTGCGAAGTGTATAGACAGATTTTAGTAAAACCATTTGTAGTCATCCCTACATTCGATTTTTGAACTAACTTATTGACTCGCTGGCCGGGTACTTTAGAACAGCGGCGAATGAAATAAATAACCTAAATAATGGTTATTTCAAATTTTCAAAAAGCAACGCAGACCGCCTGTTGTAGATCCAGGGGTAAAGAATACGGTGTCGTCACAAATTTGTTCAAAGATTAATACAACCTGTGTGGTATAATTACCTTTAAGGAACACAAAGCCACTATGCTGGCTTTGATTTTGTCCAGTCAGAATTTTAGAGATAGAGAGCTGTTCAAACCCTCTAAAGAAGCAGAAAGTTGCCCAGGTTCGATTTAAAAAATCCGGGCACATTCGGATTTGAACGTTTTTGGGGGTGATATGGATGTCATGAGTGAGAGGAGTCAAGAGATTTTTGTATGGTGTCATCGGGGCTTGAGAAAAAATACAAGAGGTAATTTATTTGTTTTTTCTTTAACGATGATATAGGCGAAAACCTGGATTGGAGTCCTTGATTGGCTTCTAGCATTAGTGGTAAGGATGTTATGATCAAAAAACGTTAATTCCTTTAACAAATTCCTTGGGGTTAGTTAATTAATTTGTGGTTATTACCATTACAGTAAAACAACTGCCTGACAATCTAAAACCAATGCTACACGTACAATAACGTGTGTTTTAGTAGACCACAATGGTCTACAGCAGTGGTTGTCAAAGTGGACGGAATCGACCCCTTGGGCTATTTTAAGGAGAGAGGGGACGAACAAAACAAAGGGGGCGATAGGGGGGAAAACAACACAAATGGGGCGAAAACGCTCAACCAGCGTGGGTTCCATCGTTTCCCACATCATATTTGGTTGAAAAGGAATTTTCGGCTGTGACATTAATGCTCTCAAAGCAAAGAAACCGCTTGTTGATTCATAAGCGAGGTGATCTACGACTGTATGCCTCCCAATATTTCGAAGCTTTGTGAAAGTCGCCAAGCACATCCATCACACTGAACTGGGGACCACATGGTATGTGTATCGATTTCTTTAAATAACGTTCTTTAAAAGTACTATCTTGTGTTTGCTTTATCAGATTTGGGGGGACAACGATGTGTCGAGAGTGAAATGGAACAAAAAATTTGAGAAACACTGGTCTACAGCATGGAACAAAAACCTTTGAGAAACACTGGTCTACACTAATAAGCAAGCACAGATTAGGTTATTTAGACCTTAAATGCCATAAATATGTTTTACGCAGCTCAAATGAAAAAGTTGCTCTGGAACCTTGATCATTGACAAATATAGAGAAACTATCTTGCAATGATTGCCATGCTTTCTATATTGAAACTTGCTGTCTTTTTTCGTAAATGTGCCTCAGATGAAACGTTATGTTTCTATAGAGCGTTGTGCAAAACATTTGCCTTTGTCTTTAAGAAATGACGTTCCTGTTTAGAACCTAAAGCAAAAAACTGCTTTTCTAGGCCAGGCATTTGGTACAGTAATGATTCATATTTTGACATGTTGGCATCTACACATCGCCAAAGTCATCATTGCATTTTCAGTATACTCTAATTCTGATGAACACAATCGACATCACACATTAACATAAACAAATTGTGTACAACAGTCGTGTGACGTGAATATAAACTTCCGCTTCTGGCTTTTGTGCCATGCATCTTAAATAATAACTCGTGGCGGAAACAGACACGAGTAAAATCAAGCGCTGTCACTATGCATGCCGAAGCCTTGCAGTTTTTCTGAAGAAAGACGTTTGTACATTTACTCCGGTCATTTGTAACAATTCGGTATAGAATGACTGTTTCCAGCGTTTGGATAGCAATGCGTTGCATAGAGATGAGGAGATCAAAACGCCGAGATTGTGCCTTGTGCTGAATCTTCTTACTTGGAAATGGCGCAGAAAACTGCTCGGTAAATTCAAACGCAGTATTCTATATCCAGTTACTATAATATATTAGTTTAATCAGTTAATGGCTCGAACACAAAATCAACTTAACAAATAAAATAGAAATCCAGAGAGAGTGTCCGCTTCTCAGTGAAAAGGTTGGGTGTTCGATCCACGGCCACCGAGGGAATTGCCGTAGCGCTCCCCCTTAGGCAAGAACGTTCGCCCCAACAGCCCCGGCAAGAAGCATATTTCTGCTGCCAATTGACGTCACCAAAATCGAATTTTGAAAAAGCTAGACATAACATTTCGAATCGTTGGAGGGGAGTAATGATTGTGACGTCATATACATAGCGGGCCCGGTGAACTGCAATACATTGTAACAAAATGGGGAGGGAAAAAATTAATAAAATGGTGTGACGTTATTTACGCATGGCCTCGATGTTTCAAAGTAAATTGGCAATATTTTTAGGAAACTTTGCAGGACCAATACAGATTGCAATCGATCTTTAAGTTATAATGAATGTTAAAGAGAAACTTTAGACTCTTTACCTAGTGGCGACGTTATTGAAGCTTTGTCGACTTGTAACGTTTGTGCAAAAATATGTAGTGAACCTTTTTTCAACAATTTTTTATCATTAGAAAAGGCAAGTGCAAAAGATAGTTGAAATGTTTATTGTGAACGCTATTTTTAGCAAAATGCTACCATCCAATGGAATTCGATAACTGAAAACGGAGTTCCTATTTTGCTTTGATTTACTCCAAAAAAACATGATCTAATGCTTGAAGAATGAAAAAAAATTAATGAATGAAGCGTGATTCTAAGATTTCCATTTTGGAAACCTGCGCGAAGCAGTGCCTCGCAAGCTTTTCATGAAAACATTCAGAATAAATATGTCCGTTTGCCGAGGGGTCCCGAAGCGTTTCCTCACGAATTGAATAAGCGCCAGCAATGATCGTTGGGAAGGAGATGTCGTGATTGTAAAAACGGTTCATATTCATGGAACTCGCTGAAAAAAACAAAGCAAGATTTTCAATTCAGTTGAGTTGAGATCGTTCAAAAGAGAAATAATCCTCTTCAAAACGTTATGCTTCAATGGATTTACTGTACAAAGAGGAAAATTAATATTACACTTGGGTTAACCTGAAATCAGCGAAAGGTTTGGCGCTGGCAATCAGCAATTTTTAACAATGGTTTGATTACCCTTGTCATTGTACACGAGAAACCTACCAAAGCCCATTCATCGCGTGATTTTGCTGAGTTTCTAAAATTGTTCTCTACAAGTTCATCCATTCGATGCCACGAACGGAGTTGTCTTTCCAAGTTGAGAGATCGAAAGATATAATTTCTTTGATGACAAAACAGTCATCTGCCTCGGGGGAAAAATAACTGCAGCAAGTAAATACTGTAGTTATTTTATTGGTTTCTCTATGGTATCGGCACATGCAGGCACAAACCACCTTGGTGACTTCTAATGGAAAACATATGTCAGCAAAAGGCCAGTGCGACTGATTTGCGATCTAAATGCTTGCGGGATGCTCATGTCGGATGTCATGTGAAAATAAATATCAGATAAGATTCGGTTTATGCAAAAGGTCAGAGCCATTGGTTTGCCGTCTTTGCACTTGGGTGTGTCGATTTTGATTGTCAACTGAAAGCAAATTTCGAACAACGAGCTATTTGTGATTCTTTACTCTCAATCAAAGACCAAAAGTCGAGAAAAAACGGCAAGGTAAAGAAGTAATGTAAAGACTAACGCAAAACGTCAATTTTTACTGTCCAAGCGTTTGAAACGTTTTAGTATGAGGTTGCACATAAAAGCAGGTGTTGTGTTTTTCGGTACAACAATCCTAAAACTAATGGAACTTAAACGCACAAACAACTCCCCAAATCTTTATTTAAGTCATGCAACGTATCCAAATTATGCCACCCCCAATTTTTTAAGAAACGTATGTAACTAGGATTTCGGAAATACTCCTGGTTTGTCTGTTCAGCATCTTACGCAGAGTGAATGTTGCTGTAAAATTCTTGACCCTCGTCTCAGATTTCTCTATTTCAAGCAGTTTTTGTGAACAAGGTTCATATTTTTCACTTTAAGAAACAAAAGCATCACATTACTTGTTTGCGCTTGCTTCTTTATGAAGTTTGCATGAAAAAAATCTTAACTTGGAAAATCACAATGTTTACGGTCAAACCTCAAGAAAAATTCAACGCTCTAATGTAATGATGCCAAACAGAATCTGTCTTCAAGTCACCTTGAAATTGAGTTTTTTATTTGACGTAGAACCAATATTAGCAAGCTTGATACACCCTAGTAACGTCATATTGCCTTCCACAATGACCTATATATGCTGACCTACAAAACGTACATCCCATTATGTTTTGTTTTGAAAGTAAACCAAATGAAGCGTGTTCTTTGCGATGACAACAACAGCGACAGAAAAGCAAACTTTTCCAACCAGCTTCAGCAAATGTTATACAAATTGAGTTTTCCTTGCGGATCAGAACTTGACGTTTTGCAAACAGCGTTTCATTGA
>JGI24159J19872_10014112_pt1 | contig 10344 bp, 5 predicted proteins | sample Ectturendosymbi4_FD_19872 | JGI IMG/M metagenome (IMG submission 19872) | reverse complement strand
CCGCTTTCCAGCGCCCCTGACTGTGGTTTCAAAATAGTGGATGACATTGTTTTTACTCTTCATTTTATTTTTATTGGACGAAATGACACCTATTTTGCCGCTGGCAGCAAAGAAACTTTCAAGACGAGAAGGCTTCCGCCCTAGAAACAACCTCCCCAAAGTAAAATTCTGGTTATAGTTGTAATTAGAGCTCCTTATTCTTAGCTTGGAAATTTTGTCGACTTGAAACGTTCTTTAAGATAACTCACTCTTTTCCGGTGCCCGAAATCACTTTCCTGCTGTTTCGTGACAACGTTATTAAAAAAACTGTTTATAATTAAAACAAAGCTTTTGCGACTCCAGTTAGAATCGGTCGTGAATCGCACTTTGCTTTGTTATAATTTTTGTTCTAGGCCTAAATTTACGGTTCGACGTTTGGCTGCTGCCTCACGTCAGCAGTTAAGGCCAAATCCACGCAACACTGGACAAGGAACAAGTTGAGTTTGATTGAACACTGTGAAATTGTGAAAAGACGGTGTTTCATTTGAAACAGAGCATCTGATACTGATTTCAATCAACCATTTTCGAGCTCCGTTGGAACGATCTTGAAACTACCATTTGACATCATATTGACACTTTCGCAGTTTATTTATTACACAATAAACAAAAGAGAGCATAGCTCTTGTGAATTCTTCCCAGTCAGGATGTACTGAATGGATGTTATGTACGGTGATCGGTCGTACATGAAATACTGGACTGTTTGTCTGAAACGTGTAATTGGTTTTAATTTCTCTAACTTTACTGTTGCAAGCATTAAGTGACTGAAGACGTGAGGTGAACTTTCAAATATATAGCATCTGGCTCCCGCAAATGCCAACCAAATAGAAAATCTGTGTGATCAGCGATGTTTTCACAAACTTAGTGGTTTTGAGATTTGCTCCAAGTTTTGTACAGTTTTTCAGTTGAAATTATTTCTTGAACAAATGTCACAGAATAATCTCTTTGACAGAATCGCTGCCTGCGCAAACTACTGGAGTCCTCACAATACAAAAGGAAATTTGCAGTTGATATAAAAATGCACATAACTTGGACGAAGGCGTGCAGTAGTTTTCAATCCAAAACTTTTACTGCATCAATTTCGAAACAACAGTGAAGTACTACCGGATTGCCTGATGCTGTTCATATCATCCACGTCGGTTGCTAGATCGAGCAGTAGACGTTTCAGGTCATGCGCAAAGCAAGAAATGGTAGTTTCACTAAATATTGACTCACTGTTCAATGCGAATTACGCCTTCCTGAACGATTTCATTTCCTTTGCTATGCAGAAAAAACTAACCCTTCCTGACTCGATGAAAGTAAAACGTAGTTACCCTGCGTTCTTGCATTGAAATATGTTATGTATTGTTGTATTTTTGCGTCNTAAAATGTGTGAAAAAATGAGTGTTTAAACGTACGGTGTGTGTCAAAAACCAATCATTTGAATGCGTTGCTTGAAACGAAAACAGCAAACAGCTGGTCTTTGGTCTCGTAATAGCAAATTGTAAAGTGATTGTTTATATGTAAGCTTGCACACCTACCTTTTGCTTGAAAATCCAGTGCTTTTGTAGCTTTCAAATAACTGCTTGTGTCTATTCGGTAAGATTTTAGGAGATCCAGCTTGGTACCACCAACCTCTGGTGTAGTTAGTTCAGGAAGACGCCTGTCGTCCTGGGCCAAGGTTACCTCGGACTGGTTAGTGACGAGATCATGAGCCGATGATTTGTCTGTTCCAAGTTCATGTTTTGACCGGTCTTCTGGCAATGTGTGAAAGACCACATGCTGGTCAGCGGGTAAAACGTCTGGCTCTGCCTCCAGTTGGACAACAGCAAGTTTTGATTTTGACGGAACCGATCTTTCGTAACTGCTTAAAGAGCGTGCAACAGCTACGGAACTTCTCTTCTGCGATTGGTCACTTGCCATTGAATCTGTGCTTGATTTGACAGCGCTTACCACTTTCGAATCTGATTGGCCAAATTCAGTCACCTTCGAATCGGATTGGCTAAATTCAGCCACCTTCGAATCTGACTGGCCGACTACAGGCACCTTCGACTCTGACTGGCTAATGTTAGCAACCTTCGAATCTGACTGGCCAACTTCAGCCACCTTCCAATCTGATTGGCCAACTTCAGTCACCTTCGAATCTGATTGGCCAACTTCAGTCACCTTCGAATCTGATAAGCCAACTTCAGCCACTTCTGAATCTGATAGAACTTCAGCTACGGATGTTGAGAGTTGTTCAGAGAAGGTGTCCTTCGACAATGATTTTTTATCCGAAATTACTTTTGAAGGTGTTTTACTAGATTTGGAGCGCGGCTGCTTCGAATCAACGAAAGGTGACTGACGAACAGGAGCAGACTTCAAAACTATTTTGCCAATTCGCACAGGGCTCGTCCGCATTTGATCAAGTGGGCTGGGACTGGAACGTAAGGTGCTTCCGGGACTGAAACGCGGGTGTCCAGCCCTAGAAGTGGTGACACGCGATCGCGAAATAGCAGCAGAGCCGGGTTGCGACTGGTCGGGAGTCGCGGAAAGCGCTTGCGATCGACTGGCGTCATCTTTGCCCGATCGAGATCTGTCGCTCGACATGTCGGAATGATCGGCGTAGCGCGAGACTGACTCAGATTTGGCCACAGGCGAAAAACATATTTCCGATTCGTCGTAGGGCAAGGGACTGCTCCTTGCCGCGCTAACAGACGTGGCTTGGTCGAACTGCACCTGGGACTCGTCAGGCAAAACGCTGCCGGTTGCCAGAGAACTGCTTTCCTGGTGCTCAGAAATAGCGATCACGCTGCCCGAGTCAATTCTTTGAAGAGGAACTTGCGAGGTCCGTAACTTCATTGGCGCTGAGAAAAGACGCCCTGCAGCTTTCAACTTGGCGCGATGTTCAGCCAGATAGCTTTGCGCCGAGTGGCCCCCTTGGTCCAAATTGTTCTCTTCAGGAATCTCCGGCGATGGAGACAACCTTTTTTCTGACTGGGGCATATCGTGAAGAAGTGGGGGCAACATGAACTGGAGGGGATTTTCTTCCAAAAATTCTTCGCAAAGCTCTTCGAACAATTTCGACACTCGCTGCGCCATCAACTCGTGCACGCTCTGCAACTGCAATCGTGACCCTTCGACTGTTATGTCACTGACGCCTTTTGTCACGCTCTCGGTCAACGTCACGCGCCGCAAGCTGTCTGAGGAGGATGTCCTTCTGATGTCTGCAACGTGCAACAAGCCGTAGAGGTAACCACCTGTCATTGCTCATTCTAGAGCACGGGTTCCCAACCTGGTGTACATGTATCTTAAATGTACCCTTCAGACACCCCCACCCCCAGGGGTGCATTTGCCTGTCTGAAGGGGTACATTTAAGATTATCAATAGACGGGAAAGACATATTTATACATTGTCTATTTTCAAATATTTATACATATATCAGTGAATAATATTTTCAAGAAACATATCTTAGTTTATATTTCATATACCCGCAACAAATTATCTTGGAGACATAAAAACGGAGTCTACTTTTATAGTTCTAAAAATCTAGAGTTTCTATTAAAAGTACAGTGGATTTTTGCAATTTTTACTCAGCCTTTTTTCATGACAAATTTAAGGGGAACATGTTTATCTACCGAATTAAAGGGGTACATCGTCAGAGAAAGGTTGGGAACCCCTGTTGTAGAGGGTGTGTACATCTGAGAACCCCTTGACGTATAGATTATTTCTTTGGCATGCGTGAATATTTGGCAGGTGGATTTTTGCAGGCTGCTTTTCGTTTATAAAATCCCTACATCTAAATCAGTTATATCAGTTATATCAACTAATTTAGTTTTGCAACTCAGTGGTGCAACACTTTTTGTAAAAGGCTGTATTTTGAAGAATATCATATTCCTCTGCCAGAAATATCGCTTCAAAGTATTAAAGACAAATGGCGACAGTGCATGATTTTCTGAGTAGTAAACGTAACACACATGAGTGCTGACGTTTGGTGCGAATAAAAACCTGCAAGAACAGGTACTTTCTGACTCAGAAAATCAGACAGAAACACCAGTTTTTTACTCTGAAAATCTGAGAGAAACCCTAGTTTTTCAGCAATTGCAATTAAATAAAAAAGCTTTTAACGAAACGCAATGCTGCGCGTTGAGAGTTTCTCCTCCCACACCAACCAACTACTGGGCGGGGGCTTGATACGGGGCCTCGTGTTCATGAATATGAAAATGTTAGAAACGCCTACTGGAAGCAAACGTTAAGAGGAGTGAAATTTGTGCAATCATGCGACAATTAGACTTTGTGTTACGCTACGGTAAAGATGATTCATAACACAGCTGTCTACTGATGTCTACATCTCTTCATATCATTTTTAACATATCTGAATTCAGCTCTGGTTTAAAGAAAGCAATTGAACCGATGCAATGCAAGCATGGGCGCCTAACGGGGGTGCAGGGGGGAAAGGCCTTCTCTGGTGGATTTTGAAATTTGGTAATTTTCTTATAGCTTTTTAGTAGAAACATATATTTTTCAAGTTTTGAGTTGGGAAAATGAAGTTTCACCATTGTTGCCACCCCTTGAAGAAGTTCTTCCGACGCCCATGGAAGCATAGGCAAAGTTTCGTAGTTCGTAAAAAGCGTAGACATCTGTTTTCACATTGGTGAAGACTTCTACTGGTAAGCTCATTTGGTTGCTGCACCTTTCCCCGGTGATGCCGTCACATCTGATGGTCTCCTCGACGTTGTGCGTGCTTCGAGTGATGATTCTTTCTCTTCTAGTGTTTCGAGTTGCTCTGCAACAGTTTGCACGACAGCCCTTAGATTCAACCCATGCTGCGAATCGATAATGATGCAAATAAACTGCTTATCGCTGTTTATGTAGAAAAAACAAGGACTGCTTGTACAATAAATAAACTGTTTGGAAGAAGAAAAATTATGTGAAGGCTACAAAACTTCGATGTTTGGAAAGTTTAAAAATAATTCATAGTTATTTCGTGTTTTCAATAATTTTGAAATCCCAACTCCCTGAAATTTTTAAACATTTCCAAAATGATGTTGCAAACGTTTTGCGAGCTTACTAATTTTTCACGATTGGTGAAAATTTTTCACCTGTGCGTTTTTCCACCAATGGAAAACATGATCTAGAGGTTAACGACTGGAATATTATCGATTGTTATTTGAATGAATATTATCCGTTATTTTTTTTGTTTAATTGACAATATCTGGCAGGCCGAATGTGCCCCTCGTCGCGAACGTCAAGCGATCAGAAGAAACATAAACGAACAGTTAACAAAGGTGTTTAACCCTTTGAAAAAAAGAACAGAATGGCAGCATATAATTAGTGCGAATAAAGTGCAACAAAAAAGTCAGAGTGCAGTCACATCCATGGTTTATGCTGCGTTTAATGTGCATTGAATCGAGTACAAGGATACAGACATAGGTATTTCGAAAAAGCGTTGTAAACTTTTGACTTGGCTTTTGTTTCAACAGAGAAAAAGCGAAAAGATAAACTTCAAAAGAGATAAAAGACTTGGTTGACCACACGCTGTGTTTTATAACAATTCAAACAGGTTTTCTCTCAGGTAAACGTCTCCTATCCATGCATAATGGATCCTGGCAGTGTTCCCACACATATTCAAAAGAGATTTTCAATACTTTTTCAATACCTTTTCAGTACTGAATTAAAAGACTTTAATATTAGCACTTGGCTTCGCTTTTCGAAACTTTTACTCATGGAACACAATGAAAAAACATCTGCAGAACTGTCCTCCGCAGTGACAAACAAAATTTGAAAAAAAAGGCTGAATTTAGAATTCCCATACTTTTTCAATATTTTATGTACATTTTTGCCGTATTCAATACATTTTCAAGGTCTTGAAAACCGATTTCGCAATTTCAATACCGCGTGGGAACCCTGCGTGGAGTTTATAGCTCAAGAACAGGCGTCTTTAAGTTTCAAAGACACCAGATGAACATAAAACGATATGCTTATCAAAGTTTAGCAGATCAGCACTTTGGACAGTCTTCGCAACCTGAAAACCTTCGATTTTCTTTCATATTTTCAGCAATGCAAAGTGGTCACTTGATTTAAAATGTGCTTTGAGGCAAATTCGCGTCGTTAGGTATTAACCTGCCACAGGATCCTGTCTTCCGTTTTTCTCTTCATTCGCCAACAACTTCGTGAGCCTGCGCTGCGTTTGAACTGGAAGAGGAAACAGCAACGACGATTATAGTTTGCATCACTAAAGACAATGATATAAAACGTGAAATAACCCAAAGTTTACAAGACACAAACACCAGTTCAGTTTCGTCTATACATGATTTCTGTGCTTCTTTCGGGATGTCACGAATGGTCCGCGGAGCCCATCTCCGCTTACTTGCGCCCTGGACCACGGCGGCTACTTTCGCAGTGAAAGCTGCACACGGTGGCAAGTCAATGGCAGCACCACGCATGAACTGATCGCTTGCGCCCATCCCTCAACGCCGAGCACAAGGAAGAACAGACCGCAAGCAGGCCCGCAGCCAGGTTTTAAAGTTTACGACAGGGGTGGGGAACCTGCGGCCCGCGGGCCAAATGCGGCCTGCGTGAACATTTGATATGGCCTGCATTAGAGTTTTCGTTACTCAAGTTAGAGCACAACATCCCGTCAAAACGATACTCCTTGACAAGCAGACACGTAGACAGTAATCTAAAACACGCATCCCTCGCTCCTTTCTCTCGCTATTTTCCTTAGGAAGATAAAGGCAGAATTTGAAGGTAAATTTAAATAACATTTGCGGCCCACTAGCGATTTTCCACGTTTTATGCGGCCCGTGATAGTAAATAGGTTCCCCTCCATTGGTTTAGGAGGTCAAAACACATTTTTAGAGGAGCAAGATGTTTGTTCTTATTATATATTGGAAACAAATTTTTCTGGCCACAACAAAATTTAAGGGGACACAAAAAATTGGTGGGCACTGCCCACGAATGCCCCACCCGTGGCTACGGGCCTGGTCGCAAGTACCAGTTTCAAATCTTCGGTATGTCTTGACGGGGAACCGAATCCACTCTACCAGTTTTGGTGGTGCGCCTCAACCAGATAGACCATTTATATTTTCCGAATATAAAAATTGGAAAAATCACAGCAACCATTCGAAATTTTGCTAACTGTTTATTTATTCCCCGTGCTTACTCAGGTGCCTGTGATCAAAGATACGTGGAAACAATAAGCATTGTGTTTTCGCTTCAGCTTTCGCCTTTTACCTTTGTCTTGAGTTCGCGCAAAAGCCTCAGCGATCAGAGGAAGAATGCTCCGATTCTTCTGCCGCAGTTTGGCCTCGAACTGCTTCTTCTCCCACTTTTGACGTTCGGGAGACTTGGCGCGGAGCTCCAGGCTCCGCTTCCGCTCCCGTGTCAGCTTCCGTTTCGGGACTTTGGGGACTTTCTGTTGCTCATCGTCGACTCTCGAGTTTGCCGGAGCGATTGCACCTGAACGAGAGGCAGCATTTTATTGTACCTCGTCGAAAGGCAACCTTTTATTGTGCCTCGTCGAAAGGCAAGGCAGCGCGATATTGCTCCAGGGCGAATAGCGGCATTCGGTTTCAGTTATGTTAGTTTGCAGTGGCGTAGCCAGCCCAAAAATTTTTCGGGGGCCAAAATGTGTGATTGTAGGCGAATAACAATATTTTGTTTGGAAAAACGCCTCTCGAAGCACAAAATGACTATAGTTTCTAAAAATTTGGGGGGGGCATGGCCCCTTTGGCCCCCCCCTGGCTACGCCAATGTTAGTTTGTAGTGGTTGTGAGAGATGACAAAACGATGTTTCGGGTGACGATGTTAGTTTCACGAAAACAAGAAAGAACAACAATGTTTGTTGTACAGATGTTGGGGGAATATTAGGCAGCATCGTCTTAAAGACTTCAAACTGAGCGTTGTAGTGTATTGTCTTATGCATCTTTCGTATGTATGTTACGCGTTCTCGTATGCGCACCACTGTTGTATCAATTAAAAGTTGTAATTGTGCTGAAAAGCAACATAGTTATTTTGATGTGACTTGGATTATAATTGTAAACGGGATTTTTTGATTTATGTCAGTGTTATTTTGGCAAAATGTTTAGTCTACTTGTGAGTACGTTTTGATTTCAAGAATCTTAGAGAAAACGAACAAATGCTGAAAATACAGTGCAACACTTGCTATGTAGCCTGCGGCAGTTTTGCTGAGTCAGCGGTAACCTGCAGTAGTTTTGCTTAGTCAACGACGTTCTGTTGGCGTAAAAGTCAGAGATGGATCACTTACCGTTCGTAACTGCGTTGAAAGTATTTTCATGTAATGGTGGATGTGATTGTAGATGACAATTTTGTTTTTGTGTAATTATAAATGTAATGCAATTAAAACATTTGAAGGAGCATCCGTAAGTGTATATATACTTTAGTCATGTAAGTAATCCAACTTTGGTGTTGACTGTGCTTGATCAGGATGCACACCAACGTCATAAAAACGTCATAATTTTGGGTCAGGATGAAGCATGGATCAGGAGATATTGATTTGCATCGCAGCAATTGAATATAACATCATTTAATTCAATTGCATCTGGTGCCTAGTTGTATGTTCGAAAAAGTTTCAGACACAGATGTGGACAACTCACTCTACTTTCACCTGTTCTTCTCCACTTATTTGTCAACATCTGGGCGACTGAGGGCTTCTCGTTTCGACCTGGCCTACCGAATGCGCTTATTTTGCGTTTTGCTTTGCTCTCTTGCTCGACTGGACTGGGAGATTTTTCGTCTTCTTCTTCTTCATCTGCAGACTCCGAAGAACTGCGCACAAAAAGGGTCAAGTCTCTCTGAAAGGTTCAGTGAACAAGTCTTGACATTTCATTATGATAGCAGTGACCAGATTGCAATGGACTTTGCAGTAACAGATAGGTATTGAAAGTGAAGCATCACTCAGCAAGTGACTGCTTAAATTTTCAATAACATGTCCGTAGCTGTATAATGCATTTCAACCTTTAATTCAGAAGTGAGCAGTTGCTAGCAGAGAAAATCAGCTACTCTTTCGTCCATGAAGTGAACGAAAGATTCTCATCAGTCATCCACCCCATAGCATGTCATTGCAACATAGCAATCTACGGAAATCCAACAATTGGATCGTAGGAAGAGAAATATCATGTGTCATAACAGCCCGTGCCGCCTTGGAAAACTTGATGCTTTTTAGTCTTTATAAAATTTTTGTTGGGAGTAGTTGCAGCACCCCCACGAATCACAGCCACGAGCCGCCACTCCCTTCGTCCGTGAAGAAGTAGCAACAATGTGGTTACTTTCTACAGCAACCAAATACACCACTTGTATTTTACCGCGCCTACTGAAATTTGCACTTGAAGGCAGAAAATGTTCAACTTAGCGATGACTTTACGAAGCTTCAGCTAAGCTGTAGACCAGTGTTTCTCAAAGTGGGCGGAATCGCCCCCTTGGGGGCGATTTTGATGGGCAAGGGGGCGATAGGGGGGCGAAAAAACACCAAGGGGCGAAAATGCTCAACCACTAATTGATGATCGAGTTAACTTCAGTATCCTACTATTATGAATTGTTAGTCCCTTGCAAAGTTTAATTTACTATGATAATAGTTGGAGGTTGTTGCTAAAGCAATTTTTCTCTTGAATTTTTACTCTGGATCGTCTACGTGCCCGAATACACTTTGGATTATTTCAGGGCTGCGGAGCCGTCGTAAAAATGTCACAGCTCCGGCTCCGATGCTCTTCTTTTCATGAACATCACATGGCTCCAGTTCCGGAGCTCTCTTTTTTCATGACTCAGATTCCAGCTCCGGCTTCTATTCGTTTTCACACATTAATACTTTAATTGTCTTGTTGTGCCTCAAGTTGAATGGAAAATTAATGAAATCAAGTACACAAAGCCAGGAGAATATACCAAACATTTCGAGTAATTTCATCTGGTAGTTTATTACAAGCAGCACTGTTACCATGAGGAAATCAGCGAAAAAACGACATAAAAACCATTTCTAGAAAGGCAGTCGCTGGTTTTGCCTTCAATGTTTGAGGACCTTTTGTTATTTCGTACGACAGAATCAAGAAAATGGCTGTTTGGAAAACTACATTCGTGTCCGAGCATTTAAACACAGACCAGTCCCAATTGACCAAGTTCTTTGCACTAGTATGCTTTGCCTGTTGCAGTCGTGGCGATTCCACCTAACAGCGCTGCCCGGGCAAACCATACAAAGAGCGCAAAACACGTCGTCGACTTTTATGTTTTCTTTCAAACATGCACACATTTGCATTAACCCAAATGCGAAGATGTGTTCAAAAGCCCTTTGTTCAAAGAAATAGTATGACTTCTAGCAAGAAATTCACATTTGATTTC
>JGI24159J19872_10014111_pt1 | contig 10344 bp, 8 predicted proteins | sample Ectturendosymbi4_FD_19872 | JGI IMG/M metagenome (IMG submission 19872) | reverse complement strand
GGTTGCACTATCATTATATTGGGATAAGTGAACTACGATAATTCGCTTGTGGTGACTATCACAGTGACTTGTTACTCATGGGCACCATCTAGCAGTGACCATTTATTTTCATATGGCGCCATCTCCAGGCCACCACAATTCCATGGTAAATGCATACACATGAATTTTTGCATAATGCACAGGGCCAATGTGTTCATGTTGTTGTCAAACTTATGGAAAAATTGCAACGTACTGACAACCAACCCTTTCAAACAGAAAATGCATACGTTAGGTCCATCTGAAACAAACAATTTTGTTATTTGAGTAAGAGGAAAAGGTCATCATTTCTCCCTGTAGTGTGGCAGATCACACAGTCATCAAGTTTCATCTCCACCACGCTCATTTTTGGAAAATTCACAAGACCAGGATTCCAAACGTTATTCCTAGCCCATCACCACACATCAGCTACTGCACTTGTCATGTCTTTCCTCCTAAACAACTATAATGTATAAATATGCTCATGCCACACACAATGGCCATTTAACTTGGTCAGTGAACTTCTCACTTAATGTCATTTATGGAAATAGTAGGTGTTGCAGGCTGTTTGAACTTTAAAAAGGGAGAAAACTACACTGAATATTACATCATAATTAATAACAATTTCATACTCAGCAAAATAGTTACAACAATTATCTGTTAGTTATTGAAGACTACTGAGGCTAGGACCAAACACACATGTATCATCAGCAAACAGTGGGTGATTCACAACCATATTTCCCACAGTGCATCCCATTCTAGCTACACCCAGTTGTACTGAAAACTTAAAGAAAACACTTTTTCTGTCTTTTAACACTGTTGGTATCAGCAAATCAGAGTCGAAAATGCCTTGGGAACCAGGCTGTATTTCAAAGTTGGAGTGGCAAATGTCACTTAACACTTTGACGTCCGGCCACTTTTGGGGATTTTCGCACCAGAACAACTGGATCGCACGTGGCTCGGGCACCGAAAGTGGTAGAGAGCTGTTCAAAGGCTCAAAAGATGCGGAAAGTCTACTAGTCTGCACTTGTAAAAAAAATTTTTTGGTTGGGGGTGCAGATTTTTTGTGAGTGACGTCATAAGTGGATGACTTTTAGGCCACCTTGGCCCACTTCACCTGGCTCTGGGCCCAAATCCAAAATCTTTTGCTTTTGGACATATTTCTAAAGCACAACTCCTTGCTATCTGCATAAGTGATAATCAAACTATTGTTCAGCTATATATTGCAGCGCACACCTGAGTTGGGATTGCTATATTTATTCGGTTGCAAGTAATTGTTTCATCATAATTGTTCAAGAATGTCTCATCACTACAATGTTTATCCTGGTGAAAATATTGGATTAAGGCAAGAAAATAGCTATGAAACCTTTTCTTTCTGAAAGCAATACAATTATACAAATTCACTTGTGCGCATTTATGAAAGATACTGGAGTAAAGAGTTTTAGTCTTTTAGGAAATAATTTTTTGCAGGAAGATAACAAAATACGAAGTAAACCTAAGGTATTTTCAGCTTTTTTAGGAAATGATAAAGAAAGGGAAACTGTTGGATTTTTGGCTGACACAGTGTAACACCTCAATGACGTGAATGTAAAACTGTAAGGAGAAAAACATGCTACTCTTGATTTCATCACTACTACTTGTCGTTTCCAGAAAAAGCTCAGTATTTTGAAACATTTCATCAAAATGAACTTGGTCATTTTCCAAGGTATTTGGGGAAATAAAAACAAGAAGATTCCAAATTTATTCAATTTATTGAAAAGTTGATTGCCAATATTGCCGAACAGTTTCGCGACTTTACTTTTCGAAAACAGTTGCTGCTTTGTCCTCAAAACTCTTTTTAGTGACAGACATTACCAAATTCTCAACTGAAGCAAAAGATGCATGCACATGTGTGGACCGAAGATATTTAGTGGAAATTTCACAGGTGCCGAGTTTTGCTGGGCATCTTCACTTACATTTGTAGGCAACCACCCATCATTCACTGCATTCACTGATGAAGGTGGCAGAGCGGAACTCCAGCCACTTGACACCACTGGTGTAGACGCAGCCGAAATTCAACTGAAATTAATTGAATTCCAATAAAATGTAGTAGCAATGAAGGAAATATTTTTGATGGCACACCTGAAAACTTCTTGTCAAAGGAAGGTATCCGGTATCTCCAAAATTTTTTCCACTCCTCACAAATTGTCAGTGGAAATTTCTCACTGTGTTTGGGTCTACCTGTTGCTGCCGGAGGGGCGAATTGTCCCCTCCATCAAGCTACAGTAAANGTAAAAATCAGTTTCGGTTTTAGTATTCATTTGTCNAAGTATTTTTNGATGATTTAGGGTTTTAGTATAGCCATCTGCATCCAGATTCACCATCATTTTTTAGTTTTTTCCGAGTGTTNTTGGTGACCCCCCTACAGTGGCCAGTGGACCCCTTTCAGGTACGTTTTACCTCNTGGNTCAAACATCTAGTTACACCACTGACTGCTGACAGTCCGCGCTTTCAAAAAATAAATTCATAAAGAACAAGTTTCGCATCTGTGTGATGAACAAAACCTTCACCATTGCCTTCAACTCGCTGTCACTACCTTGGAACAAAAATTTAGGTAACTGCCAAAAACCACAGAATATCATTACTCCCACCAGCAGAACAATAAATACCGCTGACAACTTTTGTTAATATCTGTATCCACTTACCAGATTTTGTAAATCTATATATAATCACATTAAATTCTCATATTATGTTTTTTTGTTAGAAAAATCTAAGACATGTCACACTTGCATGATTTCATGGTAGTGGCTGGACCTCAGAAAATTTTGACATTTGTAATTGGACCCTTTCTTAAAATAATTGAGTAGCCCTGTTCCAAAGTAATAAAAATATTTGACTAATTAACTAATTATATAATTAATTAATATGTTTATATTAGTATTTTATATATGTGACTACTTTTAGCTAGAAATTTGCAAGAATGTGTCAAAAGGTGTGTTTATTAAAAATAACTCATTGGCATTTTCCTTATGACCTTTGAACTGATGTAAATCAAGGTCATGATAGACATGCGCTCATGTATGACCATATTTCAATTACTTACAACTCGAAAAGGTCAACTGGTATGAAGTTCATTCTTGTTTTATTTGACAGCTATAGAGTAGGTTTTTTGGTTTCAGGAAACCTTTGCTTATTTACCTATTTGATATACTTTTTATCATTTTAAGTAACTAAGGGGATTTTGATTCATAATTAATATATGCACTAGAGCAAGCTGGAATAATGGTTTCTATCCTCAACTTTTGACTTGAAAACCACGAAGTTACTTTGCAGTCTCCTGGTCAAGGCCACTTGACAAATAAAGTATAAAAACTCTAAAACCAAGCAATTTAATTTATAATCCTCCGAAATTGACACTCATATTCTCTGGAATTGGCACTCCTGTCTGCCACTGCATCTTCCTATCCCATACTAATTCAGAAATAATAATGCATCAATCAATACTGTACCTTAATAAGTTGAAACATTTCAATCACCTTTGGTTGCATGCACTTGTGTTGATAAAAGAATGAAAAAAAAATTCATAGTGCTTCAACAGATATTGCTGTAGTGCCAACGCAATTTACAACAAATTTTTTAAACAAATCATGTAATATAAGCAACTGTCTCTAGTCCATCTGTTGGCAAAATGTTTATTGCTTGTTGGCAAATCTACAAATTTTGTCATAATCTTTATTGCTAAGTTTGTATTGACGTCCAGTAGAACCATGGATCTCAGGGGCAGCAACTGAACAAATGACATCATGAAATGGAATCCAACATGTTTGTCGATGTCTAGGCCACACAAGTGCATGCAAACAAAAGGTGATTGAAATGTTTCAACTTAAGGTACGGTATTGATCGATACATTATTATTTCTGAATTAGTATGGGATAAGAAGATGCTGTGGCAAACAGGAGTGCCAATTCCAGAGAATATGAGTGTCAATTTCAGAGGATTATAAATTAAATTGCTTGGTTTTAGGGTTTTTGTACTTTATTTGTCAAGTGGCCTCAACCAGGAGACTGCAAAGTAACTTTGTGGTTTTCAAGTCAAGCTGCCCCCTGCCATTGTCTAGCACTTAAGCGGAGTTCTTCACACTGCCAGTTTAATTCTGAATGTCAATTAGGGTAAGTGAATACCAATATTAAAGTCTTTGGTTTCACCTGACTTGGTAATTGAACTTGAATCTACCACTTTAGAGATAAACGTTGATTCACTCTGCCATCTTGGCGGTCAGTGCCAGATAAGGCTTTTAGGGGCCCTGAGGCACAATTTTTCGAGGGCCCCATCTTTTTAATAAAAACCAATGTCACATGATGTCCCCATAATACTTGTGTTCATCACGCAAAACAACACTCTGCAACATTAAATGAAAAGGGTAGATATGCAATGTGAAAACATCCCCAATCTCAGGTATGAGGCACACTATTTTGTATAAATATCCCTAAATTTATGGTGGTACCGCAAAAAATTGGATTGCCATGTTAAGTGTTAAAAATAGAATCAAACGAAATTTGCAAAATGAACTGAAATGATTCATTTAACACATATTCAAACTTTTACGAAAATCCCTACAAAAAAAAACCCAAAAAGGTCATGAAAACATTTTTCCTATCATAAACTCAGGAATGCAAAAACATTCTCAGTTTTTCCCATCATGTTAGACAGACACTCAAACTACAATAGTATTTTGTGTGCTTTTTTGCAAGCAAATTCATGTATCAATTTGTCAAAGTTTTGTGTCTGTAATAGTTCGCTCCACTCATCAGCAACAAATGATTTAAACGTTGCTTTGGCACTGATGACCTGAGTTCATTCTTTATCCGTTTCAATTTTGAAAATGACCTTCCACCACTGCAGTTTGAGCACATTAAGAAAAGATATATATGCAGAATAATATCAATGTCAGCAAAAGTAATATTCGGTTTCTTTCCTGAATTAGGTGACGCATAAATGTTTCGTCTGACTCATCTCCCTGTTTTTTGCCGACACACCACTTAAAAAATAAGAGAATTGCACGTGGTTGTGAAACATTAGCATTGGCATCACTTTCAATTACAGCTACATTGATTTGATAACTATACTTCACGTTATTTTGGCTTCGTTAGTTTTACCGCATTCATTCTTATCTCCATCCAATGATGGCTTCTTACGTTTAATGGTAGTGATCAAGCTTGTCTCAAAGCCATGTCACCAGACATGGCATCTTTTTCTAAATTTGCTCATCTCCTTTTTCTTGCTCTACTCTGAGTTTCCTTTCAGCTGCTCCACTTTTGTATTTCCGTTGCATTTGGCCTAAACTTACGATATCCCCCATCTCAGGTACGAGGCACACTATTTTACATAAATATCCCTAAATTTATGGTGGTACCGCATAAAATCGGATTGCCATGATAAGTGTTAAAAATAGAATCAAACATAATTTGCAAAATAAACTGAAATGATTCATTTTACACATTTTCAAACTTTTACGACAATCCCTACAAAAAATCCTCCAAAAAGGTCAAAAGTTCCAATCTTGAGTCAAAAACCCTAAATGTGAGAGCACTGTGCCCTGCTCTTTTCCTCTATGTCATGAATAAGGTGGTATACCATTTTTCTGTGATGTCACAAGTGCCTGTAATGTGTTTTTTCCTGTTGCCCGCACCGTCTGCATATTGCAGGGGTGGTCAACCCTCAGCTCACGAGCTGCATGCGGCTCTTTGCCCGGTGTCATGCGGCTCTTGCATAATTACCAGAAGCCCCACTAAATAACATGCAAAGCAACAAACGGCCTGTTAAGTTATGTCATTTTCATGTTGATGTGTGATATTACAATGAATCTAGCTGAGCAAAGGTATGTGTTTGAGTGAGGAGCAAATGGGGTGATGTTCATGTGCCCATGTGTATGATGTGGCTCTTTGTGGTAAAACAACTCCAGAAATGTTGCTCTTGGTCTCTGACTGGCTGGCCATCCCTGGCATATTGCATTGAACATTGGGCAACAATCATAGTGTGTAGGCAGGCTGTAACTGCATTAAATGGCAGCTTTCATGTTGGGTACCATGCCTCACGGGCCTCATAGCTAATGTGGCACTGTCTGCGGTGTCTGGTTTCACAATACTAATATTGCATAAATTTTCACTAATAATAATATTGCTTATTAAAATTGATTGTAGGCTGTACGGAAATAAAACATCTGTCAAGTGTCTACTATCTGTTCACTGGTCACTGATGCACATCATATAACAACAAGAACTTGTGTAGACTCTAGCTTCCAATTTACTTCTAACACACCTTTTTTCAACTCTGCACATAATAAAATTAATCTTGACCATTATCTCTGTAATGCTTCGTTGTATTTTGAGACACAAAGTTGTTAAATGTGTGCTTTTTCTTCATTGGGCTCAGAAATTACAACCTATTTTGTACAAACTTTGTCAAAGTTTTTCTCTATGAAAACATTGAGAACCATTCATGAAGTTTGTATGGAAAACTTGCCATATCATAATGAAGATGTGACAAAATTTTCAATACAAATTTTCACTGCGGTTATGGGTAACTGTGATGACAGAGGTACCCCACTTTTCTAGTTTTTTTATTTCGTGCCAGGTTTGGCCCAAGATTTCTCACAAACCTTTTGATATTTTGCAGTAAAATTTTCTAACGTCAAGGATACTTTTATCAGCAACAATTCTTCCAAATATGAGCGAAAACTCAAGAAACAAAAACCGTGGCGAGGTTTGAAAATTTTCAAAAATTTGTAGCAAGAGCTAGAAACGGTCAACTTTGGGGGTCTATGACCTTCGACCTTTAAAAGTTACAATGTAGATAATGTTATTTTTTCAATATTTGTCAAAGTTACTAGCATCCCTGAACAATTGGCGTTGTTCACCAATGTAGTTTGGCAGTATTAAGGTTTCAAACATGGCCAAATATGAACAATTTTCATCCCCAGCTGTGACCCTCCAACTGAAAAGCTTTATAATCATGACATTTCTTGACAGATTTCATTCAAATTTTGCAGATGTTCATCATATGGGGTAATGACAATTTTGAGTAAAATTTCAGGAAAAATGTAGAGGCTACCCTGTCCCTGACCACTTCATGAGAATTGACACGGAATGGCCCTGTTGTATTCAACCATAACATAATAAACCTGTATTTTATTGCAAATAAGAGCACTATGTACACGAGTTACAATGATAAAGTATACAAGCTTCTATGATAGAGGTTTCACCTGTTTGCATTATTCATCACTTCACCTAATTTGTCATTTTTTCTAATCCCCTTGAGGTGACGAATTAAGCAAATTCTACTGTACTACTATATAAAGATATAATTTTTTTGCCTAAAGTTCAAAAATAAGCATGGGCATGGGCGCAGTTTGGTGGGGGACACGGGAGAAATGTCCCCCCCCCACTTTTTCAGACGAGGGGGACATAATATGCTAAGACCCCCCACTTTTTTCTCCTTGGTTTCAAAAATAAAAGTGATGTTTGTCACATTTTGTGTGAAGAGTTTTCATGTTAGCTGGTAGGCCACACATAGCTAAGTTCATGTTGAAACAGAGTCTGGTGTAGTATCACTGGTTCTTGTTAGTTAATGAATTATAGCTTCGATAAATTAATTTTTAGCATTTTTCATGTTTCTAGAGACCATGAAAGGTGTTTAACTGCTTCTGTCTGAGATTTTACCCTCTGTGGTATACTGTTAGAAAGGTTGTTTTCTTGTAACAGTTGGAGTTTTACAGCTGCACATGAGAGGCCCACAGTACATCCATTATTTGTTCCGTGCAGAAATGTAACTGGCTTTGCTGTAACGTTGGTTGTCACGTATTCAGAAACAGACAGCGTATAATTTAATGATGCTAGTGTATACAATGTAAGAAAGTTAGGCAAATCTCCACGATGCTTTTGCCAAAAACAAAAAGCAGCACTATTGTGGAGACTTAGTTTTGGGATGGGGAGTTCAACCATTAATGAACTGTTTTCAACCATTAATGAACAGGATCAGGATTTCAATCAAAATTTTGGAGAAGTAGCCTGCAGCATTCACCTAGCTGTATATTGCCCTATAACTCAAAACGTAGGGACTTGACTCAGAAATAAGGATGAAATATACATTTATCCTCACTTCTTGTAATGTCGCAACAGCGATGACCAACAAATCCAAAAGATATTTTTTCNTTGACTCTTACACTTTGTGCTTGTGCTGAATGCAATGGTTTGTAAATCATCTGATTTACTTGAGTNTAACCAAACCCTCAATGCAGCAATGTTTTTATCCAAGTGCGAAACATTTGCTTTACAGATACATCGCACCTAATTTTGTTAGACATTCTTTTCGTGTTGAAGGTGAAACGTGGTACTTTTTTGCCAATTCACCGTTGTGCATTTTGATTTAATCTCAAATGTATTTTTGTCTCGTTATGCAAGTAGAACTCTTAGAATGAAACTTTTGACATGTTGCAGAGTTATAAGTCAGGTGGGGCTTTTCAGGCCGGGCTTAAGTTTTTGAAAATACTTTGGGCCTGCATACAAAACTTTTTTATAACATTAAGGAGTAACGGCTTTTTTCTTTCGTGACGTAGATTTGTTGTGCTCACCGCGGTAACTTCCGTGAGTGAAGTGATTGTGAATTTTGTTCAGCTAATTCTGTTTGCAAACAGACCTGCGTTCTTTTTTTCTCTGTCGGATTAGTCTCATACTGTTTTTGAGTAGGTGGCAGCAGTGAGGAAATTAGCACACAATGGCGTTGCCTCGAAAAGCTCAATCACTCACGCGATTCTTGGCTTATTTTAAGAAGCCTACAAGCCAGGTTTTCATATCTATGGAGCTATCCTAAAAAGTTTCTTTTATGCCTGTAGCGCTATCATAGGTAGTATCGTGATAGTTTCTTTTTTTCTTGAGAAACATTGTATACCACAGTATTGTCGTTGACCAACATGCTATGTTTGTGCCAGATCATGCCAATTTTTTGGTCAAGGTGTTTGCTATTTTAGGTGTGATAAACTGTATAACTGCAACTACACCTGCACACAATGTTTTTTGTTACTCCACAGTTGCGCATATCTTAACTCCCTCAGTAAATTTGGCTTTCAGGCCTAAATCAGACTTCAAAAATAAATGTCAGGCCCTTTCACAACTCTGTGTGGTTATATTTACAGGGGCCAGCAAGGGGAGATTGAAAGAATACATCCTCCACCCACCAATAGTAAAAATATATTGAAATCATTTTGTGAAGTAGGCTACGCTAATTTTAGGCCAAATATTATTGCTGCTTGTAAGAGGATATCAGTGGAGATTTTGGTAGGGGTGGAGATGGATGCATGATGCCCAGTAGCATTAAAAAGATTTGTAGCTTTTTAAAAAAGAAATGTGCAAGAAAAATGTTTATCGTCTTTGTAACGTCGAGCAACTTGAACAAGACATCAATCAAATCGCGCTGTAACCCACACTTCTAAAATGTACGTAAATTGAAGTGTTGTACTGTAGGAGTGATACGCACGTGAAACCAATGTGATTTAGCATTTTGTGTACTCCAACTGACAGCTCTGATAAAACCCAATTGATGTGTTCTACTATAATGCTGTGCTTCTTCACATTCAGATACGATATTAATGGAAACAGGCTGAACCACAGTACCATGTCCAGCAACAAATTTAAGTATATATAATATGTAAATCCTCTGCAAGTACAAAGCAAAGCGTGATCAGTGTTGTTCTCAAAACATCTCTAGAAATAAGATTGGGAATCTGTATATATAAATGGCCACTTCTGCATCGACCTGATGACTACAGTATATTGGTTTCACACCAAGCAGTCCCCCCACATTTTTCAACAAAATTGCACCCATGAGCATGAGTGACCAAGATACAGAAGTATATCCATAACACCAGCCCTCAAATAAAAAAATGAAGTCAATTGAGGTTGCGCTATTTGAGTTATAGGTATTTAAAATATCATCATGCTTGAATGCACACGAAAAACATGTTGCATTACAACAACGATTAACCAACATTCAAAGGTCACCAGTGAAAAATTGTTTTGTTTTGTTCAACATGGAACCTTGCACTTTACTGCAAAATATGGAATGAAAATATTCAGAGATAAAGGAATGACAATCAGTTGAAGTTTCAACAGCAAAACTCAAAGAATTTTTTGGTCCAATCCTTTTTACACTTTGAGAACCGGTCTACGATATATTCGTACTTCAATTTCAGCCTAAAAAACAGCAGTTTTCGGTTGCCTTACCAACGCCCTAGCTCCTCCACTGATTGTGCTAGAGCAGGGGTCTCCAAACTACAGCCCGCGGGCCAAATACGGC
>JGI24159J19872_10014110_pt1 | contig 10344 bp, 9 predicted proteins | sample Ectturendosymbi4_FD_19872 | JGI IMG/M metagenome (IMG submission 19872) | reverse complement strand
AGTGGTCTTATTCTTACAGTTACAACAAAATATCTTTCACATTATGCTAGAACAATATCAGAAAGCAAGGACTTAGTACCTCACTGAGACAAGGTAGTACATTGTATTTCGAGGTAAATTACTTAGGGACAGGGCCGCAACCAGCTGATATTTTTGGTTAGGGAGCAAAATGATTGTAACATGTTGTTGCACCCCAACAATTAAACATGATCTGGAGAAGAGCACTAATAGCTGCGATCCCTAAACCAGAAAAGTCACTGGAGGACCCAAAGAGCTATCGTCAACTCTGCCAATAGCCACCCTAGCCCTGATGCATTCAACCGCAGAGTATTGCGCTCCTGTCTGGTGCCGCATTGCTCATACCCGCCTTATCGACCCCGCCATCATCGACGCTTTGCGAATTGTGACTGGATGCATGCGTCCTACACCAGCGGACAACCTTCCAATCCTCGCAGACATCCAACCTGCTGAGCTTCGTCACAATGAAGCCAAACTGTTTCTAGCACGCCGTGCCGTGGAGCCTGGACACCTGCTCCACTCAGCGCTCACCCGTCCATTGGGTGCAGCTGCACAGCGCCTTAAATCGAGACACCCGTTTGTACCCGCCACACAACAACTCATCAGTTTTTCTGACAACAACAACAGCATACGGGCTGCGCAGTGGGTGGATTACCAATGGAATGCGGAGTGGGCGGACAACCCCACAAGACTCCGCACTTCAATTCCAGACACCGGTACACACCCCCCTGGAATGACCCTCCCAAGAAGAGCCTGGGTCCGGCTGAACCGCCTCCGCACCGGTGTCGGCGTTTCCGCTCCTGCTTGTACAAATTGGGTATGGCCTCCTCTGCGGCCTGTGAGTGTGGCGCAGCAGAACAAACCGTAGACCATGTCGTCCTCCACTGTCCAATCCATCGACTCCCCCACCGACTACACGGCCTCACGTTTCTGGACGATGAGACAACCGAATGGCTGCTCAATACCTGCCCCGATATCTTGGCGGGCTAGCAGTGGATAAAAGAACTCGCTCAAACGAAAGAAGAAGAAGTCATCTATTAAAACATTCTCCACAGCATGAGCGAAAGTATTAATCAAGTGAGCAACTTCCCTTTCCTATCAATAAAGCACAGAACTATAGCTTAACTACTTTAGAGCTTTCTAAATAACCGCAGCAAATAGTTTTAAAAGACCAGCTGCAACTGTAGTGGCTGGACCAGGATTTCTCAAACGTGACATTCGGCACCCCTTGGGGGCCACGGAGCGGTTCACTGGGGCCACGAGCAGAGGCCTTCACTAGGTAGCTGTGCCGTGACACTGCATAACCCAAGTGTCACGATATATTAAGTATTCGCCAGTTAAACTAAGAAGGGACCCACGGCTCATAAAAGTTTGAGAACCGCCGGGCTGGACCTTGACCAACAACGATGCTGCAGCCTGCTAGAGTCGGCGCGTTTCGAATAGATTTCTGAAATACCGTCCATTGTCACGCAATAATATTAAGAGACAGGTAGCGACAAAGCGGTGGTGAGCATAACATGACTGTAACCATGGTGCTGATAAGATCGGCTGTTTCGACCTCATTTCCCAAAGAAGATTCTAATGGGGCGTGGGACTTAGCTGATGAAATTAAGAAAGCTTATTACTGTAACCAGCCTAAATAATTTCCTCACCTCTTTTCAATTATCTCTGCTTACAATAGGCGACTAGATTTTGCCGCCCCCTGGAACGTGCCACTCCTGGCTATAGCCAGAGTAGCCAGTGGGTTGCTACACCACTATGTGGTGGTGTGAGTTTTTGGTTATTTTCGCCCTGAGTTTTTCTGGTGCTACGGCCTGGACGAAAACAGCATCATCTTTGATTCAATTATATCACGGTATCTTTTTTTGGCAAACACTTTTCCAGGAAGGCTAAGTAGAGAGATCGCCCGGTATCTGGTACATTCACTCCTGTCTCTCTTTTTGTGTATGGGGATAATTACCCAGCCCCGTCGCCACGGGGCCTTTGGTGGGCTTAGCCCCCCCAAACAAAGTTCAAATCCCCCCCAAATTGAAACATGAAACACTATAAATCAGTAGAGTTTTTGTCAATTTTTAGAATGTCAAGCTCCCACAAACGTAAAGACCTCCCGCAGAAACGCAAAGCCCCCCTATTGAAAAGTTTCTGGCGACGGTTCTGTGATCATCTCTGTTTGCCAATCTTTCGGTGGCCTGCCAAAACACCAGGATACCTGACACACACAATTCAGCCAAAGAACTCCTTCCCGATTCAAGGCTTTGAGCATTTTAAGTCTGATTTCATCGCAACTTGCAGCTTTTAGTGTTTTGACTGCTAGGAAGACTTCCGCTGGAGTGATGGTATTTTCCGCAACCAAATGTAGGCTACCCCTGTGTCTCGGATTGTATGGTAGTGATTGGGTTCAAAAGATCTTTGAAATACTCTCTTCATCTGTCAAGGATGTACTCCTCATCGCCGAGTAAGACAACATTTTGGTCTTTGATGGGTCTAGCAATGTTAGATTTTTTCCGCGGAAACGCTGGGTGGTTTGCCAGAACACTTGGTTTGCTTGCCAGTAATTCGAATCTAGTATATGCCTGAAATTCTCCCAAGATTGCCATTTGACTTTTCCTCGGGAAGGCTGCGGACGTTCGCGCCTCAGCAAAAAAAATAGAAACTTACAAAAATATACGCAAATTACGAGGATGAACTGTGTGGCACTTTCAATTATTGAGTTCTTTTCATGTCCATCCACTCGATCAACAATGATGTATCTTCAGATAAACATTAGCATACATCACATTCTCATGTAGTGAAAGCGCAAAACATGTCATTCAGTGCTTTTCGCAATTCCTTGACTTCCTGCAAAGCCTCCTCCAATTGCGTGAATGTTGTAATAGTGCCAGTTTCCCCTCATGATGCCAATGCTGCGGCCAACAGATGTTGATCGGAAAAAGAAAGAAAATTTTGAGAATAAAGATCAGGCACGAAGGCAGCCGGAAACAAAGCAATGGCCAGCCTTATTAATAGCTTAGCAAACAGCAGTGCTGGTTTACAAGCCAGTGTTTTACTTGTCCTTATACAGTACAGGAAATGTTCAGAGTTTTTTATTCGAAATGCATGGGTAAATGCTTGTGGTTTGTGTCTTCCACGGTACAGCGGAAGTTTATCAAATTGAGTCGAAAGTAGACTATATCTCAGCGCACTGACTCTCATGAAGCAGTTGCACATTGTTTTCAGTTCGGCAGATGAGTTGGCTTGGGCGCCTTTCGTTGCGCTTGCATCTTTGCTACTACTTTTTAATGATTTTTCAGTAAGGAATTTTGTTGATAGTTCTGTATGCATTTGTTACGAGTGTAAACGCGCGTTATTCTTGAATTGTGAAGGCGCTCAGGAAATTCTGCGCAGTTCACACAATCACAGGCGAAACCTGCCGCAAAACTAATTATTTTCACGTAAATGGCGCTACTTTGCGCACACAAGGAATATTCAGTTTTTATGTGGGTCACCGAACTCTTACAAAAGTGATTTAATTCATATCCGATAACAGCAGATTTGAGCCATTATTGCTTGATGCAGATGACTTATACCGAGAACTAAAATTGCGTGTTTTATATGATTTCCTCATTTTGCCAGTGAATTATTTACCTTTAAGTTTTGAATGAATTTTTATGAGACAGTCAGCACTTTGGATACATTGCTGAATTTTACCTGTTTTCCATTAAACATCTGCGTAGAGTGCAGTTGCAGATTCGAGCCCACTTTATTGCAATTTTTTCTCAATAAAATTCAGGTTGCTAGTGTTTTCCGGCTGTGTTACCACAATGACATGATTTACAACAAATAGACAACTGAAGGCTTTATGTTTGCTGCGTGTTTCCGAGGAATCAGCCGATTGGGCTCTGCTTTCAGGATCTGCGTTGATTTGTACTTGCGGATGTCCGTGTTAAAGCAATTAGTCTTCACAAAGGTGACGCAGTCGAATCAATCAGCAAAGATAGGTTTCTATTTGAATAAGATTTCAGGACTGATGATGCGTAGAGTTAATTTTGTGGAGACTAGTTACTTGTACAAGAAACAGTGTAATTTTACTGCGCATGTTATGCCAAGGTTATCTGCGCTTCTACAATTTATCTTCGTGGATTGATAGCTACCAACATTTAACAGTAGAACAGGGGTGGTCACACTTTTTCAGCATGCGATCTACTTATAAACTGAACAAGTTAAAATGATCTACCTACTATAAAAATCCAAAACAAATATTTGTTAATAAATATCTTGAGAATTCTTTTTGCAACGCATGTTGCAAAATTTCGTTGGAAAGCACCAACAAAAAGTTATGGACGTTTGAATGCAAGGGCGGTCATTACCTTTCACTGGCGCCGAAGGTGTTTTAATGTCATGCGATCTACCCAACCTTTGAGATCGACTGGTAGATCGCGATCGACGTATTGAGCACACCTGATTTAGAACATTGTTAAGCATCTTGCTTTTAAGAGCAGGTTAATTGGTGGAATTCCTCAAAAAGCTGTCATGCCAGGTGGCACCAACTGATTTTACAAGTGGTATCTGAGGAGAGACCTGTTTCGCCCAAGCTTTTGTTTCATTCGCACCGTAAACGTGCCCGCAAAAAACAAAGAGAGGCAATAAATTTTCACGGTTTTCCAAATTGAATGTTTCCTTGCCTTCTGTACACGAAAGCGAAACAGTTGGCACTTGGCAATCACTAATTTTGCGATACTAGTTTTATTCACCAGTTGCTTTGTCTTTTTATTCCTCAGTGCTTTGACAGCAGCACGACTTTTCTCCTCCCTTTACCTTCATCACATTGCTAGGCACCAAAGCTGAGAACGACCTGTGCTTTTGTGCCTTCTCTTTTTCTGTTGTTTCTCAACAATTAGTCACCACAGTTCCTACAAAAACTTTTGACATTCCTGCCATTTTGACAGTATTACGATGAAATAGCCTTTCCGAACTTTCATATTCCACGGTCACTGCGATGCTTGAAAATGCCTGTAAAATGTTCAGCATCTTATGATCTCAGAAATAAAATGACCACGTGCTGTGTGGAAGACCAACATACAAAATACCTAAAATCTGAGTCAAGGTGACCCGTGTTTTTCAGCAAAATTTTTTTTCTTTTGTAACCATTTATTCCCAACAGACGTTCACAGCTCTAGAGATGTCGCACAGTAACTGATTACACAGTACCCTATTTGAACGAAGTTGTGCGTAGCTACTGTAGTATCACCCAAGTTTGTTGTCACTTCGGATTAAACGGAAACCTATACTTTATGGAGAGCACAGACTTTGAGGTGTTATTAGGGACATTCAAGCTCATTACCGCAAAAATGTGATCTGGTTGACCATAAACATAACCAACTGTCACTGTTAGGTGCGGTCGTTTTAGGGCCAAAAATAAAGGGCCAAAGTCAGTGACATGTTGGTGTTTTTGAAAACACAATCACGCTTCTACACGTTTGCACTTGTGCATAAAGGAATGGTTGCTGCTAGAAGTTGCTAATAGTTAATTAAGCAAATAAAAAATAGCATGCTCACTGCGGCAAAGGTTGATTTTGCTTTGATTGTTTGGTTTATTGCTTGTGTGAACGGGCATTTACCAGTGCACAATCCTCAAGTGACTTTATCTTGTGGGTCGGGGAATGATGTGCAGGAGAATCAAATACAAAGTGGCCCACCAGGGAAACGTGGCCCAATAGGACCACAAGGTCCAAAAGGTGAATCAGGCAGCTGCATCAAAAACTGTGAAAACATTGATGAGAGACTAACAGTGCTTGAAAATAAAGTTTTGGAACCAAACGGAGGTGAGTTGTTAAATGGCAATTTCGCAGCATGCTTTCAATCATTTTTCAGTTTATTTGTAATTACGACGTACAAAACTAATTACAAACTTGTTTACGTTTTGCCTGATCAACTTCAATACATAAAAGTTTAAAAAATGCATTTGATACCAGTAAACAGCACCATCTACATTTGGGAACTGTACTGAAGCTGAAGCAAGAGTTAAAAATTGTTTTAATTGGTAGTTCTGGTGAACTGCTTTATCGTTACGAGCTTGGTGATTGACGGCCGCAGTTAGCGCGTTGGACAGGAGTTCCCTTCCTGTAATGTTTGGGAGGCTGGTTGACTCAGTCACTGGTCTGCTCACCGTCAGCCGCTTTGGTATTGGGGTTAGTAGTTTTTGCTTACAAATTTTCTGGACTGAAGATGCGTCGCTGACGCGAAATCCATTTCCTAGCACGGCACTTTGCAATCAGATCCGGCTGTGTCACCCTTCTGGTGTCTTGATGCTGAAATTTTAGCAACGTGTTGCACTATTCTTTGTGAGACATTATCGATTAGGAGTGCAACAAAGATTAATTTATTGTAAAGATACATGTTAAAAAATAACGAAGTTTTTTGCGCGGAACATTTTACATGGAGAGTGTCAAGTGCACTTTAAGGTATGACTCATTAGCTGACAACAACGATCAGTTCCCATCCTCCCAAAAACAGTATTTTACAATATTTTCCACAAAACCAGAACTCCTGCAAGTGGAGTTTCAACAACGCTTTTCTGATAGAGTATCAAATTGAGATAACTTCCGTGTTCGCTCGTATTACGTTAGATTTATTTGCAATCATAACTACTTACGTGTATTGCTTGCGGTGGCAAATCCAATTTGGGCAATTCGGTGCTAACGCGCCCCTTCAAACAACCACAGTGTCCCCTGGAATGGCGTTTTTTTCGGTATGTCTCCACTAGAACATCAATGACGTTCTTTTCGATGTCTTTCCACCTTTTTTCTCTCTATTTTGACGCCTTTTTCCCACAGCCGCCCAAACAGCAGATCTGTATCCAACACTGATACCTTATGACTGAGTCCTTGTTTACCCGCTAATAATGTGCGAGGATTGCGGAAATCTGACAGTTTGGACAGCGGGAATTCAGACTTGGGCAATTGGAGACAATTGGAAAATGGACCTCAACATGCATACACAATTTTTTCGTTTTTCAACACTGTCTCTGTTGGTTTCACCAATGCTTTAGGGAACTGAATCAACGTTGTGGATATAACCAAACTCGTTATAACTTTACAACCAAGAGCTCCGCTGCACTTCATTTTGTTTGCAGATAACGTACTTGTTATATATCATCATTCAACTACTGATGTTATGGAAAAACCGACACGCATAGAATTAGTTGGATCAAAATGTTAGTTTTATACGAAAACAACCCTAAAGCACCTGAAAAACCAGAGATTTTAATATCGGTCCCAACCGCTGGTGGTCGCTTCAAATGTCTAGTCAACACGATTATGCAATTAGCTTTCAAGCAAGTTAACGGCGGAGGCAGGACATGGGAGAACAAAAATTGCGATTGTGAAAACCTGAGTCAAGCACCACAGAATGATCACAAAATTTCGTAATTTTTGCCTCGAAAAGGAAAGCGAATAAAACAAAGGCATCAATTTTTTATGCAATTTGATACCTTTTTCTTCGAAATGGAGAAGAGCCATGGTCCCACTGACCCATCCTGGATTGACCTACGGGCACAATTCCTGTTTGTGAGCGATCAAACAAGCGAAATTTCAAACCCTGTTGGACGAAAAAGCTTTTCACGCTTGCAACTTTAGTGACACGCTGCGTGTGTGCATTTGCGAAGCCACTATACAAAATTTTAAACATTCCTATTTGCTGTTTCTCATATGCTTTCACGTAATACTGTTGTGCTGACTGCACAACCCATTCACGTAAAATGCTCCAGTGGCCTTCGTTCTCTATTAACACAACACCACCAGGGCTGCCTAAACGTACAAGACGCAGCTTCTGGTGCTAAGAAAATCAGCTACTTAAGTTTCGCTTACGTTTGTCTGGGCAAAACCTCCACGCTTTTTCTGAGCAAAAGTCTGCTCTCCAATACCATTCCCACATTCTGATCATCACTTGACGCGTTTCTCTTCAGTTTCGCAGCCACGCCATCAATGAGCAACGAGAACAGCAGCTACGTGTGCATGTTGCAATTCTGAAAAGACTGTCACACGCCAATCACAAAGCGCTTTTTGGTCACTTAAGCGCTGTAACCCGCCACAGGGAAGGAGAGTTCGATAAGCACAAATGGCATTCTTTATGGTTCCGCTACGCAATGAAATCTATTTACAGAAAATGACTTTTTACGTTAACGCTGCGCTGTGTCACGGTCGTTGAGAGGCAATTTCCTCCCTCAAATTGCGACTCATAAATATTCTCGTGTGTGTGTGGGTATGCTCAGGGGTGTAGTGCTAAAAAAGAGGTGTGGGAACGCCGTTCCCCCACCAAATAAAAAGGAAGACTGCACCAAATAGTTCGAATAAAGTGAGCATTCGTCTGCAAGAATTACCACACTGCATCTTCCTGTTTCACTGTAGTGCTACGGTGCTGTACACGAGATAACTTGTCATTTATTTATTTATGCTGCTCCAGGCGCTACACGTAGAAATTGAAATGAAAAATCTAAATCTTCAATTAACGTTACTGGTGCAAAAAAGTGTGGGAACGCGTTCCCACACCAAAAAAGGTGTTGGAGCGCCGTTCCCGCACTACCACACCGCTGGGCATGCTACGATATTTGAAACGCGTGCATTTACTCTCGCTTGTACTTGTCTTTGTCCGCATGAAAAAAATTCAATGACTTTGTTGCCCTGAGCTCCATCCTGGCTACTACAGCTAGACAAGAAGCACGAAGCAAAGTATGTGTAACTGTAATATAAGGTTCTATGCAGAGCAGGCCAACCATTCGTGAGAAGACGGCAAGCTCTACTGAGACAGTTGTCGCTAGCAGGTGCTGTTGAGAAGAGCCAATCACAAAAATAAACAAATCCTTGGCTTTTCGAAGATCCAACTTGCTGCTAGAGTCAGAAAATTTGTCAAAATCGGAGATGTTAAAAATGTAAAAAAAATCATTTTCTGCCCCTTCGGGCAGGCAAGGGAAGAAAAGCCAAGAAATTCACAACATCTACGGAAATCCCAAAATTTGAACGAATGATTTCCATTGGCGTTGGTTTGAAAACTTTCGAGAAAGTTTTGCTTCCCCAAAGTGACTATGGCACCAAACCTTTCGAGCTTCCTCTGCTGCATTCAACGTAAATTGACTACATTCGCAAATAAAAAAAGTTTAATCCCGCATAATGATTACTATCTAATAACAAGAAATTTTTGCAGATTGTCCCAATATTCTCTACAACTTCCCAACAACAACCCACACCACTTACGTCAAGTACCTCCCGGTATTCCCCCGAACAACGAAAGCCACGTTGTGCGCCTGGGTTCGAGATGCAAGAGAACCACGAAGAATAGCCTATATCGTCAGTTATGCTACAAGCCGCAACACGAACGATCTTTTATTGGAAGCCTGGGGAAATGAAGTTAAGCTTACCACCCATGGAGCCTTTGTATCTTTACGATTTAACTTTCCTGTCAAAACATGGGTAATTACTTGTTACAAATACAGCTGTTTGTTATCCTAAAGTACATTTATCCAATCTGCTAGTGTCTTTATAAGAGAAGAAAAGTGAGCTGAAAAGTGTCTTTGCTGTTCACTGTTTCTTGTTTCGCGAATGTCGGACATGACAACCGACTGCCTGACAGCAGTGTTCTAGGAAAATTTCCCGCGTTCACAACACCAGCCCTTTCTCACTACGGCACTGAGTACAGCGATCCGGTAAAGGGTTGGACCTTTCGCAAGGTTGATTGGAGTCGCTTTTGCTTTCTCACAAGCAGGGCCAGCCCTGGCAGATGCGGGGCCCAATGCAAGACCTAACCGCGGGGCCCATCTGAGCATTGATTTTGTGACGTCATCGTGTTCAGTCAACCGTGTTATGATCGTGGTAGAGCGCAAATATGCAATACAGCACTAACACGAGAATTGAGCACGTTTGCTAACGTTCAAGAGGAAATTTGCTAGTTCTGACAAAAGCGTTCTTTGCTAACAATGAAATTTATGTGGCGATTATACTGAATTCTCAAGCGCAATGTGTATCTGGCAAAATGAGTAATCTACCCAAACACAATGGCGCGGGGCCCCCAGAGGCGTGGGGCCCAATGCAGCTGCATCGGTTGCATTGGCTTAAGGCCGGTCCTGCTCACAGGTGAATTCGTTGAGAGATTGCTACCTCCGGACACAATAAACATCGTGAAGGCATACCAGGAACCAGTGGCGGCTCGTGGTGAAATTGGCCCGGAGGGCTGCGAAATTTCATCTCTGGTTGAATATATGGGATTGTCGCCCTGGTTGTTTTTATAATATAGTGGCGTTTCCAGTCACTCCAGCAGTCCTAATCTTATCAAACTCGTAATTTTCAGTTGTCCTTA
>JGI24159J19872_10014106_pt1 | contig 10345 bp, 6 predicted proteins | sample Ectturendosymbi4_FD_19872 | JGI IMG/M metagenome (IMG submission 19872) | reverse complement strand
AAGACGTCATACACCTTTTTTAAAGATTCATTAAAAGCAGTGGCGCAACCCCAACACTACCCTCCCTCAATCTAAACCTGAACGATATGAATGGTGAGGCCCTGTACCACACCTGGCAGAACAATTGGTTATGCCTTTAGGAGCCTGTCGAGTTTCAGAAAACACTGACCGGCAGCAGTCGTTAATAAGCCTGAAGGGGACAAATCAAGCGTGACAATCAACTGACACTTCAAAATCGCGCTGTATACATGTCAAGGTTTGCCTCACCTCAAAATCTTTTTAAATAACAAATCCTTGTCAAAATGAAGTTAGATAGGTGCAATGCCACTGAACTGATGTCAAATCCACCGTACTTTAAACAAGCTGTCAAACAACATTCAAACCAGAAACGCCAGCACAATGAGGCAGTCCTTTTCAGTTCTTACAAATGAAATCCAAAGTGTTTGAACAAGGAATTCCCGCGCTTATGCCAGTACAAACATTCGACCTTTACCTGGCGGTAGAAGCTTCCATGCCTTCTGCCTCAGTTCTATACTTGGTCACTACTTACTCTTTAGTGAGACTGTTTCGCTTTTTGGAATGACCGCGTTGGAGCAAGCCTGTAGCATATCAACTCATTTAACTAAAATATGGGCATATATGCGGTATGCCGGATACCTTGTATGGAGGACAGAATAATAGCTGGCTTCACTCGACGTTTGCATGCAGCTCTGCTGGCATTCACTTCAACCACTAAAGTCGCAGGACACCAAACACTAACCAGGCCGTGTTCAAGCCTCAGAGCGACGATCGTAAAAAGAACCTCACGAGAAAAAACGGTTGTTGTTAAAATGTACCAAATTTACAGTAAAAATCCATACATGAGTTCGCTCCAGATCAAACCATTAAAAACATTGTCGTAACAGTAAAACGAAACAGGTACATCGTTATAATTTGCAAGTGCTCAAAGTATTTTGGTGAACAAAGTGGACCTTTTCATTTATGTAGTAAATTTACCTTTAACGTTACGCAAATAAGAACTGTAAAGCCAGTAAAACAGAAAACCCGTGTAAATTTTATAAAAACTACAATTACCCTTCTTCACGAGTGTCTTTGCAACACCTTCTCCTTACTCCGACGTATATTGAAATTATACATTTTCAACAAAATACAACACGTTTGAGTTGTCCGAGCATTAAGCACTGCAGCCTGCCGCCTAAATTAGTGACGTCACGTGTGATCAAAAACACGTCGTTCCATGGTTATGCTCGTCAACAATCCGAGCTCGAGTGGTAAAGCGGTCCACAAAGAAAATCTTTGTATAGTTGCTTTCCTCAAGCCTTCCTAAGACGGCTTTGTCTGATTTTTTAAAAAGTATTCACCAAAGCCACAGAAAGTTGCAACAAGCGCTAAAAATCATTGTGGTAAGTGGTATGGAAGCCGTTTCAAAAACCTGAACATGAACACTTTTCAAAAACTTTGATGTGTGTAGATGAGGGTTGGCTAAAAGTATTTTTCTTGTGGGTTTGCTCAAACGCTGCTCTCTTGGTAATGTTGCAACCTCTCCGGTGGCGTTGCGTTGATTGTGTGATTCACCATGAACGGGATGTGCGTGAAGAATAACACCATTATGTATGAAGCGCGAGCAAGCAATAGTAAGAGAGATTGCAACGTGGTAGCTCTGCCGACATTAACGTGTGAACGATTGAACGCAACGACTAGCGTACGGAAAGAGAGATTGCGAGCATGATCTCTATTGTTGCTTACTGCCACGGTGCGAAGCTTTGCGCACATGCCGCTCGGGATTTCCGATCGCAACAGTAAGAACAATTTATTCGCTGGCTGGGATCGAACAATAAGTGGTATAGTTGTAGGCAGACGCATGGCAAAAAACAGTTACAGACAGGGAAACGCGCTTTCAACTAGCCTTTTGTTGTTGCGCATCTTAGATGAGATGGATTTGCGCTCAACTACGTGTTAGAACAGGGTGACGAACCTATTTGCTATCGCGGGCCACTTCGTCAGTTACCGCTGAGTAATCGGACCGCACAACTTTTTAGTCGTACTGTGAAACCTGTTAGTTCAAGACTGCTGGTCTCGCCTGAATGCTTCGCGGGCCGCACGAAATTCTTTTGCGGGCCGCATGTTCGTCACCCCTGTTTTAGAATTTGCCCTAAAGTGGTTTGCTGGCTTTTTTTCTGAAAACCACGGGGATAGATACAAAAAAAAAACCCAGGATTCACGATCGCATCTTATCTTGCTTTAGAAGTCATGTGTAAGACATTTTGTGCGTTTGAATTGGGCTGAACCGAGTCAAAGAGTCTGAGTGAACTTCCTGTCTGTTTGAATCCAATCATACAGTTCCTTGTCCAAATATGGGAATCGAAACGAGAGTATAACTAAATTTGGTAATCACAATGTCCTACGATTACGCAAAACTAGACATACACGCCTTTGACGCAAAGCTCACGCAACTTTGCAGTGCTTCAAGCCGGGGGTTTCCAAACTTTTTTTGTCCAAGGGCCACATAAGCGTTTGCACAACAGTTCGAGGGGCGGATATCTTACGTATGTTTCTAGATATGTTGAAATGCACTGTACCAAATGAACAATTTTTTCGTAAATATATTATTTTTTTCGTTATGCAAAAAACGTCTCTGCGGCTGGATGAAATAGCTTCGCGGGCCGGATGAAATGACTTCGCGGGCCGGATTTGGCCCGCGGACCGTAGTTTGGAAACCCCTGCTTTAAGCTAATGTTGAGCAATAATGGTTGAAAAAAGTATGGCAGTTGGATCAACCTTTTAAAAATGTACAAATTTACCTTTTTATACAAAAGACATCACCCTTCGTAAGGAACGTCCACTATTCCTTAGCCAATATTTGTACTGATCGTATGTATAAAGCCGTAAACATACTTTGCTCCACACCACAGTGAACCAAAGCGAATGTTTACTTTCAATTTACCAAAGCATCCCATCAGTAGCGTAGCCAGCCCAAAAATGTGGGGGATCCAAAATGTTTGATTTTTAGGCGAATAACACTATTTTGTTTGGGATACTGCCTCTGAAAGCACAAAATGACTATGTTCTAAAAATTGGAGGGGAATGGCTCCGTAGGCCCCCTGGCTACGTCTATGCATCCATCACAAAACATCTACCGTATGATATTTCGTCACTATATGGATTTAGTGTTTATCGTCAAAATTTATGGTTACTTGTGCATAAGCACTGGCGTAGAGAGAAAACAGATTTGGGGACAAATCCTACTGTGCATCATTATATTGGTTAGGGGTGAATTACAACAGCAACAATGGTGTACTTTCCTGCAACTTAATCAGTAACCGATTTTTTGATAATACATGGAGATGAATAGGTAAAAATAAAAACAGCTATTTCATAAGGAATTCCTTGTAATATGTATATGTAATTCTGCCTTTCGCAATGTCGACTTTTTCGATATGATACCGAAATGGGTAAGTTCCACGCATTTCCGACAGTCATGTTTAACGGCAAAACACATTCTGAATTACGTATTTCATCATTTATACAATCTGTGCGAAAAACGCACGCGACAACAGCTGGGTACGAACGTATGATTAAAAAACGAGGCGTTGTCAATTACTGTTTAGAAAAATTTGAGAATAGGGAACGGTAAAGCTGAATTAATTCACATACACCATTTTCGCGTTTGAACTACGCCACTGGTGAAAACGAGGATAAAAATTTCAGTAAAAGCTGTGGCACTGTGTGACATTATGCTTAACTCCTTTAACTCGAAGGGTGTAGCGGGGCTCGGGGCTTCATTGGTGCTAGATGAGTGATATAATCGAAAAACAAATCAGTCTTTTGTTTCCATTTCACGCACATTGATAAAAACGATGCAACTTAAAATGAACAACTTAGATTTGGGATAAAGGTTTTCAACGTGCTTTTGACGTGTGCAAGGCACCGCGCAATAACAAGGAAAATGGAGCTTGGCGTTGGTACGGATATATGAATACAAGAATGCACTTTAGTGAGTGGATATATCTCGCCCAAAGTAACAAGACAATAGGTTTATGCAAGGATTGGAGGATGCAAATGGATAAAAGTATGTACATGACGTTATTAAGTTAATTGCAGTCTCCTGGTACATTCAAACAGGTCTACATTTCCTCTGGCCAATTCGTGGTAGTGGATTGCGGCAAGCTATTAATCGCTCACAGTTTAGATTTGTATGCAGTTGATCAACGGCAAGTTCCGATATAGTGCGATCAGTTTCAATGATGCGTTGAGTTGTGAAACGAACGGAGGACAAATTGAGATGAAATAAGCTAACAACGATGAATTGAGAACAAATAGAGATTTAGAAGGGCTCGTAGTAATGCAATTAGTGTGTAGTTACCACGATCTGTTTAGAAAGAAAAATATCAACAACTTCACAACACCGGCAAACGCCTAATCAACCTCACAATACTGCTGTACTTTCTATGATATACTGTACAAAACAACTCACCAGCCAAAACCATCCATATCTTAGCTGCCATACCTTCCAGCTGCAACAGCGCATGCACGAGGCCAGCCCAAAGGCACAATATGGTTGTAACAAAGCGTACTTTAAGTGTTTGGCTAATGATTTTGGGTAAAAGATGTATTTTAGTTAAGTTCCAAACCAGCACAAATTCACAGCAAAATCTCGTACTACTAGCCAATGAATAGAAAATTACAAGATGTTTTTAAGAAAATGCGGTTTGATTTTTGTTTCTGCGCAGTGCTCTTACGGAAGAAGAGTTAATTTTGGCTGTAAAAGTTACAAGCTTTAAATTTACCGAGTGGCATCTGGAAAGGAGTTCGCTATCAGGGTCGCCAGGTTGGCCTTTCGAGGCCAAATTTTAAAATATCTGGCCTTTTAAAATTTGGTTGGCCTAAAAAGTTTCATTTGGCCCTTTTCTGGCTTCGTCTCAACTTGGTTGGCCGTAAAAAATTCGTTCTGACTTTTGGCTTTTTTACGCTGGAAAAGCTACGACCGTAAAAAATGCTATGCCATTTTTTCGGCAATACCTTTGCAAACTTTTTGTGATAAATGCTATATTACATCGACGCCCACGTTCCTGATGTTGGTAAGATTTGAGGGATGCGAGATTCGAAATAATTTTTTTGGGTAATCACTGGTAATGCGTGCACTGTGTAGTGTGTTTCAAGCACTAAGCAGGCTCAACGCTTGCAAACAGGTCTGCGTCTCTGCGATAGAAGTGTGACAACGACGCCGAGGAAATCGCAGGGCTCGTATGATTCTGGTCGTACGTACAGGAGTGAATGGGATACGACTTTCTTATTGGAACAGAAAGCCACCCATGCATCAGTATGCAAACTGTGACACCACTCTGCCACAAAGAGTGGAATCTCACAAACCAGTAAAGTCAGAGAAGCANCAGGAATAAGCTCCAATACAAGGCCAAGAAAAACTNCTAAATTTCGAATAAAATTTCCAGTGATCAGGGCTTTAAAGGAAAGTGTTAGGTACCTGGTATGGACCTGTAGGGACCCAATTTCTCTTATTCTAGGGGCCCCGTTTTCTCTGGTTCTAGGGACCCGATGATAATTTTCTCTGATTCCAGGGATCCGAATCGGGTCCCTAAAACACCTTAAAAAACCCTGAGTGATATTCTTGTAATTTAGGCGTTTTTTGTGACAAAGGAATAGCAATTAAAAACAACATCAAGCTTTTTTGCTGGCCTTTAAATAATCGGTTTGGCCTTTTTTAGCACTGTTTGCTTTTAATGAATTTCTCATCTGGCAACCCTGCCCACTACACCAAAACACTTTTTCTCGTCAAAACCAATTCCACAGGCCGTTGCAGCCCTGTCTTTGCTTTCGAGCTTCATTATTGACGCAGCCAGAGCAGTAACATTTTAATTCTACTATTCTCACCTGGGTGTCGTACTGCTTTCTGAATTTCTCTAAATGCTGTAAATGTTGCTTTTCAAGTTCGTGGAGTTCGCTGCTGTGCACTTTTCCCAGCCACAATATATCTAAAGCAAGTGAATAGATGTTTTCTGACTGAGACAACATGAGGCACTCAGCGACGAATAAACAACCGACGTTATTAAACTCTCAGTGAGTTGTAGCCCAGCATGCCTGTTGCTTTCCACAGAATGATCGGCAGTCTTGCAAAGTACTGCAACTTTGATAACATTTCATCGTTTTTTTTTCAAGAGGGTTCGTTACGAATAAACAAGTACCACAAATAGTCAACCCTTACACATTTTCCAATATCAGAAAGCGAAGCCGTCTTTTCAAAAATTGGTAGGATAAAAGATGGGTCCGAGCACGCCTGCAACCCTGATTAATGTGAGCAGCTACATGCAATTCGGACAACCACGAACAAAGTTCATTTTTGTGGCTCCAAAATCTCAGCACTCACGGTTTGTCCCTCTACGAAGTTCCTCGGTATAATTACCGTTAACAGGCATCTAAACAAAATTTCACTGTTTCAATGTGTTCACTAAACTTGATTGGAAGGGAATCGTTGCTCTTCGTATAAAAAATCGTTTTGCTCGAGCCGTTGCAGAGAGAAATATCTCAAAATAATTGAGAGAACTTACCTGCAACCAATAGGACGCATAGTATCATGAATGCGAGCATCAACTCGAAGAGTACAGGTGCTTGCCGCCTGACCGCATCAACGTTTCGGAAAACTTGTCCCATACCACAACACGTTACTCTCACTTGAGCCATCTTCGATCCAGTCAGGCGAGGTTAACCCGAACATTAACCTCACACAATGGTCAGACAGCGCTGTCAGTGTGGAGCTTCGATATAAGTATACAAGAGTGCAATATCGCAGTGCGGTGCCTATAGTTTAAAAGATGAGCTATTGCCCAACCTGATGAGTGTCACCTGAAAAAAGTGATTCAATACTATTTGTATGCTGAATTAACAACTTTTATCATTTACGTCCTTCGTGATATAGTCATCGTAGGTAAAAATGGTGGGAGAACAGACCTCAAAATAGTCAATTTCTCAGCACAAAGTTTTAAATATTCCAGGCTTATTTAAACTGTCAGCTGCCAAATTCATTAGCTCTTTTGATAATGCCTAAACAATTTAACTACTTTTCTGACATTTCGTCAGTCCACAAATTTCTGTCATTTCGTCAGTCCACAAATATCAAACAAGAGTTGCTTTTTTGCAAAAATATCATTTGATCAAATGTAAAGACCTCTAGGTTAGCTTTCTAAGTACATATTTCCCAAAATTTAGTCTGATATTCCTTAAAATCTATAAAATCTCACCTTATTAATTTGAAAACAATACAAAAACGTCCTGGTATCTTGCCAACATTGCTGTAGATTTTCGTTTCATATGCTTGTCACTTTTCTGTATTGTTTTTCGTGGCCCTCCCTTTACTTTTATCTTCTACCTCTGCAGTTGCTCACCCTACTCTTTGTACCTAGGCGTGCTTTTCTCCTCTGTTTTGTTTTTGCTGTTTTGTTTTTTAATTTTGTCTGACTTCGCTTCGATCCATTTTGTTGCTGTTTTTTCTCCCATGTGAAACGTCTTCAATTTAAAATTGATTTTTGCTAGCAACAGGGCTGGCTGAGTAGTTGGCACATAAGGTCTTTCGCCAACCCTTTGTGATTCAAATATGTCAGATCACATCAATTTGCTAAACCTGAATTTTTTGATATTTTTATATTCCCATCAACATGCAACGAATTCCTGCTTTCATGCTGTTCTTTTTCCTCTTGTTGCATTTGTGATATTTCGTGATTTGAGTCACACAAATGCTTGAATAAACCATGCCAAAGCATATCAATGAGGGAAGCACATTAAATGACTCACTTTGGTCTCAACAAACTAAAACATAGTCTGAGCTCTGAGAGTGTTCACTGACCTACCGTGTTCCCCGATAATAAGACAGGGCTTATATTAATTTTCACTCCGAAATTTACACTAGGGCTTATTTTCGGGGGATGTCTTGATTTGATATATCAAAAAATGAAGTTACTAAGTAAATATTAAGAGATTTCTAAATAAACAGAAATTACGAAGAATTATTTACATTTACTTATCATTAACATGTTTTTATTCAGAAACTCGTTGACAACTATTAATCAAAAACAATCATATCATCATCTTCTGGAATGTCTTGCAGGTCATCGGTTTCCAAAATTCCAGAGGAGTTTTCGCTTAACTCAATTTCCCACCAGTCAACTAGTGCTTATTTTAAGGGTAGGGCTTATACTAAAATCATCCTCAAAAATCGCGCTAGGTCTTATTATCGGGGAAACACGGTATGTTTTAGCCCACGCAACCAGCACAGGACTGTAGCTCTGATGTACCACGCGGCCTATAACAGAAAGTGATCCGCGGCCTAACAAAACGTGCTAAAAGGCCCACAATTGAGCCGAGGCCCACAGTTTGCAGACCACTAGTTTAGTGCCAGTGGAACAAAAGGAGTAGAAATCAGAAAGTCACAAACCAGTTCTGCACTGAGGCAGGGTCGCTGCATTGACTATTTTGTAATCTTAAAGCAAGAAATTGTTCTTTTAAGATGCACTTTGCTCCAAAAATTTGTCTGACTATTTGGCTACTTTTTGTTTTTTTCGCAATATTTTTCGTTCCACAATTTTTACTTGGAGACCAGGTGCGAGTGGTGCGTGCACCTTGTTCTTGCGACCATGTAACTAGAAGCGCGCCACCACACAGCTGTGCAAATGCGTACCAGGAATGCCAGAAATTGTAACTTTTTTACGAACCCGGCTTGTTTCAAATCAAAATACGCCAGAGAAAATCTTGCTTTTTTCAGTCGGAGAAAGGCTTGACCGTGAAAAAACATTTACCCACTTTACACTGCACTGTTGTCGGATTCGCACCGCATTGACGCGTGAGCGATTCGTCGCCCTTGGCTTACCAACGTGAACGCACTGCGAACAGGGTTGCCATATTGGCGAATTTATCGCCAGATTCGGGAAATTTGGCAAATTTTGAAAGCGTTTGGTCACAAATTTTTTGGTTTGGCGATTTAGCGACTTTTCGCAATTTTTTGAAAGTACATATACATATGTAGGGTTACTATTTTTACGCTTGCTGATGGTTTGGAAANTCGTGACATCAAATGAAAGTGTGATAGTTTTGAAAGTAGGAGCATTGTATCTTATNAAATATTTTTGCAAAATGTTGAAACTGATTATTTAGAAATAGTTGCAAAATGTTGCAAACCTATACGCTTTCTGGTAAAATACAAAGCGAAAGATAAAAGATCTGTAAAAACTAATTTCCAGTGAAAATATTAGTGTTTTGGCAAAGATACAACCATTTCCAGAAGTTTGGCTATTTTTTGCTGAGTTTGGCTATTTTTGAAGTGAAAAAGGCTGCAGTTTTTTTTTCTATCTGGCAACCCTGCTTGCGAACTCGATGTTGGGGCTCTTTTACACTTCAAGGAACTCGAAGATTTGTTTCGTGCATTAACTAGTCTATTTTCTGCAGTGCAATAAAAAAGAGTGTCAAATATGAGGATTCACGGCAATTTGTAAGTCGTAGGCTATGAATAGTAGGTACTGCAGTTCACCAAATTGCAACTGTAAGCTATTTCATAAACTTTTATTTTTGACACATTTTATGCTACTCCATGTGTTCCATCATGAACTGAGGAAATCATAGCCACATAATTGAGATACAAAGTTCAAAGTGTACACTAAAGTCATCCACTTCCAATGTTACATATTTTTCACAGAGGATAAATCACTTTACTATACCAAGGTGCAATGAAAACTTATTTATCAGTGGGGTAGTAGTCCTTGAACTCAATAGCTAATCTCTTGTAACTCATTGAATAATTTTTTCTTCATATGAGGTGGCAGAAATTATTGCACTTAAATCAGTCTCATGTCCTTGCGGAATCAGTGATTCTTCCAGCACGTCAAAAAATGGTTACCCTCGTTGGTAAAGCCGAACAAGAAATTAGCAAAATTCCTCTTTCAAACAATACTGTTCAGAGAAGAAATTATTAACTTGCCAGACAACATTGAGCAAAGTGTAATGGCCAAGCTTAAAAATTGTCAGTTCGCGCTACAAATCAATGAATCTACTGACATCAGCAACCATGCACAACTAATTGCATTTGTACGTTTCATCGATGAAGGTGTCCAATTTCTTTGCTGCAAAAGTTTACCCTCTACTACAAAAGGTCAAGATGTCTTTGACATTCTTACAACTTACCTCAAAAAGCATGGCTTATCTTGAGATTGAACATGCACCGATGGAGCACCATCCATGGTAGGTTCCATAAAACGCTTTGTATCTCTTGTGGAAAAACGCAATCCTACTATTGTGCGAACTCACAATTTTTTACACTGGGAAGTGTTAGTTGCAAAGATAGCAC
>JGI24159J19872_10014105_pt1 | contig 10345 bp, 9 predicted proteins | sample Ectturendosymbi4_FD_19872 | JGI IMG/M metagenome (IMG submission 19872) | reverse complement strand
TAAAGAAAAAAGAACGAAAAAACGAAACTAGTATGAGAACAAGCTTACAAAATAAGAAACGAGCTTCTTGACAACATTGTTTGTTGGCTTTCTAGTTTTTTCCACTGTAAAACGTGTAGATTTTAGACTAAATAATTGAATGTGCCTCCCTGTTGAACCCGGCCGGTTAATCGAGGGCCGGAAAATCGAGGATGCACTGTACTGTTGCGGCGAGTTTTAATACTACTACGGGACAAATGAGCGAAGTGTCTCAGCGAAAAACACAATCTAGATGACACCTTCTACTTGCAGTTTCACGTGGTCGTGCCATTCAAACTCGGATTTGCTTTTTCTTTTCAACCTTTATAATCTCACTAAGGTGCGCAACCCATAGTAGCAGCTCCAGGCAGCAGGTTTGTGCGACTAGCGAGCAATGCGCTATTTGCGGTGAGCACTCAACAGACACGCTTGTATCAGTTCTTGTTCTTCGTACGCAGTCATCATACAGCACCATTTAAACTCATTGACGTTTTCGCGTTTTTGTTTCTTGGACACGAAACGTTCCGTGACTGATGTGATTTACTGCCATGATTTGGAATGACGTTGCTTCATCTTCTGATGCCCTGCAAACGCCTTAACGAAGTAATTCCATGCGAGGGCTGTGTTTTATGCGAGTCACAAGGAAGTTCTTACAATAGAAACGCTTCCGCGGTGCGAAAGAGAGTTTACGTGAGGATCTCGCCTCGGTGTTTGCGTTTGTTTAAAGCAGTTTGACAAACAACAGGCGCACCTGGGAAGGAGGCTTCTCTGCAGAACGTTTGACAACGTTGCCCTTTGTTACAAGCGCAGTCATGAAGTCATCTGTTTGACTCCAATCTTACCAGAGGCGTGTCGCCGTTCGTTTACGTGTCTCAAGAAAAATTCCATGACAGCAACTCGTTCAGCTACACCAGGGCCTCCAAACTACGGCCCGCGGGCCAAATCCCACCCCCAAAGACATTTTCTCAATGATGAAAAAATAATATATTTACGAAACACATGTTGTTTTGGTAGAATGTAGCTTATCCCGAAACACCCACATTACGTAAGATGTCCGGCCCTCGAATTTTTCGAGTAATAGCTTATGTGGGCCTCGGACAAAAGTTTGGAGATCCCTGGGCTACACTTAAACTTGCTCAACGTTCGGAGTATAATACGCTGCGCGTTATGATGTCCCGAAAGCTTGGTTTGCGATTTCGAAAGCCCCGTAGCTTTTTGACAACCCCAGCTCGGGCGCAATTGACGACTATTCTCGTAAAAGCAACAAGGAAGTCGTGTTCTAGCAGGGATAACTAGTTCCGTGTTCCTAGCCGCTGTTCGTGTGGCTTCTTTTCAGCTCTTGTTCAGTGTGAACGTTTCGCTAGTAAGTTTTCTTACTGCTTGCAGGATGGAAGATGTGTTAAGTAAACGAAAGTTGTGTACCTGTGAAATAAATTGGAATGTATTCACTTCGTACGTACGTCACTACTGTTGCTTTCAACTATTGAAAGCGGATCATGAATTTCATCGAACGTGAATTTCATCGCTGTTGACGCGATGGTGTTTATCTTGTTGTAACTCACAACGTTTTCTCGGGCTGGTTTCTGTCCAATTGTAGTTTTGCTTTCTGTTCAAGTGAAGTTTTGCTTTCTGTTCAAGTGAAGTTTTGGTTTCTGTTCAAGTTTATTTTTGGTTTTTATTCAAGTCAGGTTTTTCTCTTTGTCCAAATTAAGTTTCCGACCAAGAGCAGTCTTAGTTTCTGTCCAAGTTTAGTTTTGGCTTTTATTCAATTTAAGTTTTGCTTTTTGTCCAAATTAAGCTTTGGTTCCTGACCAAGCCTAGTCTTGGTTTCTGTCCAAGTTAAATGTTACTTCTATCCAACTGAAGTTTTGCAGCTTTTTTGCAATTTGGCTTCCAAAGGAAAAGCAACTGTAAATTTGCTATTAATTTTGTTTGTATTAAACTTCCCAGTTCAATCAAGATGGAAAAAAGTAACAACATCTTTACGTTCGTTTTTGGTGCTTGCCGTCAACTGTTCATGTAAAACCGGTTGCCAGTGTCCAATTCCATAAGCATAGAATACATTTACTCAACCTGGAAAATCTTAGGCACATTCTTTTCTTGCCCACTCCGCGTAAACGAAGTTATCTCATTTTCAGCGTCGTCATCAACATTTTGGAGCAAATGATAAGTCGGAAGTTATTTTGCGCATTTTGTTGTGTTTGTTACGAATCGTCTCTTCCTTTTCGAAAATCATGCGTATCGTTCCTTCACTTTGCTCAAAAAGTCGGAATAAGTGCGGACAAAGACTAAATCCAACTCGCCAGTTTATCCAGTTTCAACTGCAGAGATGTTTTCCTGTGCACGACCCCTCGCCCGCCGCCATGAACCCAGTAACGAAAAAGGTCGCTAACCTTCTGCAGCACATCTTGCTGACTCTCATGCGCTTAACGCGGTGTCACGGGGTTCACGTAATTTCGATTCAAAAACGCATTGTTCCTGACGCCGTGTTACGTTGTCGAGCATGATTTAATCAATGCAGCAGTCGATTGAAACTTGAGCGAAGCTGTATGATCAAACAGACGTGTTTGTTTCGTCCGCAAAACAGGGCTATTATGCCTGCTCCGGTATTGACTAAACACAATCGGTCACAAAAGCTGATTCGCGTAAAGTTTTTCTGACAGTATGTAACCAAGACCCAGTTGGCCCTGATCACATTTGACGATCAAATACGGACATGCTGACTTTTAGCTGCTTTCCTATTGGCTTACACGTTGGACGAGTGCACGGCTTTGAAAAAAACCCGGGTGTATGCGCGATTTTAAACGAATACCTGGGGACAAGCACTCTTCTTAGGAACACAATGAATGTGAGAATCATCCAGACTCCATCAAAAATCTGGCCACGTCCTGACTTTCCTGATCGTTGTATTTTTTCTCCTTTTCAATCCAGGTTTACTGCGATTACCTGGAAGTGATCGCCGAGAAGATCGACCACGAAACAGCGATAAAGCTCGGCTGCCTGGAGATCCGACGCTTCTTCAAAGACATGCCGTCCAACGTCTTCGACAAGAAGTCCAACTTCGAACTGCTGGAGTAAGAACCGTGCGGCGCTTGTGCTGCGCGCGACCATTATGACGTCTGCGCCGCGTTATTGTGACGTCAGCACTGCGCAGGGCCATCGTTGTCATTTCAAGGTCGCCTGTCGAAAGCTGATGTGGTGTGATCGATTTCTATTGGCCCGGAAGGGCTGATTATAGACCTGTCCTTGGGGGGCAGCGCTTCGATTCCAAGGCGGGGCGCGAACATAGAACAGGTTCTTGCATAAAAATGGTCGCCCGAAGTAATTTCACTGGATAATCGGTTTTGTTTTTACGAAACGTTAAGGATTCCATGGCGTTAAAATGAATTTAAACTATCACAACAAAAAGTCCCACTGATATGAACGCAACTGCTTGCTCTCGGGGAGTGAAAGTCCGTGATGGGTAAATACGGAGAAATAAAGGAAACGAACCTTCGTGTGGCTGATCCACTGGCGTGAGATTACTACACATGCATGTGGTGACAGTTTTCATTCTCCTGAGATGAGTTTGTTTGGCGTAAAGGCTTAAAAAGCATTGCGATAACCGATAAATGCAGAACACTACAATTATTGCGAAGCCGCCTATTGATTGTCCAGTGCAGGGGTCTCCAAAATACGGCCCGCGAAGTCGTTTCATCAGGCCTCAAATACATTTTGTCATAATGAAAAATATATATACGAAAAATGTTTTGATTTGGTAGAATGTAACATAACCCGAAACCATCACATCACATAAGATGTCGCGCCCTCCAACTGTTGTTCACTAGCTCATGTGGCCCTCTGGCAAAAAATTTTGGAGACTCCTGGTCCAGTGCACCGCATGTTCGCCTTTTCCTGAAGTAAAGTATCGGATAGATTTGCTTTGTGTTTGATTCGGGCAATGCGCGATGGGCTTGCGATGCTCACCAGAAGGAGTTCGGCGCAAACTTTCAAATGTTTTTGTTGCTCCGCAATTCGATAGCCGCTGGCAGAAACGAAACGCTTCTGATGAAATTCTGCGATGATCGTATTCGCTCGCTGTTCGCGCAGACAAAAAACAGTCGCGCATTTTAACGCGTGCGAAAGATTTGAAAATACACAGCTCGCCGCCTTTTTCGCGCGCACTCACAGTAACGTAGACAGGGGTTTGGCAAAAGCTCTGTGTGCGTTGATTTGCAGACGTGACGTCGGCCTGCGCAAGTTCTTCCCCAAGTCCGTGGTGGACGCGACGAAGACAAGGGACCTGCGCAAGTCGATATCGAAGGAGTTCCGCAACATCGCCAACTGCACCGAGGAGAAGTGCGTCTTCAAGTTCTTCGACATCCTCCGCCGGATCACGCGCTTCGATCAGGAAATGTTCAGCTGTGCCTTGGGGGTGAGTCGATATAAACTCCACCTAACTTTCCAAATAAACTCCACCTAACTTTGTAACTGACGTCAGGACTTTTGTGTTGAAATGTGTCCTTTGGCGCCAGGTGATGTGTCGGGCGCGGTCACCGCTTCTGGCTTCAGTTGTTTCCTGCTCGTGAGGGGGAGTTTCCTTCGTTCGTTCGGATTGCTGTGCACTTCGCGGACTGGCGCGGCTTCTTCAAGGCTGCTTCGCGCAGCTTTCACAATAAGCGTTAGGCGTTGTCGCGAAATCCAGCTGCTTGCATCAATGCATAAAACCCAAATGAAAGTTCTTGCGCGTCTCTGTCGTTGACTCGAAATAGATCAAAGAAAACCGTCCACTTTGAACGCTTATGTCGTCACAGACTGGGTGGAGCGTTTCGGTGGAGCTGGTGATTGGTCCAGAGGATGGCATTTGCTATTGGACAGACAAAGGTGCCACGCCCACTGTACTCGCCGAGTTTCATCAGGTGAGACGCTCATGTGTGTGAGGAGTTCAGCAGCTCGTCGGTCGGTTTGTGTGTTGTACGCTGATTTTTGGTACGCAAAAAAGGGGCTTTCCCTTAAAAATACGTCACAACGACGTGGAACATACCTCAAAAATGCGTTTTTGTCTCACCTTTCCGGCAATGTCTTACTTATTGACGTAGCTTCAGTGGTTCGGAAGTTACAGGCCGAAACGTCCTAAAAAGCCATCAACGTCCCTTGTGCGGGCCTTGAAGGGTCTTAAAATGGGGCTCTCGGCGAAGCAGGCAACGATACACGGGTTAGGTTCCCTCCCACAGAAGCATTGGCTGAATCCTGGGGGGGAGGTCACTCAAATCGTGTGGGGGGACGCTGACTGTTGATCGCATCCATAGCAGCCAAACTTGGCCACGAACGTTCAACGTCACGTCGATAGGAAGCGACGTCATCGCTGCGATGATCCAGCGCACGTCGCTTCGTGAAATGCCGACCAGGCCAAGCGCCGTGAGGACGAACTTGCTGTCTGGCAACTGGCGACACTGTTTCGTTTGCGACCCGGTGGTTGAGGTCGCAAATGTATGGTTCTTGTTGTTGAATAATAACCCAAGACGGTGTGCGTTGCTGTACGATGACCTATTGCTTTTTATGGTATTTTGTACATAATCAGAATCTTCGCGCAACTCGCGCCAGCGCGCAAACTGCACGGGCGATCAAGATGACTCATTGACTCGTGTCAGGAGGGAACAGAAACTTGATCGTCGACAGTTGTATGAAAAATCATGAAAAGCGAGTTTCGATGAACAGGCCCACAATTTAGCTCGAAACTTGCCCCAGCAGTGAAGGAAGTGCGCGCAACGCGTTCGTGACGTGTAACTCACTTTGTGACATGTAACTCACTTCGTGACGTACAACTCACTTAGCGTATCGGTAGTTGGCTACAGAACAAAAGAAACCCAGCGGTTCGTCCATATCTCCAGCGGTGCCTGTCACCTTCACGAGCGACTTGCTGCGAAAATCCTGGTGCCATGTGTGAGCGATTTTCGGCGCCCTGTTTGTAGAAGATTATTGTCGCAGTGATTAGGAGGCCGCGGTCATCGAATGCTGCCCAGCTACTGACCTCTGTTGCACTGCCGATCAAATATGTGTATCATCCGGGACAGCTGCAGTGTTGCTTGTTGCGACACGCTCAGACGTTTTGTTTCTTTGTTCTGCCCGTTCGATGAGTTTCTCCATCACTCTTATTAGCTCATCTTCTCCAAACGTAGCTACCGCAGACTAGCGATCGCAATGTTGTTGGCATTTTGCGCAGTGTGATCAAACGGCAGCTTATGCTTTAAAATACTGTTACTCGGTGCTGGACTTTTTAATGCTTTTCTAAAACGCTGTTAATTTTAGGTCATGTCAATCAAAACTGACTCTTCGACAGATCCTACCAAGAAAGGAACGTTGTTGCTCAAGATTCAAGGCACCAATGATGTAAGTTAAGCAGATCATAAAATTGAAAGTCCTTTGTACGGGTATAATACTGCGTGAAAAGCCCCACAAATGAAAAATGTGTAAACGTGTTCTTATAATGTATGCGTTTTGTTCATTTATGTTGGAAATGATGATGCTTTGATTTATCGAGCAGATGTGTTTCTGTTGACAATTTCCGCTTAGTATCTGATCCTTCATTCACGGCTGCGTGCTGGCAGTGTGGCTTACGACGTAATTGGGTCCTGTTCAAACACGGTGGATAGCTACAGTGAATGATGATGACTAAAAGTTTCTACCGTTTTGTACGTTCATTTTTTCTGATTAGCTGATGCTGAAAGAGAACGCATGACAAACATTTCTACCCGCTATGCCATGACTCGGAACTACCCGCTATGCCATGACTCAGAAATTACTACCCGCTATGACATGACTCGGAAAACTTGTTCAAAAAAAACGGAAGTAAAAGCTTTAGCTTTGGTTTAAAACCAAGAACACGATCTGCAACCTCGGTTGTAAACGCCGTGCAATTGTATCAGTGGCCCGGGCAACAAGCCCTTTCAACGATTATGCAAACAGAGCGCATCACAGCTTTTAGGGGATGTAAGCGCGCTTGTGTGCTTCGTCACGCAATTAACTACCGGGTACCGGCTGTAAATTCAAAGCAAATACCGTGCTGCTCATTTGCATGGTCGCACCTGGAGTATGTCCACACCACACGAAGCTGTTTGCACGCCATTAAGTTCGCTGGATAATTAAATTCCACAGGTTTCAGGCAGTGCACACGTGAATGCGCACCACATAAAGCAAACGAACAAATAAAAACCCTGTACTTTGACCGCCTGAAGACCGCAATGTCTTGCAACGTAAGTTGTCGCTAGCTGCAGCAGCTTTGCACAGTAAAGGGTGTTTTTGTTTCAAGGAGTGGTGATATTTTGGTAAACAATGCACGGAGTTGCTGTAGATTCTCATTGCAAATGAAACAGCCACATTAATCGAAAACATTGTTTTATTCGACGTTTCGGCTTATGCGCAAGCCATCATCAGGAATTCATTCCTGTCGCATTTCGTTCATTCCTGATGATGGCTTACGCGTAAGCCGAAACGTCGAACAAACCAATGTTTTCGATTAATGTGGCTGTTTTATTTGCAATAAGTTACTGTTCGCAGCGAAATAGATAACCACTGCCGTCACCGCGGGTGCCTCACATCACGCACCAGCACAACGCAAGTGCCATTCTAGTCAAGATATTATTTTGTGCTACGCCTGCGTTTTGCTTTCCTCGCGCTGTTACAAGCTCGCTACTGTAGGCAAGCCCAGCCAGGAAAGAAGATGCAGTGATTTTTTTTAACTTAGGAAACATTGTGATCCTTGCGCAAGTCCGTGATTTGGATAGGTGGGCGAAACATCGGATGAATAATAAAAATAAGCGCCAGAAGAACGAACTTACCTGCTGCAAGAACGAGAGCGTATTTCGTAAAGATCGTCGCAGTTGCGCGCCTGTCGTTTACTACATTTTTCACCAACGGCCTGCGGCTCCCGTTTTGATTAATTTCTTCTTGTTTGCTCTCCTGCCAGCCGCTGACCATCACAGCCCCCTCTCTGTTCGTGGTGGAGAACATCGCGGATTTAATCGACGGCTACTGTCGTTTCGTCAACAACAGCGATCAAAGCCTAATCGTACGCGCGGTAAGTCGACATCTAGAAACAGAAATTAAAATTTTTCTTCAAGTGCATGCCCGTCTCATTGGTGGTCTGTACTCAGTGACACCTACCGCTTCTTTCCGTTTGTTTGTTTGCTTTTATATTCTAAGGCATCCGGCAGCTTTCACGGTCTTTGTGACGAATGTCGCCTAAGATTTTAAAAATGTTTCTTTTTCCACACAGCGATTTTTCCTCTGAAAAACAGTGTTGTTGACCTTGTAGGCAGTGGTGTAACTGACCGGGGATAGTATGGCGAATCGCCCATCCCCCTTGGCAAGCTAAATGTACAAATCGGGCACCGACTTAGCTTATATTTCGTTTTTAGTATTCTTTTGGTTTTCAGTAGGTTGTTGTTTTTAGCGATTTTCGGAGTATTTTCCGGTGATTTAATGTTTTAGTTTTGCCATCCACATCCGGATTCAACATCATTTCTCACGTTTTTTTTCTAAGTGTTGGTTAGTGTACCCCTTTCAGCTAAGTTTTCCCTCCTGGCTCAAACCTCTACTTAAGCCACTGCTTGTAGGTTAAGTTGGCATGTTTAGCTCCTACCATCTGTAAATAATACTTCAACCGGTCCATGTTATGGGAGTGAAGAACAGCAAATAACACCTCACGTTGTGGTTTTGGCCAATCAAAGAAGCGCTTTCAATATATTCTGCATTTACTCGAAAGAAATTCGCCCAAGCCAGAAACGTTTTTGTAAAGTTGAGATTGCTTCGTTCCCAGTCCGTGTTAAACCCCGACCCTTCGAAGAAAAAGCTTTCCTGACTGTTTGTGTCGCTTGGATTGGTTGCTGCCTTGCCAATCAAACCCTTAAGCGTGGTTCAAAACTCCACTCCTTCACATCCGAATTTTGGTCCCGATTCTGGCCAACAGCAGTTCTAACTCTCTTCAGCTCAACAAGCGCGAACTGCCTCCACCCCCCGACGACGGCAGCGGGGGAGCAACGGTAGAAGCGAGTCCGATGCGAAGCCTCAGTCGGCGAGACACGGCGAACCACGGTATCATGTCAGGTGGGTGGGCGTGGGTTTTCGAGCAAATGTTCAAGTCCCTATTGCTTCCCTCGTTTCGTGCGCTGCCCTCTGCGATTCAAGCCTTGCTTGTTTTATGCCAGGCGAAAAGTCTTTGCACTGGCTCGAGTAAAGAGCAATCGTAATCTTTCTGATATTTTTACGTTTCTGTGAATTAATTCAAGCACCTGGTTGCTGTACTATGCACATGCAATGTCTGCTTTAACCAACCTCCGTCGTTTTGAAACGCTATGCACGAGTTCAACCGCTGGATTTAGCCCCGTCAGCGGATTACCCGACCACGCTTGCCGGCCTCAGCTGGCCCGCCATGGCTCTGACTTAATTGCCCGAGCAGTGTAATTGAAAAAGGCTCACCTTGTTCCGCTCACAAGTAGACCCGCCAAGAAACTACAAAACTAAATGTGTTGCGGCATGGTTGTATAGTTAGATTTTGCATCGAATGATTTCTGCCAAGCCTTTCCTCCCACCAGCCTTCTGTTTTTTCACTCTTCTATGAAACGGGCGCGTTTTGACTCCTTTGTAGAATAAAGAGAACGCTCTGAATGTGCGTTACGTCAATTCACAGCCTGATGCTGGGTTGCAGGTGGCAATCCTACTGTTGCAAGCCTGTTTTTGGAAGGTCATAATGAAAAGTTGCTTTTCAAGAAAAGTACGAAAGTAACGAAACAGTTTTGAACGAAACGAGATCATGTCGAACCTTTCGAAAACAACCGCTTTCCGCGAAAGCGCTGCAGCAGCGGAGTCGTACCCTGCGCTCTCGTTTCTGAACTTCCGCGTCGCGAAGATCTTTGATAGCATTAAAGTTGCTTTAAGTCGCTTGGCTGTGTGCGAGTTTACCGAGACTCGTTCCGACCCCAACCTTACCTCAACTTGATTTAACGTCACATGCGGCTCAGTTTCGGTTGTCCTCCCATCTCATCACAATAATGAGCACACGACCAGGCTCATCGCAGCCCAGCCACCGAAAGTGTTGCCTGGTCTCCGCCAGGCGGAGCTTTTCAGCTGCGACGCACCCGTTTCCTGTATTGCGTCATTTCCCGTTGAGCGCCCGCACATCGGTGCTCCTGTTAACCCCCCTCCCCCTTCTAGCCGCTTACAAATGGACCCCCCTCACTGGCGTTGCTGCGCGAAACGTTTATTCCAGTGACTTGGGCGGAAATTGCCGCCATCTTCTCCTTGGCCACTGCTGTCTTTTGGCGTGACGTAAGCCTCTTGGTGGAACTCA
>JGI24159J19872_10014104_pt1 | contig 10345 bp, 7 predicted proteins | sample Ectturendosymbi4_FD_19872 | JGI IMG/M metagenome (IMG submission 19872) | reverse complement strand
CATTTTAGCTGGGTTTATACTTTCTCTGCCACGCCCAGATCCTTGCGGATCTGAGCAACCCATCCACAGAGAGAGACCGGTTGCGACCCAGCACCCCTCTGCGCAACTGTGTTGATCATCTAGCAGCTCCTTCCCACATATATGCACCACCACGAGTTGAAACTGGATAGTAACAAAACTAATTTAACTGCTGAGGGGCATCGACTGGACAACCTTCCGGTTCCTTCAATGCCCTGGCCTGCTTACACTGATTTGTGTTTTTTTCTAGCTGAATATTAATTATCGCCAAATAAAGTCAACTCAACTCAACTCTGTTCAAGTACGTGGTAACAAAATAAACGACTGTAAATTTGCATGCGAAAATCTATCGACTCTAAGGGGCAGTAAACAAACTATACTAAATTCTATTTTTAACTTAAATGACGAAAAAGAGACAACTTCCGCCCCATGCAGAAAAACCAAAGATATCAGACCACGACACCATGATAATTGAAATTTTTGAAGTAGCTGCATGTCAAAAGAAGTTTGCTTTTAAACTTCTTTCACAAATCATTTTGAACGAAACCGATTTTTCAGCAATGTAGACCTACTACCTATAGATGATTGAAGTTGAATTTTGTCCGCACTATCAATGAAGAGGCGTGCAATTGATTAGTAATTACAGTAGTGCACAATATGCTTTTCCAACCTTATTTGGTCATGGTTTGCATGATAAAAGTAGTGATCGCTTGACCTAGACCAGTGGTTTCCAACCTTTTACATGCAACGACCCATTTTGCAACCCAATTTAACCTAACGGCCCCGTTCCGAAAAGTTCCATTCAGGCATATACAACGACGGTACTCCATCATGGTCTGTATAATCTTACTGCTTTTTTCTTGTTTGATATTTCTGTGTATATTTTTTACTATGAATACCATTTGAGTGGATAAACATTGTAATGGAGTTGTGTTTGCAACATAGAAACACAATTTAGAAAGGACGTACGATATCACTATGTTCAAACAGACTCATTTAATTCATGCACATGGCAGCGTCAGTGAGAGAGACCCGTGCCGTATACAAATCACTCGATCCACAGCACAACTCATTTCAAACTAGAATAACTTCCAAGTGAACTAACGCATTCAGATATCTAGTTTACAAACACAGCACAATCTTACGTCACAAAGTTATTCGTGCGTTGCCAAACGCAACGGTACTGTATTGGTCGCAATCACACTCAAAACTTTGTGATGGTCATAACCACACTTAAAACAATTTTGAATGAAAAAGTAGGCTATGATTTTGCCAGGTGATCATACAATTTTGACTACGACACAAATGGCTCCATATGCGAAATATCAAACATAGAAGAAATTATGAATATTTTCAGAAGCTATCCCGACGCTTAGAAAAAAGGCAAACGACCCCCAGGTTGAAAACCACTGAGCTAGACAAAAGACTTGTCAGTTGACGAGGCCTGCTCAAACACACACTACGAAAAAATAGAGCTTCTGACAAACCAGTGTTGAACGTCTGACCTGAAACAATGCGCAGCTGATACGACCCATCGATCTGTTACCAGCGATCCACCACAATGACTGTTGCCTCTGAATGTAAACTGAACCTTAAAGCAAAAGTGCCAAACAAATAGTCTTTAGCAACGACAGATCAAAGATAAAACGTGAAAAACTATATTCATGTCGAATCTTCTAAATAGATTCGAGTCAACTTTCCCACCATCCAAGGCCAAGCAGTTGTGGCCGCCTTTTCACCATAATAAACTCTTCCTTCAGTTCCATCTGGTGTTTCGAAGGATCGCCCCTTGGGAATGTGCACTTTGCTTCTAATGGTTGCGGTTGTTCCACACGAACCTACAAAGTTTCTTTTCTTACGTGAATGGTTAACATCAAAGAACTACTAATAATGGTATTTGCGACGGAATTTGATTCGCAGCATGCGCTTTTTGCAATAGATAGGTTTTCAAAAGTTATACAGCTTTTTAAAAACACTTGAGTTATCTTTCTAAAGTTTAATGAATACGGAAATAGTTGTTAAAACGTGGAATGCAATCCCACACCGCGGTTTCACACAGTGTATTTTAAGTTTTTCACGCAATGTTTTTTAAATGTTGCTCACATTTTCAATACGTTACTTGGAAAAAGTAAGTAGTAATTACGTTTATCAAAAAATGTTTGTAACCGCAGATCAGTCTATTTTGCCGCTGTCCACCAGCAAGGGAGCAGAATGTGGAAGATTTCCATTGGAGAAATCGGGAAGTAAACGGAATCTGGTGTGTGGTACGCATTCATACGTATGGGACGCCGTTCGTAAAAAAATTATCGGCCACGTTTAGCACAAACAACTGCTAAATGGGAGAGATTTAGTTAACTCGGAACAGATTTAGCATTTTTGTGTTAAATGTGTCCGATAATTTTTTTACGAACAGCGCCCCATACATAGGCGGAGCCAGAGGGGGCCAAAGAGGCCATGCCCTCCCAAATTTTTGGAAAACATAGTCATTTTGTGCTTTGAGAGGCATTTTTCCAAACAAAATAGTGTTATTCGCCTGAAATCAAACATTTTGGCCCTTCCCCCAAATTTTTGGGCTGGCTGCGCCACTGTCCCCATATTCGCAGCACTTCCTTGTGAAACGGATGATGTTGAAGAAATTTTACGTAAAATCAATGTCAAATTCGTTACATTTGCTGCAATCAATCAATTTCAACTCTTACTGTTTCTTGCAGTACAGCATTTCCCACTTCGGTAATAGTTCATTTTTCCAGGTTCATTGCATTTGTACGGTTGACATGTGAACTTACCAACCAAGTTTACGCAAAACATTTCGCCCGGTGGACAAGCATTTGGTTTTTCAGCACATTCATCAATATCTAAAGAAAGAAATTTGTCTCGTATGCATTGCGTCCCTGCAGTTCTGCACAAGCAACGAAAAAGATGTTAGGTAGTAAATATCAGGAAAACTTCATCACTAACTACAGCAACAGAAATGGTAGGTGATAAGTAGATTGCATTCTCTGCTTTCCTTGCTTAAACAGCATATACCATCTGCATTGCCAGTAACTCGTCACCTGTAGCACACACGCCGTAACAACTATCAGGTTGTGACAAACATCGAGGAACTTTCAAACAGAAATGTTTACAGACCTACGCATGATTTGTTGTCTGTTCCCAACCGAAAACCATTTTCGCAGCTGCACGTCGTACCATTTTTTGTTGTTGTGCATAAATGTTGGCAACCACCGTTGTCCACTGAACAAGGATCTGTGAAAACATGGGCGTTTGTTGGAAAATAGACTCTTAAATCGTATTCCGTCCGATCAACACTGTTCTGTGCGATTTTGAATGACATTTAGGAATGTAAACATTTTATTGCGGTCAACCCGGTGTGCAGTAAAAGCCACTGGTTTTTCAAATTGCTTTTGACAAACACTGAGTTCGAACTTAAGTAAACGATGAAACTGAAGCAAAAGAAAAGACTAAGAACAGACAAGTAGTGAAATTATTCTTTCTTGAGAAACATGAAACTCTTGAACGTGAAAAACTTTTGAACGTATCTATTCGTATAACAAGACGTTAATGGCCAGCGAAAGTACATACTGTCATCAATGAGTGAATCTCATTGGCGTCAGCACATACTTTCGCTGGTCATTAGCGTCTTGTTATATGAATAGATGAATTTAAAAAAAAGTTTTTTGAGAAATGCGAACTAGTGTTTCTTAGAAACGATCTTATTTTTTAAACAAACCTTTTGGAACACCTTTGTGAAATATTTTTAGAAGCGTTTTTTTGCGTGAATCCGAAACGAATAAAGCTATGTTGTTCTACAATATTAGTGTATAACATATGGTGAATGACGTTAGATGTTTTACAGAAAAGCCTCAGAAAAATAATTTGCTCTCAGAAAAAAGTTGGCACGACATGCGACGTTTTTGTCACACCGTGTACATATTCATTTATCCATTCGTTTGCTAATGTTAGGTTCAAGAAATGTCAGGTTTTAAATTATCACGATTATTCACTGCGAACGAATAACTTCAGAACATATGGAACAACGCAGTGTGCATTGCTGTACATCCGAATGTTGATGAAGACGTAGTGTTCATGTGGATCTACTCCAAGTACCTTCTACATTAGAGCCTGCACGTTGAGACCAAACCAACATTCATGGCCATATTTTTCAAAATTCCGGTTGCAGTTTTTAGGTAACATGCTTAATATGTAGTGTTTGTGGAATAACTTCTACTATGAGGTTATTCTTAAATGTGTACAGATGTCGTTTAAAAACCTCCAGAAATCTATTTATACCAACGACGAACTGTACATTATGTATCAAGCATGTTTCTTATTGGTTTCTTCTTTTGAGACAGTTCTTCAAACCACTGCTTGGCCTCGCTGGATCTCGGGGCAGGTATTGAGCAGCCATTCGATTGTCTCATCGTCCAGAACCATCAGACCATGCAGTCCATGAGGAGGTCGATGGATTGAACATTGGAGGATAACATGGTCTTACTGCTGTGCAGTTAGAGCTCCACCTGAGCCCTTTCATTTTCTGTAGCGTCACAGAAACTTGTAATTCCGGTTTATTCAAGTGGCATCATAAATTCATTATTCAGCCGAATGCCGATAAAATTTTTGTGGGTCCCCAAATTCCCATCACTGCGATTAGCAAAATTTTTTCAGTAGTTAGTTTTAAACTTGGTAAGGAAGTTGAGATAGAATTTGTCAAATTGGTATTTTACGTTTCATGCATGTGGTGGCCTTTCAAGAAAAATGCTCGTTGCATTACAAGTTACAGTTCATTAGATCCATCTTGTTTGAAATTGTCAAGAAAGACATATTTTTCAGTCAAAATTCCATATTTTAATACCTATCGAGATGCGCGTGAAAGTTCAGTTATAAAATGGTACTTTTTGATACGGTGAACCGCAAATGAACCCACCAACAACACTTTTGTTTGGAGTAAAACTTCAGAATCTGATGAATATTTGCTGCAGGGAAGATGAAAATTATCTAGTGCTTGTAGCCTAAAATCTTATTTATCATTTTACAAACTCACTGGTTTTGAGCAGTGGTTATATGGAATTTTCCAATTTAGACACGACGGAAACATTTATTTAATGCTTCAAACGATGTCAAACACTTACCAGGTGCGCACACCTTACATGTTTGGGCACAATTCCTTCTCACAACGGATGTCGAGCAACTGCTGGCTAATTCCGAACAGTTGGCCAAGTTGTCTGAGCAACCACTGCCTGAAAAATGAAAGAAAAATTAAAATTATTATCACTTTTCACTCTCTCGAACAGAGGTAACTATATTAACGCTTTTGAAGTATACAGTGACGAATCACCGGCGTCACGTTTTAATAACCAGGACTCTTAACAACATGACACTCCACCCAGCAACATATTTCGATGACAGAAACTTTTAAAGGTAATTCGGGATAAACCTGATTTCCGTCAATGTGACGTCTCACCAAACCGTGATGAGGATCCACTGGCTCCATGTCCCTGTACTCTTTTGTCTTTCACTGCTTTTATGCAATCGTCCCTAAGCCCACCATGACGTCTCGCACAATCTTGACTTATATCAACACATTGAATAGTTACGGAAGAAATAGAGTGATACCAACGCAACAAACCGCTTACGTGTAAGTAGGACTTCATGTACGGCTGGTGATCATATTATTGCCACGATAATGACCTCAGGACAGAAAAGTATACGCCTATCAAAATGCTATCAGTTCTAGATAAAGATATATTTAGAAACGTAAAATTTTCAGGTAAGAATACAGGCTGCAGCATAAAGTTAAAAAATAGCATGAGATCATATTAAGTTATTTTGACATAGTGTTGATTTCCATGAGAATTTATAAGTTTTCTTTACATAGCATTCCGTGTTTTTGCTTGACGAAAGTCTTCAAACAACTATTGTTATTTTTATGTCATATCGGCGATTCGGTTGCAGTTGAATGTTTTCTAAATAGTTCGTCATGTGACCTTTCGTTTGTAGTGGTTTGTGCGTAAATGTCGCAAAGTTCACAATCGTGGGATAACTCTAATAGACCGTAAACCTCAATCCTAACACTTTTACTTTGCTTGAACCACTTACCTCCAATGCAACTGGTGTGGTAGCATAGGAAGAGGGCAGCAATAATTTCCAACCTGTGACATAAATCATAAACTTTTTACACAAGTGTAATTCCAGCGGACTATGTACAGCGAAATAGCTCAGAGATAACGCAATGTTCAAGACTTACGGATCTTTTCACTACTGATGCTACAATATTTCTACAGGTTAAAACCACATGTGAAAAGCGAGTAACAGCTTGGAAAACCTTGTCCCACAAGCAATTGCTTCAAGCAAGATTGCACAAGCGATTTATGCTCAAAATCAAGGACATACTTCGCTGTGCAAAAATAGAAAAATAGAAGGTGGGTTACGTAGACTCGACTAAAAAGCGAAGAATGAATCGAACATATTTCCACGCGACCGAAAATTATGAACATGCCCGAATTGGTTGACTTTACCGTGACAACATTTGTTTTTCTTTTTTATGGACGGCTGTCCAATGCCAGTTTATTACGCGTCTGAAAGTTTTCCCCATTGGGCATTACTGCTGATTTCTCGTACACCGGAAAGCGACTGTGCGTTCAATACAAATTGCTGAGGTTTATCATGAAGCCTTTACTTGTTAGCAAGATGCTATGTTTGGGTTGCGTCGTTTACTTTCAATGTGATTATAAATCTTTTTCTATGAGATTTAATGCATAAAGATCTCGTCGCACCGTATTCACCCAATTAAGAAAGGTCTTTCACACACAGCGGAAAAAATCTTAAGCATTTATTTAGGTGGGCACAAAATAGAGTCAGTTTAAACGAGTAAAAGCAGTCGAGGTTCTGTCTACGTTGTTCTTTCGATCACGATCGAACCGTTCCAAAATCGACCATCTACACCTCCAACAATCACAGAGAGAACCGATAACTACTTCACAAGCACATCAGGCATGCACTATACTGGTGGCGCTTGAAAGTAAACGTCACTTTTACATGCAATAATCATCAGTAGCACCATGCTTAAAAACAGGATCTTCCTCCCAATTACGATCAAAATCATCTCACAAGTAAGTTGGTTTCTATACTCAAACACACCCTTTAAAGCAGCTTTAGAAACCGAACCACTGCCAAATAGATGCGTTACCTCATATCCTGCAGGTTCCCAGCTCTCAGCAAAACAAAACTCCGGCTCAGGAGTGATGCTTCTTTTACTTTCCTTTTTTGATGAAGGCAAGAAAATGCAGCTAATATCTCATAAACAGCGGCAAACGGTTTTTGAATAAATGCTGGCTTGAAAAATATCTCTGNTTATCGAAAATTATTATCTTGAAACGTTACGAAATAGCATTTACTGAGGTCACAACCTAAAAAACTTCGTGGAAACTGATTCTAAACACTGAGATCTTCCGATACATCAATTTGTTCAGCAAATCGCCTCATGTCTCGAGGCTGTTTTCTCCAAGCAATCATCTCATAACAGTTCATTCGCTGACCAGAACGAAAAGTGGTTTTCCGCGCAAGGCTTGAACTTAATGTCATGTTATTACAGAATTTTATGGACGGCTGAAGCCGTCATCAGAAGTGAAGCAGATATCACCACAGATTGTGAAGTTTTTAAAGCACAAGTCTCGAAACACTCTAATAATATTGGCACTTTTCGACTAAACTGAAATTATTGGAGATCAGATATCTTTTTGNTTTAATTGCACCACTACGTTTGTTTGTTGACTCAGATTTTCTGTAATATTGCTTTTGTTTCTCGCAGGAATGCAACTTTCATTGCAAGACACATTCACAAAATTCAGAAGAATCGTTATCTGTGAATCGACAACTTTACTATATTCACAAACGTGTGTAACTGTTGGACTTGTGTGCTGAAAGAGCTTTCCAGAAAGTTTATTTAGTAGTACAGACTTTGGCAAGCCATAGCATACTGACATTTCCCGCAAACAAACTGAAATTTTGCCCAAACACAGGGATATCTAAAAACTCCCAAACACTTCCAAGATGGAGTATCGACCAAAGCACTGGGTGAAACACAAACTAAATTTTTCTAAATGGCAACAAACACCATCAAGGAGCTGCCCCGTTGGCAGTGGCTATTTACGTCGAAAACGACATGACCTGCGGTTGTAGGACGTGACAATCGCCAGTGACGTGCGAACGCGCTTAGTGTAACGGAGACAGACGCGGGCTTTCGCTATCGCTGCCCTTCGGCGTGTAAGCTGCAGTCTCATGTACCGGGAGCAAGTAAAATGTGATACTTTAACAAGTCAAACGTAGGCGGGCAATTTTCTGCTTTCGGACATTTTCGATGGGTGGCACAACATACGTAATAACATTCGGTGAGTTTTTAGTCGTAAACAATAGCCTATTGATTTTTTACTGACTTCTGGTCAAAGCAAAGCCTTTTCGTAAATGTTTAGTTCCTCCCGCTCCAACTTAACACTTACTGCTGTATTTTAGCTAGACTGCTTGCAAAGTTTCTTGGGTAGCTAAGAGCTGTGGCATCTTTTCCTGAATGCATATACTGTAATTGTCATCAACTTGATTGTAAAAAAGTTACTGGCAGTAAGCAAAGTTTACCATACATTACGCAACGACTGATATTTTTCTGTGACAAACCCTTCTGCTGCGCTGTCCAAAATGCATCATACCTCTAACGAAGCTTTGATTTCGCCAAAACAACGCTGCGCACGAGCGTTGCTAAAGGTTATTCATTTCATGTTGTCACGAACTTTTGCAAAGCGCTCAGCATTCAGCGTCAGAACTTCCTACATCGTCACGCGCATAAGGTCAATTGCTGTGAGGATGTTTTTACTTCAGACACAGTTTAAACTTTATTTGCCAATGCGTCAGTATATATTGATCGTCTTCTGCAAAAATGCGTAATACACCCTAACATCTGCTTTCAATAAGTCTAGAGGTGTAGAAACTGCAAATATTGGGGAGCTCTTTTTGTAAAAACCTGCAGGACCATCAGGTGCCGGCTTCCGATGTTTTGCATGGCCTCGAGGCATTCGTACAACTTCGCATTTATTTCATTTGTTCATGGTTTCTTCACTCCTGTCTCACTGTAGTCAATACAATTTTAGGTTCAGACGTGTTAACCGGCTGAAACGTATAATCTTTATTATTAAACGTTTGAAGAATCAACGCAAAGGACTTTTTTACTTCACTGTTGCGGTTAAGAGCATCAGCTGTAGTCCTGAGATACAAGAGAATACGTTCGGGGATCACAGATGACTAAACTCACAAACTTTTTTCGCGGGTATACCGCGCAAGAGATCTTGTATCAATGGAGAGAAAAGCACTTTACTGAAATGTAGTATCTGGTCTCAACGCTACCTTTTTAAGCTGACTAATGCAATAAACTAACAGAATCGATATTTTTACTTTTTCCTTTCATTCATGCAAAATTTGCTTGCGTATGTACAACAAAATTTTGTAGTTGATGACGTAGTGATAGGTTTGTCATTTTCATTCATCCTTGTTTGAATGATATGTTCACTCATGTAGGCGCTACTCCTGGCTGTTTTGTATATTCACAATATATTCACCACGAAAAGCGTGTGACAATTTTTGACGTGAGGAAAGCTAAGCATCGTGTTATGCACCTTGAGTTCAAGATAAGCACACAAAAAATATACGAATATTTTACCCATTCAGTTTAACACATTTTATTAAATGTAAGCATTCATAAGAGAGACAGGCGCTTTTGTTGTTGTTACGTGCATGCGAGTAACGCCATGACGAATGTAAGTTGGTGAAGCAGATCGACATTGATTGCAAAAAACAGACGTTTCACAGAAGTTTCACAAAAAACGAATCGTAGTTTAGACTTGCAGACCTGCACAGTAAAAGAGAAACCAACCAGCGCCAAGCCGCCTGCGCAGTGTGCATATATACTAAAGTTACGAAATTCGCAAATAATGTCAGTGCAGTGTTAACCGCAGTGAAGAATCACCAAACCATAGCACGTTTTCCAAGGATCAAATGAGCAATACGCATGACGCTCAGTACAATGTGAAAATAACAATGCATGGCTAACGCCATAAAGGTTAGATGAAAATAGGTTAATGCTGTACATGTAAGCATGGGCGCAATTTTGTTGTAAAATGTGGGGGGGACAGCTTGGTGTGAAACCAATACAGTCATCGGGTCGATGCAGAAGTCACGTTTTATATGTACAGATTCCCAATCTTATTTCTAGAGGTGTTTTGAGAGCAACACTAATCACGCTTTGTTTTGTCCTTGTAGACTATTTACATATTAATATGCTTAA
>JGI24159J19872_10014103_pt1 | contig 10346 bp, 5 predicted proteins | sample Ectturendosymbi4_FD_19872 | JGI IMG/M metagenome (IMG submission 19872) | reverse complement strand
CAATATGTTGTTTGATTTTTTTGTGAAATATACAATTTTGTCAAGCAACGCTATGTAGACCTATAGACTACGATAACGGTATTATTTGAATGTTTTAATGTTTATCATCAATAAAACTAAATGAGTATAGAAGTATGTTGTAGTCGTTATGGATAATTTATATTTTATTTGCTGAAAAGTTTAAAGCAAAAATAAACACAAATATTTTCCGTTTTAAAAAATTTGTTTTCTTTCTGGTTTATCTTTTGTAAAAATTGTGCCCATATTTAACATTTAAATTATTATAAATGGCGCACATTTAAAGTTTGCCATGGGCGCCACTTTGCATAGATACGCCACTGGTCTTCGCATCTATGCTGCCATTGCCACGAACTGACTGGGTGAGGGCGCTCGAATTGATTTTGTCCCCGGGCGCGGGAAACCCTAGGCACGCAAATGATTATATATATTTAAATGTAAACTCTTGGTTCTTTTCTGCCCCCCTATCAAAATTTCTGGCTACGCGCCTGATAAAGTATTGTTTAGTTTTTAATTTCGTACATGGTTACTTTATTCTGGCTTACCTATACGTGAAAGCTTGCTGAAAGTAGCCTACCGTATCGTAGTCGAATAAGTCCAAAATGTCCTTAAAAAAATTCAAGTGATCTGGCAAACCTATAGGCCCTGGTGATGTAGATTGTCGTTATGAATGTGGTTGTTTTCAATGACAGTCTGTTCCGAACGTGGTCTGTTATGAACTGGTCTGTTACGAACGTGTCTGTTATGAACGGGTCTGTTATGAACGTGGGTCTGTTATGAACGTGGTCTGTTTTCAAATGTGGTCTGTTATGAACGTGGTCTGTTATGAAGGGGTCTATTATGAAGGGGTCTGTTCTGAACGGGTCTGTTATGACCACATTCATATCAGACAACGTTTGTAACGAGTCTGTTATGCAAGATTTAATGGGTAAATAAAACTACCCAGAAGACTGTGAGCATGACACTTGAAGTTTAGATCATACCAAATGATACTTCGTTTTCAAAATGAATCAACTGCAGTAGCGGACACCAGAAATCCAGAAATATATTGTGAAACAATGTATAAACATGTATAAATGTTTAACGGTTCTTACCTGTTGCGTCTGCACGCAAGTTTCCTTGATATCCTCTAGTGGGTCGCTTATCCGTTTGTATTCTTGTCTTATCTGTTCCAAGTAGACAAGTTCTCCGTTCATGGCCTCGCTAGGCATCTACCACTGGCGAAATCAGCTCAGACTAAGTTGTAGCCTGCATTGCAACACAAATGAGAAACAACTGAAGTTAAAGTACCATCTAGCTTGCCAGACGTTTACTTTCCCTCTTGCTTTATCGGCCAAAGTTAAACACAATGCTTTGCATCGTTGGTAAGCAAACAGCAACAAAGGTTTACACAAGAACTGCTTTCTGTTTCGCTCGAATCATCTGGGCAGATTTAATACACTTTCTCAGAGAGGTTAGCACGTTTAATAATAAATTCAATTTTGCCGCGCCGGAACAGCAATGAAGATCTTCCTAAAAGCAAAAAGACTGTTGTCTGCACCGCTGAAGGCCACAAAACGTTTAACTCTTTACTAAACTTTTAACAATAAGTAGCCTATAACACCTGAACAAAATGAACAATGCACCAGACCTCTACCCAAACCCTAAAACTGACTCATCGAACCCTTGGGTTCGATTGAACCTAAAAGAACCATTGCTCTAGGTTGTTTTCGACTTTTCAAAAGATTTTGAATCAGTTCAACGTAAAGCACATACTTCAGTTTCTTCCATTTCCCATAGCAAAAATACGAGCTTGCTCCTCCAGCGCAACAGCAGTTGAAAATTCTCGAACATTTAAGTCAGGAAATAACTAAATTTCTACTGATTACAGACCGTTATCAGCAGGGCCTCCGAGAGAAACTTTACCAGGGGGTACGAAGATCGATGCCAGTCAGAGGCGGATTTTCATTTTTGGGGCCCTTGGCTATTTTAAATTGGGGGGCCCTTCTGGAAGGATTGCGACGACTGATGTCATACAAACTAGCAATAGGCCTACACGTGCGCGTTACATTCACTGAAGAAGTTGTTCCAATTCATAACCATATTGCATTATTCTGAATTCCCTCTATATCAGGAACAAAAACAGTCGTAATGAAACTTACAAAAAAGCCAGCGGTGAGGTTATCTGACAACACCCCTTTTCAGGGGAGTATTCAGCCAGTAAGGTAAGAGGGCGGGGGGAGATTTCAGTAATATTTGGTAGTTAAGTTTTGTTACGGGTTCACTATTGTAGGAGAGATGAAGTATACTTCACAACAATGCTGTGACAAAACAACAGAAATATGACCTTACGTTGCGAATGCTGTTTTCTGATTGGTACAAAATCATGTTAAATGAAGTTACTTTCGTAGTTCAGGGGGGCATTTGAGCCGCTGTGCAATTGCACGGTTTGCACGTGTCAAGAACTGGCTCTGAGTAAAGCACCTTCACATAGGCATACCATACGTCCCGTTTTAGTCGGGACAGTCCCGGTTTAAAGGCTTTGTCCCGACGTCCCAGTCAGTCAACCAAAAAGTCCTGGTTAGGCATGCAGTCAGCCATTATGATTAACCTGTGGTCTGATAATAGAAGCAAAATGTGAAACCTCTTATTGCCTGTAAATTTAATACTGACTTTCTGCTGTGATTTTTTCGAGAAAATAAAGTGGAACAGAAACTTTTCGAAGTACTGTCTACAGAAAAGTAGGCTATGGTTGGATTGGGCGAATGTGCAAATGCTTGAATGTTTATTTGTTTCTTAGCAAAATGTATAGGCTTCCCATACGTCCCGTTTTAGCCGGGACAGTCCTGGTTTAAAGGCTTTGTCCCGGTTAGTCAACCAAAGAGTCCCGGTTAGGCATTCAATCAGCTTGCATGGCCCTACACAAATATCCCCAGCAGAATGCTAGGAATCCAAAATATACTCCAAGCAAGATATGAGCCACGTTTATCTGATAAGGCCCGTTGTTCTGAAGCGTCCCGGTTTTCAATCATAAAAATATTGTATGCCTACCTTTACTTCTTACGACACCAGCCTGTTACAAAGTCAGCGATCGACGGGACTTTTTGTCTGCAAAATCGTTGATACCTTTTTTGTCATACTTTGTCTTTCTAGCTAAAGCATGTTCAACATGCAGAATAGCAAGGCTTTGCAGCATGCCCCCCCCTCCCCGAAACATACCTGCAACGAATTTTACTGGTGCTTTATATCAATTTTCAACTATTAGATAATAAATGGAAGGAACAGCCGGTCTCAAAACGACGTCAGTGACTGACGACGTCATTGACAAGCCCTTCCCGGACAAATTTTTTGGCTGCGCCACAGGTAAACTGAAACTGGTCCTTTCATACCTGCGAGCCTCAATGACTAAGAGCAAGTCAGGGCAGATTATGTGATCTAGATTAGATGGAAAGGAGCATTTTTGTGAAATTTAACCGGAAAAGGCTGGATATATTAATGTTTCAATAGAATTGTGTTGTTCGAACACAACTGATACACGACTTGCATTAAATAATTTATTGTACAATCCAAACTAAATGTGTTTCACTTCAAAAGAAATTGTGGTTTGCAGTTGCAATGTGTTATTTGATTTTTTTGCAAGATTTACAATTTTGTCAGGCAGCACTATGTAGGCCTATAAATTATGATATCATTATTATTTGAATGTTTTGATATTCCTCAAAATAAAAATAAATGAGTATAGAAGTATATTATGGTCCTTATGGATAATTTATATTTTGTTTGCTGAAAAATTTTTATGTGAAAATAAACACATATATTTTCCGTATTAAAACATTTATTTTCTCAATGGTTTCGAAAAAATTGTGCCTACACATAATACACAAATTAGAAAGGGCGCACACTTCAACTTTGCTATCGGCGCCATTTCGCATAGATAGCCTACGGTAGTACATTTTGTGTCATTGCATATCTGCAGCTGTAGCTACAGTGCCGGCTAGTCTTGCCTTTACCCCGTATCTTACTCATACAAGGCAACAAGAAATAAACCAAGGCTGAACGAAAGCACGTCACTGGCCTCGTGTAATCTGAAAAATGGATTCAGGCATTTTGTTCCATACATTATACGTAACAATAACCAATTCTCAACGCCATAAAAAGATAATGGTTATTGTCATTTACTTCAATCCTTCGCGCACACTCTTCTATAGCAGGGTCTCCAAACTACGGTCAGCGGGCAAATTCCGGCCGCAAATACTTTTGCTAATATTGAAAAATTAATTGACGAAATCTTTTTGATTTGGTAGAATATAACATATCCGAAACATGTCCGGCCCACGCACATTTGTGTAATAGTTTATGTGGTCCTCGGATAAAAACGTTTGGAGACCTTGTTCTATAGATATCTGTTGTTAGTGGCATAGTAAAAAACGTGCGTTGAACAAAACAAAAATACAAATATAGTTACAAAAATACTGGAAATTTTCCTTACAACCAAAATTTTGGGGCCCCCCAAAGTCGGGGGGCATGCCTAGGAGTCCCAGGCTTAAGCCTTTTTAGCCTAATGGTAAATCCGCGCCTGATACCAGCCCCCCCAGCAGGCTCACAACCAGGGGCAACCGGACAATTCCCACTCAGAAAATTTCAAAGGTATGTTTTGTTAGGTACAACTAGTTACAATAATTTTGCCCCTCTCGTAAAATCACTTGGTTGCAGCCTTGCTCCCTAGCTTCTGGGGTCCTCGTCAAAACTTGTACTGAATACCTTTTTTTTATAGAAATCGAAGTATAAATATAACAGCTACAATGTTACCCTGCCAACTAGCTTATGTACCCTAGTAACACATTCCAAATTATTATCTTCCTATGTTTCAAGAAGCTGGTACTCAGCCAAATCTTTCTGGTTGCTTTTCAAGATAGTTGCCATTTATAATTTTTAACACGCTGGTTAGGTAAGTTTTTTTTTTCAAAAAACACGTTTAATAACCCTAGGCCAATGCGCCTATATCGCATTAGCACCATTACCCAGGCTTAGCGGGACGTTTCCGGTGCAGAAACGGCTTTTACAACAATTCAGAAATTGTTTTCAAACTTATCTGTCCTTTAAAAAGTAACTTGTTTAATGTCGAAAAATTTTATTATTAATAAAACAAACACAGGTCCACGCCGAAAAAAGCGTGGGGCAGACATATAAGTGACACAAAAACAACACGAAAAAACGAAATGCTGCCAGTCTGCACAAGACCCATGCCCAATTTTGTTCGAAAATTGCTTGTGTGCATGGATTAGAAGTACATGAGGTTCGGACTTGAAAATTTGTTTATTTTCGGCAAATTTTCCGTTTTTTGTTACACATCAGGTGTGTTTATCCAATTTTGGTGAAATTTGTTTACAATATCCCTGCCAATCAGTGCCAAACTAACAATCACAAGCTATTCAAAACAAAATTATTCTGACTATCCAAACCGATATAACCATAGAAGATCATTTGAAGGAAAACAAGCGCAATAAAACGCTTGGGGTGCACGTAGAGTCAAATATCCCTGCCAATTAGTGGCGAACTATCAATCACAAACTATTAACAGATCATACTTCCAACCCTACTGCAGAAACTCTGAGGTGACCGATCTTTTCAATTCCATGATTGATTGCACCAAACGTATATTGGATCCAGGATTTTGCATCTGTCATGTACAAATTCTTAGCCACCGCTGCAAGTCTTCACGCTTTTTACAAATCTTCGTTTTCCTAAATTATTTAAGGCTGCTGTATGGTGACCAACTGATTTTGTTGTCGATGCGTTGTACCAGAGTATGTCTAATCAGTATTGTGTTTGCGTAACAACGAAAACCTTCGAAATTCAGGAAAATTAATTTGTTGTAGGTAGATCTCATGACAAACGCGTTGCAAAGCATTTGAAACCTTGATCTGAACAGTTTGCATGCCTCTGTGCATCCCCATCTGACTTATCTTACTTTTTCACTGTTGGCTGCTTACCTCAAAGTTTGATCTTAGAATGCCTTCATTTCTCTCACACTACCGCATCCCTGTATTATGATGGGTTAATGACGCTACAGTTGGGGCGCTGTTAAAGTGTTTTGCTCCTATCAGTGTTGGTCGTGTGCAAACACCTATTCTGTAATGCGCTATGGCTAACCATTTTTGTGCTCCTGCGTTGTTTGATTGTGCCTGTGATATGGACCATGTGTCTGTAATATATGAATTATTATTAAGTAACGAATGAACGCAATTATGTTTTGTTTTCGGAAGTGGTACATATCGAAAATACGAAGCGCTGTAACAACAGTGTTGGTACAGTACTAGTTAACCTGGGTTGATTCGCGACGAAGGAGTCGTTCAAACTGAACGACAGCAAAATCTGTCGTGAATCTCTTTCAATCATGCACGACGACTTCTATACGTAATGACAGACTGGCAAAAATTGGGACGGAATCTGTGGCTGCAAGATCGAAAGTTACCAGCATCTAATTCTCGATGAAGGTCTGAAAGCTCTTAAAGAATAATCGAAAAACCGCCTTTTTCCGCCGATCGTTTCTAATCAGCTCCAAAACTGAAACAAAGGTTCTGTATTCGCGCCGTTAACCACGCTGTGCTTTCCCGATTACGCGCATAATAGCAAATCATTGTAACGAAAAAAACAAACCAATACTCGATCAGAAACAGTAAAAAAACAAAATACAGACAGTTACGCAGGGGCGACGAAGTCATTGAGGGTATAGCAGCAAATGCAACGGAGCATAACGAAATCCTCCCGTCTAGCATTCCGGTAAAAGATCAAACGACGCCCAAGGCGTCTTTTGACCAGAAGCTGATAATTACAACGCAACAGCATTAGTCTTTCATTTGGCAAACAATCTCCTTTTCACCATGGCAACATAGTATACGAAAATGCGGCAAGTCACACTGATTACTTTGAAGTTGAAGAATTTCAGCGGCTTCTTATGATTTTAAAACGGCGACCATATCAAATATTTCGGTCACAAATAGGACGATAACAAACTTACAGTGCGGTCTTTCGTCGGCATGACAGGAAAAAAGGCACGACGGCTGGGCAAGAAATACATCAGTTCTCTTGATTAAAATGCCGTAGAACTTGCGAGATATAGATGCCCGGTTCAGCGTGCTTTGATCAGACGATCAAAGCGAAACAAAGACGACAAGTTGAAGTTGCTACTACGAAAAAAGTAGCCGAGCGCTACTTCAGCTGAAGTGGCAATTTCTTCAGGATTACTCAAAACAGGAAGTAGCCGGATGCATCGAGTTTACTTGATCGAGATCATTCTTTTGTAACGAGCACCAGTTTCAGGTTGCCTGACTTCTCGAGTTCAATTCATTTTTAGTGGTATTTTTTCTGTTACTTGTACACAATTATTATAACAAACACAAAAAGCTCGCCGCAGTGCAAAGTGGAGTTAAATCACACATGCAAGCCACTTCGCCACATGCACTGCATTATCGTCGCACTGTGACTGGCAAACGAGCAGTGAGTAAAAACGATACTCCACGTTAGTTTATCTAATTCTTGTAACTTTCTCTGCGACCGTCAGCAGCTGAAGAAACAACTTACAGCCGGTTGCATACGAGCAAACCCGGCGTCGGACAATCATAAAAAAGACGCAGTTACTCGCGAAGTTACGGAACTAATGTCAACGCTTTAGAGAAGTTAAATTTAACTGGCCGACAATTATTCGCAATCTCTTTCTTGTGCCGCTGCTGCGTGTAGTGACGGAGCTGTTTATCCGAACGCGCTGGACATTTCGCGACGCAGCAGCGAGCGGATGATCGATCGCTGTTACAAAGCGTCGGAAGAAGAAAGCACACAAACGTTTTAAGTGCATCGCAAAGCAAAGATTTAACTTTCGGTGGAAGCGAACACGCATTGACTACAGAAATACACTGAACATGGACCGGTGTACACCTCCAGCAACGGTTAACTCGCGATTGCACGATTGTTGTTCACGCTCGGAAGCGCTTGAAAGCACAAATCAATTCAATGCCGCGGGCTGAGGTTTTCTCTGGCGCACATTTCTGCCGAGAAGAAAACTAAAGTACTGCGCACAGCAATGGACAAATACATGGATTCTTCAGAACACACGCAGCAGATTTTTTGGCGATCGACAAGCTCGAGCAGTGCAACTGAAACTCAGGTCGCTGATGTCATGAACGTCAAGTCGGGGCAAAAACCCTTCGTGTGCTGCTGTATGTGCAAGCACGGAAGAGGCAACAAACGGACTTGCTGCGTCATCATAAGAACAGCGCAAAACGGGAAGAAACGATTGAAAAACACGTCATTACGATTAGTAGGACGACATTTGACAGCAGACGAATCATGCGTGGATGCGAACAAGTTAATGACTATCTTCGCGTTGGGCAGTTTTTTAAGGAACGTGAATTGATCCTCCTGCAAACAACAGATTAAGAAATTAGGAAGTGCAATCTGATAAACGAACAGACGATGTTCGTTTGCACTTATTCCGTTGCAACTGATGCTGCAAAGGTCCGCGTGGAATGATGATAAAGAGAACAGTGAAAAGGTTAAAAATCAAAGCAAATTTTATTGCCTTAGTAAGAGTCGGGCAAGATCATAGGATTATGACCTACGACGTAAGAAACGTGGAAACATTCGGGAAACTTTTTTGAAACCAACAGGTCAACTGTTACGGAGCAGAGCACCTAACTTATGTCACTGGGTGTGCATGATTTTTGTCATAAGAATACTGCTGCGAAACATTAACCTTTTCACCTAAATCATGGAAGACATGAAGTGTACGTCGTAACCGTGTACACGCCCGGGTACTTCCCTATGATCAAGGTTGCCTGAGTAACAAGCAGCTCAAACGACTGTTCAAAATGAGACTGACCTGGACGTTGAACGTCTGCGTCAAACAGCAAATGTCATCTTAGCACAAGTCGAAGCGGATATTTCAGGGTTGTATCCAACTTGTCGTTATGTGGAATCAACGAGTTATACGCGTAATGAAGAACAAGGTCGGTAAGCGACTGATGCAGATTGAATGGTTCGGCAAACCCGTATCCGTCGCTGGTCTTCTCTATTAGGCAGTGATGGACTTCTCTATTAGGCAGTGATGGATCCTTCGCTCTGAAAAAAAGTACAATATTCTTTCAGACATGACGATCTTCCTAAACGCATGACAGAAAGAAATTTCTAGGTGGCTACAAAAGATAAGCACAACGTTTTTTCTGCAGAATTTAAGAGCATCATAGGGTCTCGCACAATCTGTGCACTGCAATAAGATCATCAAACAAAGTGTAAATTCGGAGCAGCTGTGGACTGTCAAAAATAAGTCAATAAATTTTACTCATGAGACGTTGTTCCATGGCTAAGTGGTGCAGTCGGTGGGAGTGTTCGCTACAAAACCTGGTAGGATGAGTTCGATTCCCGATCGGATTAAACCACAGGCTTGAAAAAACGGTACTCGCGAGCTTGTTCAACCTCACGCTCGGTATTAATGCATGGGCACAAGGGAACAACTTCACGCACGGTGTTGCCACCGACTCACCGTCAGTATTTACTGCGAACGCAGCTTCATGGCCACGGCGCAAGCAAGCGGAGATGGGCGCCGCAGAACACTCGTGGCACTCCGAAAGGAGTATAAAAATCGAGTATAACGAAACTGAACTGACGCTGTTATATATGTTTTCCTTTAATTTCATGCTTTCATATGCTGGTGGGCTTGATCATGGTCATCTTATGACTACTTCATAAGATTTTGAGATTACCGCACGGGTGACAATGCTGGTTTTGGCCATAGTCCAGCAGTCATCTTGAAAACGTGCAAGAACTCACAACACAAAACCAAAAGTATGTCAAATTTTTAATGACACACCGTGCACGGTGAGAAAGTGGGAATCGAAACGGGTTTCAAATACACACCAACATCACTTGCTGAGACAAAGTGACAACAGTAGGTACACAAAATGCAAACTGTCGTTAAAGTTTCCAAGGTACAAAGACATTACGCTAGATAGTATCAAGCTAAGAAGACTGAGTTTTGAATATGAATAATAATTTCCGGTATGTTTCACTTATGTCACCTCCATGCTCAAATGCGATTAAACTAACTCTATCAAATCACAGTTTATCTCAAGAGTTTTGTGCGATTGTTTTAACCCCGCGCAATTTATCTTGTTGCATCACGTCGCGGTTTAATTACGTAACTTGTTACAATCCTGCGCCACCGAATGATGATACTTTAAAGAGCATCCATCCTAAACTCGCGAATTCTGGAGATGCTAACCACTAAACAATAATGACAAAAATAGTGAATCTGCAACGCTTCAGCAGACAGGTCATCTGAAATAAATGTTTCT
>JGI24159J19872_10014100_pt1 | contig 10347 bp, 7 predicted proteins | sample Ectturendosymbi4_FD_19872 | JGI IMG/M metagenome (IMG submission 19872) | reverse complement strand
CAACATCTCTTATGTTACACTTACTTGCAAGTGATTTGAGGAACCACTCGTGGGGGTTTTGATAATCTTGTTTTGCTTGATGGGAACGAACTCACGGCACCGGGAGTGGTCGACAGCGACGAGTTGGATAAATCCTGTACCTTCTCGGCACTGGCAGTTTTATTGCTCGGGTCGTGAGCTGGATCCGTGCTCAGACTCGACCCGACTCCGCTACTCGAACTTGAAACGGACGCTCCACTCAGATCGGATGTCACGTCAGCGGAAGTGTTCGAGCCGCCGAGCTGCGTCACGTCGTCGTCATCGTCATCATCGCTTTTCAAATCGGAGCTTTCCCCCTCATCCTCTGGTTCGCCGAGAAGCATCCGTTCAGGGATCGAACCCTTGACGCGTTGGATGTTGACGAGTAGCTTGCCGGCGACCTGTCGACGAGTCACAAGTGAGACCTGAACGCAAGGGACTCGCAAATTCGATGGCCGCAGTTTGAATTGCTTTCCTGTTGATTACATTCAGATTCTGATAATGCGCATGACCGGTGGCTTCGCGAATAGATGGCAGAGGACAAACGCCCCAGGGCACTGCAGTCCAATTTCTAACCAGGAAACCTTGACTTGTCTAAGCAAGGTTGTTGCCAGCCGTCGCAGACACTCGTGACGCCACTATGACGCAAAACAAGGAAGAAACATTATCATCCACGTTTCCAGTGACGCAGTCGAGACTTCAAACTGAGAATTGGCCACAAAAGCCGAGACGGGACCTCAATGTTCGAGACCAAGACTCGAGACAAGAGATTTTTTGCTTAAGTGCTTTCATTCCTACCGCTTCGGAAAGATATGATTGATTTCCGTGTTTTCTCGTAGACAGGAATTGATGCAACAACTTCGCTCTTTGTCTTTCTGCCACACGTGCCACAAAGAAATGCGCTCGCAGTAGCCTCAGTAGACGAAACAACCTTAGACTAGAAACAACGCTTTCGCTTGAAAGAAGCACTGCGCCGCTCCCGACATGTTTTTAAGCTGGTTCAGGAACACATCGCACCGGCGCACATGATGACGTCAGCGGCGACGAATATGAGATTAATGGGAACTATAATCAATACTCGTATACGGCTGATAAGCATAAAGCAAGCAAAAAAGTGGTGAACAGAAAATAAGTACTAGTAGATTTTCTTGGCTCTCATGGCAACAAAACAGAGGCAGAACCATCGCTGCGCAGACTGGTGGACCGGCGGCTTATTTCTGCCAAAGTTCCGATCACGAAGAGAAGTTTAAAGACACCTGAAGCTCGACCATCATGTTACACCAGTGGCCGCAAAATTTGAGAGGGGCAGAGCAGCAATAGACTTGACATGGTTGCTCGCAAACGCAGGCTTCGAAAATTTGTTCGCCTTCCAGCAGTCTGGAGACCCTTTGGTTTTGAGAACATGAACAAGCGAACGGGCGCACCTGACCGTGCTGGTTGATGATGGGGACTTTGTAATGCAGAGGGGAGTCTTGCAACAGACATGCGAGGAAAACATTCGCAACACCGATGAGCAGCTGACTCCGTTCGCTCTCGTTGAAGGGGTCGTCCCTCGAATTGTCGTTGAAGGATTTATTCTGCAACGAGTCCGGTAAAATAAGTTTGCGACGAGAAAAATTTATTTCGGAAATGAGCTGGCGGTCTGCGCACCCATCACCCTTTTCTATTTCGCGTAAATTTCGCTTTTATCAGATACAAAGCCTCAGGCAATGAAAGAGCAACGGAACATACGAGCGATTCGTCGCCAATCGACCCATCCTGCGCGCCGTTAGCCAGTTGGGTTTGATGCTGGTAGAGCTCCCGCATGTCGACCAGACGATTGGCCAGCTTCTCGACCGACCAGACCTGGCAGTCCTTGCCTTGCCGCACCACTTGCACGGCTGGCTCGCACAGCAGAGCGCCTTGCTGCAAGTTCAATGCACACATCGTCAGATGTTCCTGGATTTGCGGTAGCGGAGGCGCGCGGATAAAGTGACTAAGAACTGAACGCTGAACAACCGTCGTTGAATTAACGGACGAGCGCAAAGCTATCGCGACTTTCCAACCGTCGACGGGAGCCAATCTTGGGGTGTTGCATGTTGCTCGCGGCGACTTTGGGCTCTTCCTTAATTGTTTGTAAACAGACAAGAATTACTGAACCGTACATCACCGGCTGTTTATTGCTACACGCTACCATACACGTTGTTTCAAGGCTCGTGCAAGTAACTACCTGGGTCATCACCAACGAGCGCGCACGTATAGGGCCTGGGGCGAAATCTTATCAGCGCGTTAATAAGCTCGTTCGTTTTTGAAAACAAACATCTCGCAATGCATCACAGTCTCAGAAAAACCAGTCACCGATAATAATGCAAAAAGGGGGGTTACCCTTCTGTTGGGGGTGAGATTGTGCGTTGGTATCTGCAGAGTGACTGTGAATTCTGTGTCTTTGTTCATCTCGACAGCCAACGCGTTCGCTTCGTGAGCAAGGGCCTGGGCGCGGACCAGTTCCTCGCGCAAACGCGACACGCTCGCGCGGAATATCTTTTCCCTGAAGGAAGTGACGCAAAAGCAGGTGATGACGACCAACACGCTTAAAAGCCAATACATCACGTGACTTCTCAAAAGCGATCCAACAACTTCTAGCAAATTCGCCGCTTGAAAAATTGCAATTCAACTCAAAATTCAAACACGGCCAACAAAGTTTCGACTAAAACGGGGAGGCAACGATTACCGGAGCAGCTTCAAAACCGACCAACCGGTTCTAGTTTGCTTACTATTGTACGTGCGACGAAATAGTCACATTTGAAGACACGCTAAAGCTTTATCCAGTATTCGGTGACATCATTATTAACCAAACACGCAAGTCGCGTTCCAGAGAAAGGCCACCCGCATCCGGTGACAGCCGGAACAGAGCAGTGACTCGCGCTCACCTTTCGCTCTTCCAAGTCCTGTATCTCTGGTGAGCAGCGGGAGATGACGTAATATCCGCTTCCCTGTCGATGGTGAGGTGGGCGGGTGAAGAAGCATGGTCCGGGAGGGGTTTGTCAAGAGCCTCGCGACTGGCGCTGGGCGAAAGGCTCAGCAATTGACGACGCAAGCTGCTGATCTCCTGCGTGTGTAACGGAGCGTGTCGAACGCCAACGTCATCGTGTGTAACGGAGGTGTCGAACACCAGCGCCATCGATCGTTGAACAAGGTGTTGGATAAAGTGATTAAAATCAAGCGTACATCTGGGTATGTATCAAAGCTAACTCAAGTCGTTTCTCTGTTTGTGTGACAGGGACATCTGAAGTGCTGGAAATGTAAACATGGGCATAAAATACGGGGGCCGAGCTGATTTACTGGTTGAACATGTTTGTTGAAGGCAATCAGGTAACATAGCGGACAAAATCTCCCAGGGACCACGTTGGCTGCTAGAAGGAGCAAAATTTGCAATATACAGGAAAATTTTCTTTACTTAAAACGCAGGACCTTCAGCAAACTCGGCGGTTTGTTCCTTGGTTGCGGGACATCAAATCCTTACTTACGAGAAACTGCTTTTGAGAAACCTGTGTTTGAAAAAGCAATAAATCGGTTGCAACATCGGTTGTAAAAAGAGCTTACCAGCTCGTATTTTTTACGTTCGCTCTCTTCGAGACCTCCCAGAGACGATTTACGTCGTTCCCCGTTCGGTGCTTCCCCTTCACCATGAAGTAACTGAAACTCCCGCTCTAAGCTCATAATCGTCTCTTGAATGGGAGCTACATTAAGAGAATGAAAGACAAACCGTATTTTCAGTTGACTTAATGCGCGGTTAGCCATTCATTCATTCATTCACGCAGGTGAAAAGAATCATATCAGCACAATTAGCAAGGTATGTTCGGTCTCACCTTCGACCTGATTGAGCAACACTTCTTGTTGGGCGAATTCGTAGCTTATGGGAGACTCGTTCAGCGACTCGTTTAATGATGAATCTGGTGAAGCAAAACAAGTTTGACAGGAACGACAGCACACAGTTCTGCTCGAGTTTCCGGACTTCGTGCAGGTTCGGCGACTCAAAGCCGGTGAGCTAATCACCACAAACGCTAACTTCGTGTAGTTTCACCACGCTGGCGTAATTATTTGAAAATAGTTATCTTGAAATTGAAGGAAACTGTATGTTTTCTACAAATCAGGAACGAATTTTCGGACCTTTTTGTGGTTCCGATGTTTTCTGCCCAATTTCCGCGTCGTCTTTAATCGGCGACGACGTCCCCGGTGGCGATTTCTTTTTCGCTCGTGGAATATTGATGCGGAAGAAGTGGTTGTTTCCCCACAGGAGTCGGTCGCCGTGGTGCAGTTGCGCGACGCTGCTGATCACTCGACCGTTCACACAGGTCCTGTGACCGAACAACGGCGCTTGTCACGTGACGCGTTTTAACGCGTGGGTGCGAAGCGGAAGGATACGAAGCGATTCGTTTGAAGAAATACACACGAAAAAGAAGAACTCGCGCGGCTTTGCAAATCGCCTTGCGCCGTAAGGACGGGGTTAACCGAATAAGAACAAGGATCGGAAACAAAGATGTACACAGCGACAAGCCGCCATAATAGTCATGACTTCTGTCAGGTGACTATTCCCCAGTCGCGTTTTTCGTAATTTTCCGACCAACTTGCAACAGATTTCTGCTTTCCAGGGCGGTCGATGTTAACTACCGTGGACAAGGAACTCGACAGCAAATTACATGCCTATGGTGGCCGCGGGTAGACCCGTCAACCTCCAATTCGAAATGGCACACACGATATCAAGTGATCCTCCGGTGATGCTGTTCGCATGTCGAACTCAGATTTATCAACACCACACGCCGAGATTCTTGCGACCAACTTTTACATTCAATTTTAAACCGCGAAAGAAACATATTTTGCGATTGATTCAAAACGCGAATCGTGCGACCAAGACGTCACCCATTCGTCACCTGGCGACACCGACGGGCGCGACGCTCACGAGGGTTTTGCCGACGTCATCCTCCTCCACCGTCATCTCCGCGTGATGTAAAGCGATGCCGAGGCCGCTCAGCTGTATGTCGCTTGCTTCCGCTTGACCTACCGATGTGTGGGGCTATTGGAAGATGAAATATAACATTAAATTAATAAATAATGAGAACTTACAGATTTGGTTATTTCCTACGGCACCAGTTCGCGTGAAAAAAATTTAAACTTGCAATTACACAAACATCACTTAAAAAGTGGTACGTTCCACGCGAAACCGTGAAAAACGCAATCTGTACTTCTAATGCGGCGCCTCTCGCAATTATTTACGCAGCAAAAGCTACAAGATGGCAATTTTCGTGAAGCAGGAAAAACAGCGGTTCAAGCGATGCGCCGTTCAATCTGCCACGTAACGACGATGGAGAAGGAACGGGGCTGACGAGCGCGCAATGCAAAGGTCGCTTTCGGCCGCGGTCGATGCACTTAATTACAGCAGAGGCATTAGTTCTATTATTTGTCAGTGAAGAAAAAGGGCATCGGTGGTTAATCACCGGCACGTTTGCTTTCAGAGCAACCAGCAAAGCGGGGTGAATGCATTCCGGATGGTATCCATCCCAGTGGTTGAATAGTAAAAGCATTCCTATAGTAATGTTGTGCTAAAACTACGAGGTTTAAAACAACGCGCAGGTGTTAACACCTACGTTAAGCCCGCTCCAGTAAAAAGCATTTCACTGCAGCCAATCACTTTCAAGGGCATTGTATCTGCAAACATCGTGACAAATTGAACAAACAATAACCAATTGACCCAGGGCGTCTGTTTAACAGCGAATAACTTGGTAAAAAATTCTTTTTTTTGAGATTTATAGTAGAAGACAACAGTGAGCCAGGTTCTTTTGACAAATAAGAATGATTGTAAAGGAGATGATAGACATTACGGACAGTTAAATCGTATACTGCAACAATGCAGATGCGGGTTACACAATATGTTAACTAAAAGACACCGTTCCAATGGTGTAACACCTTCTGCCAAGTAAACCACAACTAAGGTNTTTAACTCATTGTAGCTGGTCCACACGTTAAAAGCTTCAATAAACGGATGAGGTTCAGGAAACCAACTTGAAAAAGGCGATTTGCAGCGACGACTTGATGCGACGTTCTCTTAAACTTTGCAATCAATACCGTGACTCAGATATCAATGAATTCGAATAAACTGAAAGAATCGCCACCCCGTTAAAAGTAGCAAGACGTCACAGAATCACATGAGCATTGGGCAGACATTGGTTTATCGTCGCATACAAACTGATCAACAGAGAAACGAAGCAGCCGAATAACGCCGAACAAGTGCGCATTTCTTATTAGAATCAAAGTTCATGAGAGCTCCATCGTCTACTCATTTGGCTTTATTTTATTGAGTGGCTTCGGTCAACGACTGAAGTCAATGGTATGACGCCAGTGACGTAGCGTGGACGATTTGGCCACGCATGCAATTTCTGGTTTGTGTCTCGATGACGTCATCATGCTCAGTCAAATGGCGTCACGATCTTTTTTATAGAAATCATCAAAATACGTCTTCAAAGGTGCAGTTCAAAGCCTACAATTTTATTTATTTTATTGTTCAGCAGCGCGTTAATGCTGGTTTGAACAAATTTGTTGTGAGCTACAAAAGCTGTCAAGTGTGAAGCAGTCTTATTATGGCACCCAGCAGCTGTACTATACAATGTAGGTCTGTCACATCGTCATACCCACGTTGTGCTGAGCTGTAGACTGAACCGTCTTTGTCAGGACACGGCCAGAAATACAACTTATTTGTTGAACCACTCCCACACAACCAGTTAAACGTGTCACATAGGCGGGGATCGAATTTCCTTAAAAAACGTTGTTTTGCTATACAAGCTTCAAGCCTGGTGTTGGCCTCCCTGCATCGAGTACGTTTCACTTTTGTTCATAAAAAATGAACTGAAGCTCTTTGTGTGTAACCTAATTATTACCTCATCCACAACAGCTACTTCCCCACCATAACTCCAACCTCGTTCTAATACAGGGGTGGTCAAACTTTCTGACCCGAGGGCCAAATTCGCGACTGCCTGGCCACTGGAGGGCCGGATGCAGTGCGATTTATGTTACCTATGCAAAAAATAGGTTGTGAAATGTATTGTAGTACAATAATAACAATAAAATCACACCATTTTGTTTTCACTTTCATTTAATACTGCAAAATATTTTTACATCAATGTTTCCAGTTTTGAACAAGCCTTTTAAAGTCTGGAGTAAAACTTGTAGTTGAAACTTTATTGCTTGTAAATTCGCATCTGACAATACTTTTAATAGCGCTGCTTGCAGCTAAGTCCCGCTGTGGCAGACAAGTCAACAAGAGACAGGCAGCAGCCAATGCTGTTTCACTGCTGTCCACTAGTGTTTCCAATTCGGGGCAAAGTTTTAAAATCCGGGTTTCGGGTAGCTGAGAAAAGGAACCCGGGAAAACCCGTTTTTTTACGGGTTGTGAAATGAATGCGATTTTGAGCGATAAAACTCAATATCATTGTGAAATTACTACTGTTGGTCCCTGCACAATTTATTAGCGAATTATTAGTTAAGTTAGGCACAGTTTTTCAGTGATGTTTATAATACTGACGCATGACAATCAAAGCACACTTTCATCATTTCGTCTGTTTCTGAGTTTTGTGATAAATAGTCCCGTTGCTGAAAAAGCCCTCTCTGGTTCCAGTGATTTGGGCTTGATTGTAATTAAGGCATGGAACAGTTTTTTAGGTTATTTGACCTCTTCTTGGTAGCCTAAAAAAGACCCATTTCCTTTTTCACAATTTGTGATCGGATCTCTTCCTGTCCCGGAATAGTTTCGCGGTCTTCACTCTCAAAGATTATGTGGATTCTGTGCTTTGATTTCAAATGGTTGATTAAACTTTCGGTGCTTGAACCACCTGCGTTTGATTCACGGAGCACAAATTGCGCTTTGGTGTTGGTTGTCCTTTGTTTTATAAGAAATGGCTCTAAGCTTCTGATTTTCTTTGATTACTAACGTCTTTAAACTGAATGTGTATGATTAAAAATCTACTAAAGTCGCTTCTAAAGGAAAGCCAAATATTTTGTAGAAAATTATTGCAAACTGAAAAGGAACAAACCGATTTTGCAAAGAATCACAGCTTGTGTATGAACCAACATGTAACAGCTTATAAATGAACTAACTAGTAACTAGGAAACTTCGGCATACCTTTGAAGATCTACCTCACCTGGTAGTTATTTAATTAGGTTAGCGAAAAAACTAAAATTCGTGTAGACACTTATATGTGCCAAATCACCTCACGATTCGTCTAAATATGTTAATTGAAAGAAAATATAAACGGACAACAACGAACGTACGATGGTTACCGAGCAAAACCTGCACCTCGTGTCTCAAGATAATAGTTGAAAGCTCAAACGTGCTAATTTGGGCGTTACACGCTCCAATCTGCAACTTTAGTGTTATCAGAATTACTAATATTTGAATGCAACAGCAATTCCAGGTTTTTTAAAAACCGGGTTTAGTAGTTGAAAAAACCCGGGTTTCGGGTAGTAAAAAATAGCCAAAAAAAACGGGTTTCGCGTTCAGGAAAACCCGGGTTGGAAACACTACTGTCCACAGCCGGAAACGTAGTGCTTGAAAAAACGTGCAAGGTATTTGGCGGGCCGGATTAAACTGGTCGGTGGGTCGTAGTTTGGCCACCCCTGTTCTTAATATACTTGCAACTTGAAACGCCAACTTCAAAAGTTGCAGCTACTCTACAGCACCACAATTCCGGAAGTAGGCTGCACGCATGGCGCAACAGCAGGTCATATGACCAGACTCAGGTGTCCAGGTCGACTACGTCACGCGAAGCGAAAGCAAAACTAAAAATTGCATGCCTTGATTTCAGCAGTTTTGTAGTGTTTACGAAAAGTAAATTGGCCGTTGTCGAAATACAAGAAATTTCATTGATAAACAGACACTTTTGCATAGAATAAATTTTGCACTACAACACACAGGCAAAGAAGTTGGTCAGCTGTCTGAACTTTTGCGCATATTCACCAAAAATTTACAATCTGTAAAAAACTTATGTGTAAACACGCATTCAGTGGCAAATTTTGAATGCGTTTTTCCTTTTCCGCATGCTTGTTACTCCAATTTTTTATTGAAATGAATAGCTGAAACAAACGGGATCGAAAGGGTGTTTTGTGAGAAATAACTTTATATGTAAAAAAGCTTTACCTTATTTTGCGAACCATAAGGCGCGCTTACACTGTAATGCGGTGCGCCTAGCGCAGGGGCGGGCAATTAGCGGCCCGCCATAACGTTTTCAGTGGCCCGCAAAAGCATTTAGGAAATATCATCAAATCTGTAATTTCCTCCAACTTATCACAAAAATGTTAGTGCTGAGACCAACTTGAACCGAGACTTGGTTCTATTTCTACCGGAGCAGAGGTTCCCAACCTTTCTCGGAACATGTATCCCTTTACCATTTTGACAGATGAGCATGAAGCCCTAAAATTTCTTATGACAACAAGACTAAGTAAAATAACAAAAATCTGCTGAATTTTTAATAGAATTTGTAGACTTTTGAAACTATAAAGGTAGACTCCGTTTTTATGTCTCAAAAGTAAATTAGTTGCGGCTGTACAATAAATGCACCCCTTCAGATAGGCAAATGTACCCCAGGTTGGGAACCTCTGTACTAGAGCAACGCTTCTCAGCATTGGCCACGAAGATTTTTAGAGTACGTAAAGATTTCAGTGTATCCACATGTTCAACTTAAAGATTTTGTCTTAACACGTAAGTTCAAATTATAAAATCTGGTCATCGCAATGAACTTGCTTCTCGGAGCAGCTTGTTTGATGTATACCGTAATTTACTAGGGGTGCAATTTATAGCATTCGAGTTACCAAATCAAATAGCACAATATGTGGCTTAATATGATTGACAATATGCATCCCAAGTCGCAAACTGAAGAGCAAATCCGTTGTACAACCAATATGTTAGTTTTATCAACCACACTCCTGCACGTCTATTGTCGAAATCCGAGGTGAAGCAAACCACAAGCGGCATATTGCTTGTGCCAACTGACGCATTTGATCGTTCTTGTTCTAAAACCAGCAGCTTATTATTGTGAAGTTGCAGCCAGCAGTCAGGTAGAAACATGTTCTACCTGCCANAGAATCATGATATTTTCATTTCAATTCTTAACATGGACAAGAACGCGAGTATTTTGAAGAATATTTGAATTTTGGTTTTACCTCCATAGCTGACAAAGCACAGAGAAGCCATAGTGTGTTTTGTTCTACGTTGCTGAGCTTGTGATACCTCTGAAGTTATACGGCATTTAGAGACAGAGCCTTCCAAAACTTCACACAGAATTTACTCTAGTTTTAAACCAG
>JGI24159J19872_10014099_pt1 | contig 10347 bp, 3 predicted proteins | sample Ectturendosymbi4_FD_19872 | JGI IMG/M metagenome (IMG submission 19872) | reverse complement strand
CTGGGTTGGTGCCGACGTTCCAACGGCGAGAGAAGAAACTGGCTGTTTCCTTTGGGTTGTACAACAGTCCAAGGTTGTTGGATGTTGCCCAGGAGTCCAGGCTGTCACCGTCCGGGGATGTTGTAACCCCAGTTGACATGCTGGTAATTGAAGTCGCCAACATACAGACTGGGGTGTGGGAACGTCGGGATGGTCGTTGGAGTAAATCGCGAGCGTGGAAGTTTGTAGACGTTGACAATCTTGTAACCTGCGACATCTACGCACACCCACTCAGTCTCTGATTGAACTGGAGACTGATCGACCAGTGACCATTCCAACCGCTCGTGGACAAACGTGGCAAGGCCGTCATTCCTGCTCAGGATTGACCCAGCTATTGAGAAGTTGGGAATCACTAGCTTGTCTGCAGTTATGCAGTGGGTCTCCTGTAGGACGATGATGGAAGTCTTGTTCTTATAGGCTAGCTGCTCAATAACGGAGATCATGTTGTCTGTGAGCCCCTCGGTGTTCAGCTGGATTATGTTGGGTCGTTGGCCATCTTCGGCAGCATTTCTGCTGCCGCGCCCTGAGAAAGGCGTTATTTGACCCATCCCACACTGAACACATCCAACGCGAGTAGCAGTGGCTGCTCTCATGGTGACAGATTTGGTAAGCATTTCAAGAAATACCGCAACAGATAGGACAACGTGAAGGCATCTGTCCTCCTCCCAATGGTGAACAGCCTAAAAACACGAAAACCAGTAAAGGAGTGTTTTGATATTACAGCGCGAGGCCCCGGGCATTTGACCGGTTTGTTCAATGGTTAATCCGGCCCTCATAGGCTATACAAAGCAAACCGCCTGAAAAATATGAGTAGATAAACATTTAAACCAGACATGGCACCACAAAACCGAGCAAATGATGACAACGGCACTTAACTAGTAAATATACTGCTTCCAAATATTTCATCGTAGCCTCTCTCTTAGCCTGGTCAAACTACAGTGCAGCAGCTTAGTAAACACGATGTAAATAGTAAACGTGTTCAAGTTTTTTATGGTTGAAATTCATGAGAGTTGGTTTCATATTTTTGTTTGCTTTTAGAGTGTTTTGATGGTGATAGAATTCGGTTCGATAAACGTTCACCAGTGTCTTGGTAATCAAGTTGACATACGAGTATTACGAAAATATTTTCAAAAAACGCCAAATACATTTCATATGTTGTGACTCTCACTTTTTTCATATTGCATAAAGCGGTCAAAGGTTTCCACAACAGCAAATTAAATCGGACTTATTCAATGCCTTGAAAGATCCATGCTTTGTAATTATGTATATCTACATTTTAAAGCAGTGTTTCTCAACCTTTTTTGGCCATGGGCCAGCTTTCCAAAAAATAAATCCGATGTACCACTTTGTTACGCTGACACCTTGCGAACATAGGCGTAACCAGGAAGGGGCCATGCCCACCCCAGTTTTTCGAAAATATAGTCATTTTGTGCTTTGAGAGGCGTTTTTCCAAACAAAATAGTGTTATTCGCCTAAAATCATACATTTTGGCCCCTCCCAAGCTTTGGGCTGGCTAGGCCACTGCTCGTGAACACCTAGTTCAGTGCTCTTCAACCTTTTCGTCATCGTGGAACCCAGGGCCTATGGGAGGACGGTCCAACAGTTACATTGTTCAGGGGCCCAACAGCTACAGAGGGACCCGAGACTGAGACTAAAGGAACATTTGAGTGTTTGTTGCTAACGGTGTCCGTTCAAAACAGACCCGTTTAAAACAGACCATGCATAACAGACTACGGTCATAACAGACCACGTTCATAACAGACCCGTTCATAACAGACCACATTCATAACAGACTCTGTTCGTACCTAGGGCCGGACGGGCCAAAGGGTGTTAGGCAAAATGGTTTGGACTTTTAGCGTCTTTTAACGGGTCCGTTATCAAAGTTAAAAAACGAATTACTTGTAAAAAATCAAAATATTTCGTTATTAGACATTTCAACAAATAAAAAGTTATTACAGAAGTTAAAAAGCAAGAAATTTAATGACTCATTTTGTTCTTGCAATTTTGGAATGTAGCTGCTACGTTCAGAATTCGGTCATCCGGCCAAAAGAACCCGTATCTCAAATATGTGTGGTCCCATTTTCTAACTTTGGCAATTGAATTACATTTGACCCGCTTCGGATCAGGTGGTGCCTCTTACATTTGAACTACATTGCTCATTACCGTCCACACCTTCACTGTTGTTATTATTCTGCTTCACATAAAAAGTATGCTATTTTGCTTGATAAGGCTTGACTAAAGAGTCAAAAGTTGGGTTTCACGCTGTTTTTACTCTATTCCCACAAAGGTTGATCAGAAGCCCTCGTCTGTGACTCAGTCTACTAGACTCAAGCTGAGTAAACTTTCTACTCAGTCTACTGTGAACTGTACATCGGTAACATCGTATAACTGTGATGCAACAATAACTTTCTTCACACCCTTTGACGTCCAGGTTAATTTAAGTGGTTCGCAAAAAAACAGCTGGATCGCATGTGGCTTTGCACGGGAATATCTCCGCTCTTGTTCGGGTTACGGACCTGGTCGAAGTGTCAAAAGACGCGGCAAGTCTTGTAGTTTGCACGCGAAAAAAATTTTTTTGGTTTGGGGTGCGGGTTTGTTGTGAGTGACGTCATAAGTGGAGGACTTTTGGGCCAACTTCACCCGGCCCTGGGCGCCAACCGTTAGATGGTAGCATTTCGCTGAAGTTTTTATTGGAAACTAGGCTACAATTCGAGTCTTTTGATACTTCGGATGACCTGCTGGGGTTTCGGGTTCAAAAGTTATGATCTTAAGTTAATAAAAATTTTTGACTAATTAGTTAATTAGATAATAAATTAATTTGTTTATTTAAGATCATAACTTTTGAACCAGAAACGCTAGAAAGTCGATCAAAGGCTCAAAAAACTCGGACTCGAGCCTAGTTTCCAATGAAAACTTCTGCAAAATACTTTGGCCTAGCGGTTGGGCCCTAGGCCAGGCAACATGAACCAAAATGGCCCAAAAGCTACTTCACTTATGACATCACTCACAAAAATCTGCAACCCCCAACCAAAAAACAAGTGCTGACTAGAAGACTGGCCAATTCGTTTGAGCCCTTAAACAGCTCTCTAGCACAATCAGCGGAGGAGCTAGGGCGTTGGTAAGGCAACTGACAACTACTGGTTTTAGGCCGATTTCAAAGTATGAATATATCGTACCCTGGCTCTCAAAGTCTTAAGGGTGATGTCATGAGTGGGTGGTGGTCAAGCGATTTTTGACGACATCATCAGGGCTTGAGAAAAATATACAGGCAGCAATTTCTTTGTTTTTTCTTTCAAAATGAATTGGGAAAAATCCGCATCCTTAGAGCCCTTGTTGACCATCTAGCGTTAGTGGTTTGCAATCTTTGGTAAAAAAAACACAATTAGCTAATCCCCTAGGGCAGGGGTTCTCAAACTTTTGGTGTTATGGAACCCATGAAGAGATGACCATACTTTACAGAACCCCACAATAAATTTCTAAAAATAAAAAAATAAAAAAACACATTGTTCCTGAGTAAATTGCAAAATAGCTCACGGAGCCCCAAGGTTTCTCTCGCGGAGCCCTGGGGCTCCATACGGAAAACCTATGCCCTAGGGCAATGGTTCCCAAACTGTGGAACGCGTACCACTAATGGTATGCGAAGGCCTTGAAGGCGGTACGTGAATAGGCCTACTTTCTGTTTTTCTTCATAAAATATATACTAACAGCTACAGTTTTTACTTCCGTCGGGTTCTGCTAATAAATTCCTGAATTTTTGTGTAGCCTGCTTCCCTTGTTGGTTTCTAAAAATGGCCATTATAATTTCTCAGACATTTTGTTCATGTTGCATTTGTGTCATTTCTGATTTTCAAAACTTTTGATCAAATTATATTTGGCACATTAATACGATAGCTAAAAATCTCACATGAGTCGCTATTTTCATGACACTTTGTAACTCCATAACTTGCTAGTCAGTTGTGCTAGAGAGCTGTTCAAACCCTTAAAAGACTCGGCAAGTCGTCAGTTCTGCAATGAAAAAAAAAATTTGGTTTTGATTTTCAGTTTTTTTGTGAGTGATGTCGTAAGTGGAATAGGTTTTCAGCCATTTTGGCTCAGGTTACCTGGCCGGGCCCTATGCCCAACTGCTAGATGGAAGAATTTTGCTCAAGTTTTTATTGGAAACTAGGCTAGAATCCAAGTCTTTTGAGCCCTTAATTGGCTTTCTAGCATTTCTGGTTCCAACGTTATGGCCTAAAAACAACAAATTTATTAATCACCCAATTAGGCGATTGAAAACAAGATTGATCAGGGGAGTAATTAATCTTTTGAACAATCTCTAGCTCTATCAGTTAGCAAGTCATGGTTAAATATGTGCGAACCAAAATTTTGGTTTTGCTGGACTTACATGGTTAAAGACTTAAAAACCAAGCGTTTTTTCTTTGTAACAGATTGTTGTGTGCAGGGTTCCACAACCTTGTGCTGTACAGAATGTCTTGGTAAAAAGAGATTGGGAAATACATACAAAAGACAAACATACCGTATTTTTCAGACATTAAGGTGCACCGGATTATAAGGTGTAATTTAAAAAAATTGAATGCTAGCTGTTCTTTTTTCATACATGAGGCAGACTGGATTATAAGGCACATTAAATGAATCAAAACTTAGAAAAGTCAAACTGTATTCAACTCTTTCACAATAACTCCTGAGTGCTGGGTTTGCCATTGGGAGTTTAATGTCACACATACCTAATCCATTAGACACGAATAGAATTAATTAAAGTTGAGTGCATGATTGATTTGGTGTGGGCCAATGTAGTCAGGAGCCTCACAGAGTAATACAATGTGGTATGTGCGAGCTACTCTCGGAACCACATACTCTGCTCATTGCAATTCTTGTTGGTGTATTACATAACACGATGGTCGATTCACAAAAAAATCATCACTAGCAATTACATAAATAGCACCGTTTACCACATACAGTTGTTTCTAGATGAGAAAGCACAACCAGATTCATACATTAGGCACACTGCATTATAAGGTGCAATTCGATTTTTGAGAAAACTAAAAGATTTGAAGTGCGCTACATGGTCTGACAATACAGTAACTCACAGCTTCTGGTGAATACAACAGTAAAATTCAATTTAACAAAAATAATGCTAAACATAGTCTTGACAGCAGGCACTGTTTTTACCCCTAAAATCAAGTGTACCTTACAGAAAATTAAATGTCTATTGACACAAAATTTTACCTAAACTTGGTCACACTTGTACTTCATGTTGCATATCACAATAAAACCTTGATGCATATGCCTTGGATGATTATAAAAGTGATTAAGTGCAAACTGGGCTGGATTTCAACAGCAAATTCATACAGTTCTGATGACAACTAATATTAACACCTTTGGTGCCAGAGTACGATATACTGTACTCGTACTTTGAAACCACTCATTGAGCATGTGCTTTTGTGGTTATTTTTCTGCCACTTAACAACTCTATAACTCCACCGCCAATTACACTAAAGAGCTGTTCAAATGCTCAAAAGATGCAGCAACTCTTCAAGCCTGCAATGAAAAAAAAATTGGTTTTGTGTTTCAGTTTTGTTGCAAGTGATGTCATATGTGGGGTAGGTTTTTGGCGCAGGTTGGAAGTATTTCGCTTAAGTTTTTATTAGAAACTAGGCTAGAATCCAAGTTTTTTGAGCATTTGATCAGTTTTTTAGCGTTTCTGATTCAGCAGTTATGGCCTAAAAACAATAAACCTATTAATTATCTTATTATGGGATTAATTAATTTGTTGTTTTTAGACCAACTTTTTAACCAGGGAACCTAGAACGTCAATCAAAGGCTCAAAAGACTCAAATTCTAGCCTAGCTTCCAATAAAAACTTGAGTGAAATACTTCCATCTAGCAGTCTGGGCCTAAGGTAACCTTAGCCAAAATGGCCGAAAACATACCTCACGTCACTCACAAAAAAACCCAAAGCCAAAAAATTTTTTGTCATGGGAAACTCAAAGACTTCCCGCATCTTTTAAGGGTTTGAACAGCTGTCTAGCGCAATCGGCAAAGGATTTATGGAGTTGCAAAATGATAGCCTTTTAAGTGGCTCACATGAGTCTTAAAAGTATAAACAGCCTGGAGCTGAAGGTATTAACCAGTGTATACAGATTACAGGTACAAAAACAATGAAATCTTTTCTAAGATATATTTAAATGTAAACATACCTTTAATTTAGTCGGATCACATACAATCATGACGTGTGCTTGTCTTTTGGATTTATTGCAATGACTGTTGTAACGATCACCATCTGCATATGTTAGAAGTATCCAGTCTGTACCACCTTTGACCATAGTACTGTCAACTGAGCCAACCTTCTTGTACAAATTCTTATGAGTAATTTCTTGTAAATCTTTTTGTAAAACACCCACATTTTTCAGGGATCCAAGTGAGGCATCCTGTATTTCGTCACAAATGCTGAGGGTGTATTCGTATTTATCCCGGTTATTTTCAATGACCGTATCTTTGAAGCTGAAAAATATACAAAAAGTGATTTCAACTTAACATGCCACACCTTATGAAAGGCAAATTCAACCAGAGAGATGGACTTATGTTCAGCATTACAATGCACAACACATAAAACAGCAAAATATTATATACCTGCTATTGCTTTCATGCTTTGTACAGACATTTTATCATGCTACAGACCAAAGGTTGGGAAACTAAGATAAATTAATCCAAATGGGATAAAATTGAAGATTAGGGTAAAATGTTGTCAGATGCTTTCTTCTTCCAAATAAAATTTTTTCTAGTGTTTGTCTGGCTATTCATACCAAGTATAATCTGTTTAGTTCTTACATAATTGTGGGTTAATTTCATTTTTTTGAATTATTTTTGGGTAATGTCTACACAAATTCCCAACCGCTGCTATAGACGTTATCTACATACTCTATTATACTAGTGGTTCTAAACCTTAAGTCCGTGAATGCATTAATATTTTTGGAAAACTGGCACGAATTTGAAATTACAAAATACAGCTGTCCATTGAGTTTTTTAAATTTGCAAATTATCGTCACTGTACTATAAATTGCAACACAGCATTGCAACATTCTAGAAATGTTTTGTCTCACAATAAGCCTAATGATTGCTTAATTATATTCAAGCTAGTCATTTCCAGCAATTAACTATCATATGTGTGGGAATATTTCATCAGTATGCTACACTTCTTTATTATTATACATTTATAGGAAGTAGTTTTAGTCTACAGGTCATGTAAGTTTGTGTGTTATATGTGAGCTTTAATTACAAACATCTGCTTCAGTGACCACTGACTTCAAGGTTAAAATTATGATCTGTGTGGTGCTAAGGCATCTCCTTCTGTAACACAGTTTTTCGTAATATGTTATGGGGTCATTCCATGTCAAATCACCTTAAATTTTTCGACTTTTCACATTACCATCACTGATTTGCATCAAATTTGGTATGCAAGTAGATTATGCATATTGTTTTCAAAAATTTCAAATTTTATCCAAATCCGATCAATAGTTTCAGAGATATTGGCCTTTGAAATTCCAAAGTTTAGCCAAAAATGAGTGGTACCACTGAATTTCTAAATGCCATATCTCAGCAACCACTGGTTGGATTTTGATGAAATTAGTATCAATCATAAGAAATTGTCCATGGATTTCATTCCCGTAGTTATTTTTAATGAATAAGTATGTTGGGAGAAATTACCTTTGAACTTTAAAAACATACTTGGACACTATCTCCATAACATATTAAAAATTGGCAGAGGTAACATTTCTCATTTTTTTGTAAGATGCACTAAAAATTGATGGCATCTCAATAAATTTGCATAAAATCAAGATTGAAAATGTGAATTTCACTGCTAAACAAACTGTAGTACCTGTACCAACCTGCAGTTAACTGTGTGTGATCTGTTCAACAAGTATTGCTGCACTGATTTGACTATAAGCTGCTCTTTAACATAAGCCATCAACATTTCCATGTAACCTCCACCGCATGTCATCATGGCATGCTAATACTTCCCAAACCAGAGACAAGCCTGTGGTTCACAACCTTATGCTAATCATGAATCCCTGCATACTACTTGGTTCTAAGAATCTCATCANGTTGGATGCTGGGGTATGATATGTTNGTACTTTGAAATCGGCCTAAAACAGCAGTTTTCGGTTGCCTTACCAATGCCATAGCTCCTCCTCCGATTGCGCTGCAGAGCTGTTCAAACCCTCAAGATTTTGCAAGTCTTCTAATCAGCAATAAAAAATTTTTGGTTTTGCGTTTTTGTGAGTGACGTCATAAGTGAGGTAGGTTTCTGGCCAATTTGGTGCATGTTACCTGGCCTTGGGCCCAACCGCTAGACCACAGTATTTTGCTGAAGTTTTCATTGCAACTAGGTTCGAGTCCATCTTTGAGCCTTTGATCAACTTTGTAGCATTTCTGGTTCAAAAGTTGTGAGCTAAAGTAAACAAAATAATTAATTACCTAATTAACACTTTGAGAGCCGGGGCACGATATATACACACTTCGATTTCGGCCTAAAAAATAGCAGTTTTCGGTTGCCTTACCAAGGCCCTAGCTCCTCCACCGATTGCGCTAGAGAGCTGTTCAAAGGCTCAAACAGACCAGCCAGTCTAGGAGATTTCACTTGAAAAAAAATTTTCTGGTTGGGGGTTGCAGATTTTTTGTGAGTGACGTAATAAGTGAAGTAGTTTTGGGGTCATTTTGGCTCATGTTGCCTGGCCTAGGGCCCAACCACTAGGCCAAAGTGTTTCAATGAAGTTTTCATTGGAAACTAGGCTTGAGTCTGAGTCTTTTGAGCCTTTGATCGACTTTCTAGCGTTTCTGGTTTGTCTCTGGATAGAGAAATATTGACATGGGTAACATAAACGTTGAAAACAAGGACTTGAAATCCTTTCTATGTGGACTTGTACAGCATTAACACCTTCAGTGCGGTGTGAATTTCACGTGATTATTCAGCTGGTGCAGGACAGCTTTTACCTTGTTTTCACCCAACAGCCATACACAAAATTGAATAACTCAGAAAGTACTTGCCTGATTGACCTCAAATTTTCAGGAAAAAGGCATTTTCACATGAAGAACATTCATCTACAATTTCGTTGCAAAAGACTAAGCATGTTAAAAGTAATTGCGCCCTACTCAACAATTACTGAACCCAAATCACCATGTTGCCAGCCACATGCACAAACAATTATTCTGATACCCGGGAACAGAGTACAGTTCCTTAATTCAATAACTATTAACTCGCAAAGTTCTTGATGTACTGGATTCAAATTTTCAGGCAAAATTCATAACAATTCAAAAATAACTCCTGTAAATTTTGGTTGCAAAAACTTTAGTTTCAAAAAAGTTATGATGCTTCACAAAACAACTGCTTAACCCTGCTGAATAGGATAAAGTTTTGTAGCCTATGCGTGTCTGTAGCTACGAAACGAAAGTACCTAACTCCAAAGCTTTTAGTTAGAATTACTTCAAATTTTCAGAGATGATGAGAATAGGTATGAACATCATATGTGGAAGCTTTCTGTGCACCAACACAACTGAAAAAAAGTTATCCTCATACATGCAACAGCAGCCAAGACCTAAGCGTTTTCTAAAAAGTGTTGTAGCCTAAGCCTAGTAAACTGTTGCTTGATACCAAATGTCATAATTAAAAATGTTCTTGCTGATGTTACTTGAAATTTACAGAGATTATGCAGATAGGTATGGAGAACATTATTGTAAATTTTCATTGCAACCAAATGAGTACAAAAAATCTTATTGTATGTTACCAAACAACTGTTCACACCTAACTTTTTTGAAAGTCTTGTAGCCTAGGCCTAGTAACATGGTTTGCTACCAAAGTTCATTACTCAAAAATTATTTGGTCAAATTGTATGAAATTTTTAAGATTAGCGTGTCTTGATATGAAGAACATTTGTGGAATATTTTGTTGCAAACAAACAAGTACGTGAAAAGTCATCGTGTTGGCATTTATACATGTCAATCCGCACCAGGCATATTCAATTGAATGATGCATATATGCCTCGTTCCGTACCCTGTGCATTTGAACACATGACGCATATATTAGGGTCAGGTTTTTCCCGTACATGTCTGGGATTTTAGTGGCCAAATATGCATCAGGGAGAACTGTTAAAAAGTGCTTCAATGTCCGGGATTTTTAAATAATGCATTTTATGAAATCTAACCGCAATGTTATCACATGTGATGAGAATTATTTAGTGCTGAAGATTAAACTTTGTGATTTTTTACTGTTAAAAGTGGCTAAGCGTAAATGTAAATTTACTGACGAAATGA
>JGI24159J19872_10014096_pt1 | contig 10348 bp, 4 predicted proteins | sample Ectturendosymbi4_FD_19872 | JGI IMG/M metagenome (IMG submission 19872) | reverse complement strand
TCAGCTTTACTGTTTTGTGGTTTTATATAATTATATTTTATACTTCATGCACTTCGAAGAGCTGATGATGCCTACATTATAGTAGGAAGGTGAAACAGATATTCTGTAAGATCGTAGCACCTGATTCGTGGCTATAAAAGGATTCCTTGCGTTAGAGCATGGGTCGGCAACCTTCCCCGACTCGCGGGCCAAAAACAAACTCCGCAAGGTATGGCGAGCCGTACTAATTTTCACCAACAATTCCGTTCCCTTTGTTGTTGTTAAATCTTGGGGATTTATGGAATTTTAATCAGATTAACTCCTGATTTTCATATTTCACAACGAAAACCCAAAATGCGACATATAATACAACTAGGCGAGCCATACAGTTAATACAATTTGGTAAAGGGGCTGCGGGCCAGATGATTTTGCTTGGCGCGCCGCGTCCGGCCCGCGGGCCATAGGTTGCCGACTCCTGCGTTAGAGAGTGACCTACTCTACAATAATCTTCTAACGCAGGGAGCAATTACTTTAGCTCGGGAGCCACTTTGAGAAGGCCGCGTTCAGGAGAGGGCAGTACTTCTAATGGAAATAGAAGCAAGTCTCGGTTCAAATAAACCTTTGCACTGAAATTTACTTTTAGTGGGAGGAATTTTCAGATTCAAAAGTTTTTCCTAATTGCTTCCGCGTGCCACTGCACACGTTGTGACGGGCCACGTGTGGCCCGCGGGCCGCTAATTGCCCACCTCTGTTATAAGAGGAGGAACTAAACTTTAGGCTGATGGAAGGAATTGAAATCGTGACAAGGTAGGAATTAAGATGGTTTGAGCATAGGAAGTCACGTACTGGAAGAAGACTAGAACACCAAGCGTATTGAGCGTCTAGCAGTGCCTCTTCAAAGAAATCCTCAGTTTATTCTTGTTGTTTTCATAAGCGTGGAACGACGCACTTTGCTTCATTTACTCCGCTCTTGGTGCACTGCTGTTTAAAATGCATACTAGAAAGTTCTCATTGTTGTTGCGGGGCGTGGCATCCCCAACCAACCAAAACCTCCACAGGGATGACTAGGTCTCAGCGCTAATTCCTTTCAGATGCTTTCTTTTTAGCTAACTTAGGCGTTGTCCGTTTATACCGCAAGCTACTTAAAAAGTTGGTGAACGATTTGCTGATGCCAAGTTCAGTAGGCTGATAGCTCTTATGATCTATAGTCTGCAGACATATGGGTCATCATGTTTCGCTCACAACTAAAAATTCAAACTTTTGTGGTTAGTGTTACGGTCAAAGTTTAACCTTGTGTCGTAACTCGAAGTATTGAGTATTGGTAAGTTCCAAATTTATCCATAAGAAGTCTGTAACGTTGCATGAAAATTGTGAGGAAGCGTAACGGTGGCCACGAAGGATTTCGAAGTCAGCATGACATCCTCTGAAACATGGGTCCCCAGCCTGGGGCATATGCACCCCTAAGGCCACATTTNCCTATTTGAAAGGGTTCATTTAAAGTTACCAATAGAAGGGGAAATATATTCANAAGTGATTGTATTTATTTCAAAATATTTGTACATCCATCAGCGAATATCATTTCCAAAAATCCTTGCTGCATATCCTCATTGTTAAGTACATTAACTTCGAGACAAAAACAGAGTCCACCTATATAGTACTAAAATTGTAAAAGTTTTACAAAAGATTCAGTGGATTTTGTTGTTTCATTCGTCCTTTTTGTCACAAGAAATTTTCAGGGTGCAAAATGCTGAAGGGGTACATTGTCTGAAAAAAATTGGGAAACCTACTCTAAAAGCTATGTCTTCGGTGAGCCTGAAGGCAAAACTTAGTTCCTACGAACTGGCTACATGTATTGTCGAAAAACGTTACTTATCAAGCATTTGCTTAAATTCAGGCATCGCTGTTTATTTTTGTGCAATAATTTATCTCCGACTGCTCTGAAAAACACGATTCCTGGTTGCTTCAGCATGTCATGAAGTCCATGCGCAGAGTCGGCCAGCCGTGGAACGCCAGCACCTTCAAGCGGAAGTACTTGGCCAAAACATGGTGAGGAAACTTGTTCACCACGCTTGTCTTACGGTCGTGATTGCCGGGAAAGATCTGCACGAGGTAGACGAGATTGATAACAAAAACAGTGTTAAGGGAAATGTAGAGGCTATGAATGTTGTACATGCTGCAGCATATTTAGCTCGTAGCCCTTATTGATGCTGTTATATATCTGTAGCTTCTTTTAACATTAAAATTAGTTGTGCATAACCCTGATTTCACAGTCGTTTAGGGAAATATTAGAGAACAAATCTGAAAAATCAGGCGTGACTTTTCTCTTGAATATAAGATTTCATCAACGCATACGTTGTACTAGTTGCATTTTCTGAGACGTTTGCGAACAGCCCCAGCAAAACAGGAAACTCTGTTTACAAGCAGGCGCTTCCGATTCCCGGATATCTAAACCTTGTTTTCCTTAAACAAACTTACCAATGAATCTCCGAACATGTCTTGCATTGGTACGAAATCATGTCCATCATGGCTGTACGAGATCTCATATTGTGTGACCCACTCTTCGGCGTCGTTGGACGCCCGGCCTTGCGTCACAACACCGGTCACCGCTACTTTTTCGGGTATCCTCACCTGTATCCATTCACCTGCCTGTGCTGGTTAAAATGTGATAAACTTAAGATTTGATTGCGATCATTTAACTTTAAATATGAAGTAAAATTGTTACGGAAAGTTGTGCCGTTTGCTTTTGCATTTCTAAAAAGAAATTGTTCACACTCGTCATTTTTAAACAATATTTCAGAAATTCGTTCTACAACTGCTGTTGTTTAACCTAAACACGTCACTCCACAAATGAAAATGAAGGTTTGAAGTCGCTCCTTCGCAGAGTTTTCATAGGAAACACTTTTTCAACCACTTGCTGCAGACACTTCGCACAAACCATATTTCGCAGACCACGCGCCGCAATGGGAGGGGTGTGAAAAAGATTTTTGGTTGTCAAGCCTTCCAAAATACGGACTGTAATCTTCTGACCAAGATGAAGAAGCCGTGATGTAATGGTCAGGCACTCTTCCGTCTTTCATCCCCACGGAGCACATGAAAACTGTTTTGGAATGAAGACACATGCGTTAACGTTTTTGCTTTTTTGGCAAATGTTTTTGATATTCTCTGCAGAAATATTGAACAAGAAATGCAGTTAACTAGCTCAACTTCCTCTAAGAGATACGTCCAATTTTGTCCGATTTCTTAAGCATGCCGTTCCATTTTTGTGCAAGATTGAAAAAATAACAAAACATATATTTCCCAATAATTACAAAAGTCAAAGCAAGTGAAAAGATTAAATATAAGAAAATTAAGTAACTCACCGGGGTCCACTTCTCTGTATATGTGAAACATTGTGCTCATGACCATGTGTGGTCTACGGCAGTTGCAGCAGCTATCAAACGCCTCGACTGATAAAAAGCTCAAGCAAAGGACTGCAAGAAAAATCATCGCCATTTTCCGTACTTCTCAGGTTGCCAGATGCAGCCTTTTTTTAATTTATGCTGCACCATACAAAAAAAGTGAATCAACAAAACGTTTACTCATATCGAGATATTCACCCAAACAATTTAAGGTAAGTGGCTGCTGCAGCTACTTAGAAATAATGGACGTTGTCATGGAAATGAATAATTCAGTGAAATAGTTCGACCGATTTTGTTTCCTTTCTTTTGAAAATAAAAAGGCTCAATGCTAAAGGTATACACAACTTCCTCAAAATTAACCTTGTTCGAGGCTGAACTTTCCTACAGGTAAAATTCCTTTCAGTTTTCGTAATGCCGAAAATATCAAGTAAGTTCACTTAAAATAACTTCTGGCCTACTGTTGTTATAATCAAACTTATCTAATGTGATAGCATTCTATACATAAAAGGAGTTTCAGCTAAAGAATTCAACATGAATTTCATTCAAAAAAGTGCAAGGTTTATGAGACTTCTTTGGTTCAAGGTCTGCTTTGTCAAACATCATAGTAAATGTAGTTTTTCGATAGCCTTGATACGAAAGGCTATTATGGAAATACGGAATCTAGAGCTGTTATATGAAAAAAACTTATTCTGGCCACACAGCGCTACGTAACAGTAAAACTCCCAGCTTCAGAAAATCACGGCTGATATAAGTTTTCGTTAAAGTAAATCTACTAACTTTCACCATAACTTCACCTCAAGCTCTAATTTTTGTGTTTAATCCTTGGACAACAAAGCATACGCTTAAGTCAACATGATTTTCAGCAATTCCACTGTTTTTCACTGTTCCGGTTCTATCATTAGTAAACTCACGTTTCACCTGGACCAGGAGTGTGCATGAGTTTTCACAATCTTATGCTGAACACCTCCCTTGCTATTGCTCATCTGGTGTCTTAGTTTGCTAAATCTCGGAAATCGGTGAGTGATTGTTCGCGTCCGTTCTTCACAATCCTACGACTTCGAGCTGTCAGTAAAATCGATCCCCATCCCCGGATCACCGTATGCTTCTGACTTGGTTGATCATTCCGTTATGTTTCAAACAGCACCATGATGTTCAGGTATTTATTTTCAAAAATGTCATTAACAGCGACCATTGCTCACTTTTGTTCACATTCAATTTATTCTTATATAAACGGTCAGGGGCGTTGCAGCTGGCTTGTTTCCTCGTAATGCCAGAAAAATTTCTTCCCAGTTTGATACTCAGCCTGCAATTTTTACAATTAAATTCCGTGCAAAAATGCAATACAAAGCTAACATTTAGAACGCTGACAATTGAATNCACCAGGAATAGATAGTATCAACAAGTTTTGCCCACAATGTTACAAAACAATACGTTGCTCCTATCACTNAAACTGTTGGTAGTGCCTATATAAGGGCTAGAGATCAGCCAATGAAGTGTTTGATTCTACAACACATAGCGTACTTGCCTGGCCGCTCTTGAAAGCTTTACTCAGCATTTTTTGCATTGGTAGCTAGTTTGAGAAACGTCCCTATCTCCGGTTTAAGCATTAACCTTCAGATAAAAATGGTGAAGTCCACTGTAAAACAAGGGAGGAGTCAAACTTTCCTACAGTTTTCGTTTCTCTTCAGCGTATTGACAATGGATAGTGTTTTTTTAAACACATTAATAAGTCGTTTGTCAACCCAATGCATTCTAGAATAAAAATCTCATCTTGTACATCAGCCTGTTTTCCAGAAGGGCATAATTTTTTCTAGCTCCAATCCAAGTTAGCGTGACCAACTAACTTTAATCTTTATTTAAAAAATTGCCAACGTTTCGGTCAATCGCGTTACCCGCCGCCGCAAATGAGCCTGTAGCACAGATTCTCAAGGTTGTCCATGAGACATATTTATCTGTCCCATTCCCATCCCATAGCAATTTATGCCTGTCCNATCTCATCCCATCTCATGGGACGTTTCCCATGGGATTCCCATAGGAATGACATTCCCATGGGCAAGCCTAGGGTTGTCCATGNGACATATTTATCTGTCCCATTCCCATCCCATAGCAATTTATGCCTGTCNCATCCCATGGGACGTTTCCCCATGGGATTCCCATAGGAATGACATTCCCATGGACAAGCCTGCAGATTCTAACATACACCCTGCCATAAGCTGTATAACTGCTTCTTTCAGTTATTCAAGCTACACAGACTAGCTGAAGCGAATCCTGTTCGGTGAAGCGTTGTTTCTAGGCAATTTATGTAAAATTGTGCAGGGTGCGAAGAAAACACGTTAAGTATGTGTGAATCTTATTTACAGTAAAACGCCACGTTAATTTTATAAGAAATATAACTATCAGAAACGTTCACCACTGTTGAGCTGAAAAATACTCCGCTAAGTGAAATGATTGTTTGGTAGTGATTTTTGGAAAACTGCCTGAGATATTCTACATAGAGTTTTTTTGCCAGCTTAAAAATGACTTGGCGTAAAGCATTGCGGAACACGCCTTGAACAGGTAAACAAAACAACAGAAGAACCAATGGAGGTTCGCACCAAGCGCTACGTGAGAACATCCGAGTTTATAAGTACAGGTAAATTTTCGCTTGAATAATATTACAGAATATTGGTAAATCATTATGAAACTTGCAGCAGTTCCTTTTCTACGAAGAACAAACTTCGATGCTAATGGTGGAAATGCAAATCTCAACAACAACGTACTTGCATTACTGTCATTAGAAAAATGTATTTTTACGAAGCTTCACGTTTATTTCTACGTTTTGCTGCAATACTCATTTATTTAGCAAAACTGTTTCACACTACTGTAATGTTTCACGTTAGTCCAAAAATGAAAACATTGAAACACGCTTTTTTTGTTAGAATCACAATGAAGCATCTCATAGTCAATTCACGTGCGAATAATATTCACAGATAAATAAACTGAATAAAATGAAGACGGTTATGAGATAAAACTGATGAAAATGCCAATGAAGTCAAATTTTATCAAGAGATTATTAAATTTGATAATTTTCAAAGCTTTATTGAACCTGGAAACTCTATAAAAACTCTTTCAGCTTCCCTAATTCACACTGAACCAACAACATTAGCAGAATGTTGATTTTGGATTTTCAAAAATTTTAATTTAGTCTACTTCAAAATAACTGTGAAAGGTTAACATTTCTGAAATGTGTTTACTGATTACATAGAAAAACGAAATAACAGAATAAACAGTTTGGATAGGATTCCTAAAATTTTGATTTTTCCAAATCTAATTCTTTTTACCAGTCTCAACTCGAAAACTATTGAGGAGTTTGATTCAATGCTTGTAATTCACCGAAACATTTTTTGTTTAAACAGATGTTTTTTTTGGGAAAATTGCACTTTTGTTTCTATCAAACACCGAACGCAACAGAGAGCAACAAACTTGCACTGTAATCTTTGGTTCTTCCGTGATTATGGGATATGAGTGACTTTGAAGAAAAGCAGCATTTGTAAAGGAAAGCAGTGTGTTTTTTAAGCGAAGCTGTGTATCGATTTGTATTTTGGTCTACTTCAGAAAAGAAAAAGTCGGAAAAGCAGGTCGTAAACAGCTGGTCATTTGGCCGATTCTGTGAAAGCGTTGAACAAATAAGATTGTTTTCAATATTTTATTACTTTATGTCTTGTGGCATTTCTACAATTTTGCCATGACCAAGATGACAACCAATGAAGCATTGCTGCAAACGCAATCATCTGCATTTTGGAAATTATCTGTGATTTATTTCACTCATGCCATAAAATAACGAGTTAACGGGGCGTTTGTTGCTTTTTGGGACGAAGCAACCTCAGGGTTGAGAGAATTCCACCGTTCACTTGTCTAGTCACTAATTTATCGACCACAGCACAGATCACCTGATGTTTTCACCACAAGTCTGATAAGTGAGAGAATGACGGGTGCGGGCGGATAAGCACTTTGTTCGATGCTATGTTGTAAATACGCAAAGTATAAAGACAANAACATATTTATTCATGAAAACGTTATCAAAGAAAAACGGCCTCGTCGTTCAGACGACCTGAAGCCGAGTTAACAATATTAGCTGTACCATTTTCCCTAGATTTCCGCTTAATTTTCGAGAAGTGCTAGTAGGGTATCGCATAACCGCTCATCAGATGACATGATCATAACTTCGTGAGGGTTTGCAGCAGAGATGAGCGGACTGTCATTATTTACGATCCAGATCCAGTCCTGAAATTTCAAAGGTCAGTCCAAGTCCACCATAGCCCAAACAGTACGAAAATTTTGTAATCCAAGTCCGACTAAGTCCAAAAAATTAACTTTTCTAAAACAAAAATTACGCAAAGTTTTCAATTAAGTCAATCCATATCCGGTCCTGATCCTAGATTTATCAAGAGCTTTACAGCCCGGATCCAATCCAAATTCAACAAAATTCGTCAAAGTCTGGATCCAGTCTAATCCAAGTCCAGTCCAATGCTCATCTCTGGTTTGCAGGTCTACCAGTTCTTTCATGTCGCTATAAATTCCATGTTTCACTTTTTGATAATGCTGTGAACTGCACTTTTGCTAAATCGAAGTGTTTTTGTAATGTTTTTCTGAGATTCCTTTCACATCCAAAGTTTATGTATCCGCGCACGTTCAACCGCCGGACATGAAGTTTGCCTATTTTTNGCTACTCTNAAAAAGTTTGAAAAGGCCGTTCAAATACACATTAGTTTGCAATNTAACTGGCTGCAGATATGAAACACTACTGCTGTTGTTTGTGCTGTCGTTTTCGTTCATACACCACTAACTTTGAAAGTATCCACAATGGAATATGATATAATAATGTGCTTCTTGACAAAATCACGTAATTTGGACACACGAGTGGCGCATTAGTTCCAACTTTGCAGCAATATATCATTGTCGCTTAGGCGGTGCTATGCTTTTCCTAATGACGGCATTTTACATCATTTGTGGAACAGTGCAGCTGAAGGTCCGATAAGCTTACTTCGTGGAACTAATCTGGCCCGAGGGTGTAGTTTGGTGTATTTTGGTTTACTCTACAGTATATTGAGATTTGAATAAAAGTCAAGATAGGAAAGCGATAGCATGAGTCTAGTCTTTTGAGCAGTTATTTTGTTGCACTGAGTCAGACTGCTTCAAGTTTTATTGTACGTTCTTATTCATAAGTGTACGGCATGGGAATGCAGGGGATGCGGTCACATCCCCAACACTGCAAAATTGGCCATTATTTGGGCAAAGTATACAGCTACCTTCACATGTAAGTGAGGTAGTGTCTATTTTCCAAACTAAGGCAAAATAATAACCAAATCAACGGCAAAATAGTGACCAAAACGGCAAAATAGTCTGAGACTATTTTACCATCTTTTTGGCCTCTGATGGCAAAATAAACACTGTCCTTGAGTGAACTACTATCATGCGGTAATTCCAGCAGCCTTCATCAAATTTGGGCCAACTAACGTTTTGGGTAAAATTAGAAACAATTGAGTAAAATAGGAGCATTTGGGTAAGGTCCAACAGCTTCAATTAAATCTTGGCAAATGAGAAACGCTTCAATCAAACTTGGGTGAAAACAAAAACATTTAGATAATTGGAAACACTTGGGTGAAGTTCATCAGTCAAATCAAATTTTGCCAATATACAACAGCTTCAATCAGTTGTGGGTAGCTTCAAACTGTCTTGTTCAAAGGTGGGCTATATAGAAAATCTCCATTAAAATATTTGTACGTTCAGAAATGTCTGGGTGAATTGTAAGAGTTTTATTCAAATTTAGATAAAATCAAAATCATTTGGGTATATTTTAACAACCTTAATGAAATTTGAGCAAATTGGGACGACTTCATTCAAAGTTAAACATGTTTCCATCTACCGGTATTGGAAAAATTTGGGTAAATTCCAACAGGCTAAATCAACTCTGGTGGAACAAGAATGGCTCCAATTAAATTCAGGCCAAGTGGAACATCTTTATTTAATTTCGGGTAACTTCAAACTGCTTTATTCATTTTAGGGGAACTTTAAACAACTTTTTTAATTTTAAGGAACTTCAAACAGTTTCATTCCAATTTGAATAATATACAACCACTTCATTTAATTGTGCATACGTCTAGAAACATTTGGGCAAATTCCAGCAGCTTTAATCATATCTGGTAATTGAAGCAGCTTTATTAAAATTTGGGTACAATTAGAAACATCTGGTCGAATTGGAAGAGTGTCCTTCAGATTTGCATGTATTATAAACAATTGAGCAAATTACAACAGCCCAAATCAAAATTGGACCAACTGAAACAACTTTATTTAAATTTGGGTAAAGTTAGAAACATTTAAAAATCAGGAACGTGTAGTGGTAACTCACCATTCCAACTAACCCTAATTTTTGTAAACCTCAAATTTTTGATGCTGTAANGCGTACACCTAAAATGTAGCTGTAGCTGCGAAATGTTTNGCAGTAGCAATGTGGTGTAGCTGTGATATGATAGTGCGAAGTTTTCGTGCTTCAAACTTGCTTGATGTTGTGAGATTTGCAAGTGCAAACCTGTTTCCATGATGTATTCATGAATAAAATTAACTACGTAACTGCAGCTGTAATGTGTTGTGTGGTGGTAATGTAGATGTGATTTCATACTGTTTAGGTTTTCATATTTTCCGTTTGTTTCATGCATTGAATTACATATGTTGCATCCTGCCAAATTTATTGCTTGAATTTAATGCTGCGAAATGAAGTTTTCATGAACAGTACTACATAGTTCACTTGTGCTAATGCAGTGAAGCACTGCCGGTTTTATAATATATTCTTGTTGAGGTTATAAATCATTTGTCATTGGAAATGTCCATTGGTATACATTCCTTAGTAGTTGATCATATAGGCTGCAGTATTTGCGTGTATCAGTCTCATATTGCTATTTTTTCTTAGCATGCTGTGTTCAATGCACATTTAA
>JGI24159J19872_10014095_pt1 | contig 10349 bp, 8 predicted proteins | sample Ectturendosymbi4_FD_19872 | JGI IMG/M metagenome (IMG submission 19872) | reverse complement strand
GTAGTGGTTACAAGTTTCAAACCAATAGACCAGTTTTTCTTTTCTTTTTTCTAAACTTTTCAAAATTTAGGTTTAGTGATTAGCATTAGGTTAGTGTTAGGATCTACCATTAGGTTATCTTAGTGTTAGGTTAACATTAGATTAGCATTACCTTAGCATTAGATTAGTGTTATAGGTCAGTGTTGGGTTGGGGCTATGGTTAAGGATAAGGTTAGAGTTAGGTTGAAGGTTTACCTTTTACGTTTAATACATTTCTTCCAAGCCTTCAGCATTCTGATCATGCCTTGCTGTCACACTACAGGAGGTGGTTGAATAAGCAAGGTTTTAAATTTAAAGATCCATGGGTGGTTCTTTAGCCACTGCCTATAATAATTGTTTGAAGGCAGATTGCATACATTTATGAGGAACGACAACAGGTTTTCTGTCCAATGCTGATAGGAAACTTATTGAACTAATGAGAAGACATTGAACAAATTTGTCCGGTATTGTCAAGGTCAATATAAAATAAATTTATAAACTACAAATAAGGTATTTTCTAAGTACTTTCGTGCCATAGCATTATATGATATATATTGCTTGTTTACTGATTATCACAACAATTACCATTGGTTATGCATAAATATCATCCTGCATGCCTTGCATTGAATGCTCACCTTATTAATCTGATAAATTGATTAACTTTCTATGGGCTTACCTCAAGGCATACTTCTAATGAAAACTGAATAAGAGTTTCTAATCAAGCTTGTAATGCTATTTATTTCTAATAAGATATTTGATTGAAACAGCTATGTGCATCATCTCTCAGGAGCACTAAAAGTGACCCCAACTCAGTGGTTCCCAATAATGAGCGCTATTACTCTACCACACCTAAGATGGAAAGCTACAACTTACATCATGCAACAACAAGACTGAAATCATGGTGACCTTGCTAAAACTCTGAAAAACAATTCAATATTAACTCCGCATGGTTGGAATATTAAAAGAATAAGTCACCCACCAGTGGCGACATCAATGAAGATCCCACAGTACCTCTTCCAGGATTCCACACTGCCACCAGGCACCTATGGGTAACAGCCAACTGTCTTACAGCAAAGCAGGCAAAGACTTCCCAAACACTCCATTGATGGGGAGTAAGCCAAAGCCCAAGATGCCCATACTGCAATGCACCAAACAAATTTTTTTTTTCTGTTTTGCCCTATTACTCACATACGTGGAGGCTAGTCACATGATCCAAGAAGGTGGTGAAGATTTTCAAAAATGGTTGATAGATAGCAGCATAATGTCTAATGAGTATCATACGATAATGCTATATTACTGATACAAAATCACACACAAGAAAATCAGTTATGGGGACCCATATTTCACAAGCTTTATATCTGATTATTAAGTTTTGTTTAATTACCACTTTCCAGAAGAATGTAATTTTTTCTGAACTGACTGTTAAAACCAGTAAGGTTTAGCCCCTTACAACTTGACTCAACTGACAGATTATTAACCAAAAGTTAGTTTTTAATGTTTAAGAGTTTGTTAATTCGCTAACTGATGATTATTTAGGTGAAACCAACTGATATTTGTCAAAATTAAAAATATTTTGTGATTATATTAATTTCCCTCTATTCAAGTGGTTTGTCAAACTTGATTTTAATTTTATATGTCAATTGGCGATGATTGAGAATCTTGTGTACCAAAATTTTATAGCAGGGTAAATGCAACATTTACTAAAGCTTAAATTCTATCTTCAAGACCAGTCAGCATGTGCAGTGTACAGGATTTAAATTTTATACATTACTTAACTTTTTGCATAACTACTGTCATTAATGAAAATCTAAGCCTTATCTTGGAAAAATCTTTGGTGATGCAAATGGTACTTTTTGCTGCATTTGACTCTAATACCTTGTGACTTGGAATCATGCACAGTAATGCTTTGGTAATAAAATTGCAATAAATAAGCAGTGATATTTTATCAATGAATAGCAATCTTCTTTAAAACCAAGGCATAGTGGTATATTTAGAACATTGTGGCAAAGTTATTGAACATTTATCCAAATTCAAAAATGCTTAGCTTGAAAGTTCTCTCAGTTATTGGAGCAAAAGCTAAACTGAACATCTTGGCACCAGTACATTTTTATTGATTTTCTCATATACAGTATATAGGCACATATATGCTCATCACCAGACACAACTAGTTGGTCTTGGTGATCTTTGCATAGCATTTAAAGAATACTATTTACATTCTTGTGACACTTAAAAATTTGAAGGATAGTATTTACATCCTTGTGTCTAACTGTTTGTTTGGCACCTGCAGCATGGTAATGATGCTATTTATCATTGCTTTACCGACAAAAACCTTTGAGTTCAGTGTATCATCAAAACATTCATTTGTATAGATGGCATGCTGATTGATTGAATAACATCGCAACTTGTTTAAAAGGATCATGGCTAATTCTTTATCAGAGTTTTTGTGCTTTTTGCAGAGCTGATATTGCCCTGATTGGTCTAGCTGTCATGGTGAGACATTGTTTAGTTATTATCTTATGTATTTTTGCTTTGAAGAATTTGCACGCTGCATGGTGAATCAGTAGATATAATGTTTTTTGCTTATCCACTGTGAATGTAACTGTGCAGAATAAACATAGTATTATGTGACACTATTTGAAATGTTTTGCATAGTTAACTAGTTTATATAACTGTTTCTTTTGTAAGGTGTGATAACTTGCTTATTGGAAGAAAAGTTGCTGTACCTGTAGGCATGTTGCTTTTTTTAAACCTAGCAATTTTTTATGCCATGCAAGTAAATTATCAGTATCTAGATATAAAATTTGTTTTAACTGCAGTGCAACATCAACTTAGCTGAAATGATTGTTTTGGTAACTGTTAATGAAGTTTGTGCTCATATGGTTTCAGGTTTAGATCAAGAGTTATTTGTTATTTTTAAGAGACCACAAGAGAAAACTATACTGTGTTAGAAAGCTTGACTAAAAATGACATGAATTTGATTGTGTTCAATATAAATCGATGGTGATGCGCTGATCTTTTCTGATATTTCCAGGTCAACGATTTGCAAAAATATTGAAAATCATTTTTTTGCTCTTTATTTTAAAGTGAAAACGAGTAAAATTGTAGACAATTAACATATGCTTCCCAGGAAAAAAAAACTATAAAAATAGCAGAACCACTTGTTAACTATGGGCTGGACAGGATAGTTTATAGCATCAGATGTGGCTCGTGTGTCAGACAGCACATAAGTCTGTTCTGGACGTTTGTAATCGGAAAAGAGAAGTTCACATAGCATTAAATGTGTTATCTGTTGTATGCTTGCTTGATCGTAATGTGATATCCAAAATTTCTGTTTCAGGGTCAGAATCTTATACTGAATATGAATGATCATGGATTTGTGGTATGTAAAATATAATTTATCTGTGTTTGTCACTTATTCATGTTGTCATTAATTTGATGGAATACTAAGTTAGTTCATCAACTACTGCTAGCTGTGAAGTTAGGTTGCTACTCTACCTTGGTGTATAGGTGTGTGCCTACAATCGTACAGTGGCAAAGGTTGATAGATTTTTGGAAAATGAAGCAAAGGGAACAAAAATTGTTGGTGCCCATTCCATCGAAGAAATGATGTCAAAACTGAAAAAACCTCGTCGCATTATGATGCTTGTAAAAGCTGGATCAGCTGTTGATGATTTCATCGAAAAATTGGTGAGATCATGTGTTTGGAAACAATATTTTCATACCCCTTGTTTGCTACAACTTTCAATTGACTGTGTACTACTTGCTTGACCATGAAAAGGACCATGTTCAATTTTGTTCTTGCTTAATTCAAACATACTTTCATAACAGGTCCCTCTTATGGAACCTGGTGACATAATTATTGACGGAGGTAATTCTGAATATGTGGATTCAATCCGAAGAACCAAAACTCTGGAGGAGAAGGGTTTTCTTTTTATTGGATCCGGTGTATCTGGTGGTGAAGACGGAGCAAGATACGGACCTTCACTCATGCCAGGAGGCTCTCCTAAAGCTTGGTACTGTAATAATTTTCAGTTTAGTCGAATGTGAACTGATGTTTTCGATGCCCTGGTAATTCCCTACTTTGTTTCAATCGTATTTATGTCTTGGTAAAACTGACCAAATATAGCGATTTCTGCAGAGGTATCAACAGCTGACTAATCACAATGTCTTCGTACGCACTACTGAAATATACTTCAGTTACTATTTTTAAGGTCAACCCCAAACTACTTTTTTCTGAGCAGTGTTTCTCACCTGGTTACTTCTGCAAATGTTTTGCAGGCCTCATGTCAAGAATATTTTCCAAAGTATTGCGGCCAAAGTAGGCACTGAACCATGTTGCGACTGGGTAAGACGAAGGCGTTCAGTTGTTGTGATTGAGCCTTGCTTTCTGATCGCCAACCTGTCTTATATAAGTTCTGTTTTCTGCTTGCCTAAAGGTGCTGAGCTGCAAACGATAGATCATATTTTCCAATGGCGAAGTTATTCGTATTACCATTTAACGAACAGCTAACAAACATTTGCAGTTGACAACAGCTACTAAAGCAAAGTTATACATAACTCTGCATCAACGCGTTAAATCCGATAGTTAACCTTGACTGAATGAGTTTTTCGCAATGTTCCATTGCAACAGTGCGAGTCGGTTTTAACAACAGTGTCAATCCAAACAGTGTTTTTTCAATAAGAAGCATTTTCCATGTAAAGCAGTGATTCCCAAACTGGGGGAAATTACCCTCTGGGGGTAATATGCGATTCTTCAGGGGATAACGCGGAACCAAAATCACAATGTTGTTCTGTATTATGAGCAATCACTGCAAAAGAAACTTTGAACTGAAATGCGAAAATATTTTATTGAGGGTAATAAGACATAATCGTTACCTTGGTTTGGATAACGGTTCGAACAAGTTTGGGAACCACTAATGTGATGCAATAGGCAATTGTATTACTTCAAAAGCCCCGCCTTTGCAAAGCTTCGTAAAGTCTTGCCAAACAATTTATTTTCGTTGATGATCAAAGCGGCTTTGCCTAGTTTCGATAAAAGTATTTTTTCGTATGAAACTACTTCCTAAACAGTGTTCCCTGTAAGATGCGCAGTGCCACCAGACCATTTGCGCAGTGAAATCCCATTCTCGCGTACTTGCCATCGCCTAGCCCAGTGTTTCCCAACCTTTTTAGTTTTACGGCACCCAGTGGCGAAGTCACATCAATTTGCTTTAAGGTTTGATAACATTTTGAAAATGCATTTTCAGCGATATCTTGAAAAACATGTTAGCACGCGGCATGGGTATTGTAAATGGCACCCTGGGCTGCCGCGGTTGGGAACCACAGGCCTAGCCCCCTGTAACGCTTCACTAGTTGTGCATCTACATGGTTGTGCAATTGCATGCGCACTAACACAAACATTTGCTAAGTGCAGTTTTTTTTAAGGAAAATGGTAGGTACCCGGTATGTACCCGCAGGGACCCGATTTCTCTCATTCTAGGGATCCGATTTTCTATGATTCTAGGGACCCGATGACAAATTTCGTTGATTCTAGGGACCCGAATTGGGTCCCTAAAACGCCTTAAAAAACCTGGCTAAGTGTAAAATTTTCTTAGAGGTAACACTGCACCTAAATGTTGATGAAAAGCAGAAATTAAGATGTCATCTTTTGTAAAATAGGGTTGGTGCAGCAGTTTTGAAATATTAAGCAAAATGTTAGAGCAACCCACCGTGTGATAAAACTGGGTGATTTATGAATGTTGAAATTAGCTTTCAAGATGTAGAAAAAGTTGGGCGAATTGAATCCACGCTAAATTCCTAGTAACTTTCGTTATTGCCCTTACAGAGATTTAGAGATCGAACGAACATCTTGCTATCAACACAGTTAACCGCTACTATTGGGGACTATGTTTTATTTAAAATAATCGCTTTTTTACGCGTATAACTTGCCGTGGTTCCTGCATGCAGAGTTTTTTAAAGTTTGAACTTGTTGACCGTTACGACATTTTGAGAGACCGCAACTATTTCATACGAATACCAAGCTGGTCATAAAGCGAGGTTTTAGTGCATTGTGTATTGTGAGAGGCCGTTTCGATCCCTCATAACATCTTAAACTGTTGTGCCTTCTGATTTACGTATCTGTGCAATTGTTCATAACGTACACAGTCGCATGCTGGTCTTTTGTCTCAGCAAAGCTCCGATTGTCAGCATCTCACAGATATTGCAGTTAAAATTAGCAATTGCCCAGCATTGCAGAGAAAGTCTGTCATTGCGGAAGGCGCCTAAAAGACCCACAATTTGTTCAACAGCGGTGCATTCATTCCGTAACGCTCGAAAAGTATTTTGTGATCGCAACAACCTAGTTGGAAGCGACGCGCGCAACGTTTGAGTTTTTGGTGAAGTGCCGCAAACCCGCCGATATATAGGCGTCGTAGAGGCAGCAGGGTAAATTAACTGACTTCCTGGAGTCCACCCTGAGCTGCCGCTGCGTCATGTCTGCGGAAGTCGAGGATGACGCAAGCAAACCCGTCAGGTAATCACCGAGCACTCCGGTCGGCATCACCGGCAAAAAAGAAGCTAATGGCTTCGTCGTGATGAGTACTTAATTTTGATTTATGTCACAAGCATTTAAGTTGCAAAAAGCAATTAAAAAATTTATAGACGTTGTAAACCGTGTTTTTATGAGATTTCGTGCAGTGGTTGCGCTTAGAAATTCATGCCGCCCGTACCGTTTTGAATTCTGGAATTGTATGATGATCCGTTTATTTGCAGTGCTTGTTTTTCAGATGACGGTCAATTTTAAATATATGCTGATGTGCGTTGCTTGCTTTTCCAGGTTGGTGAGAACGGTGCTGGACATTACGTGAAGATGGTACATAACGGTATTGAATACGGCGACATGCAGCTCATTTGTGAAACATACCAAATCATGCGAGATTTGTTGGGAATGAACAACGATGAAATGTCTGAGGTGCGAGTTTCTGTCTATGAATCGCCCGTTCTTCCAACAAAAAATGTTAAAGGAGTAAAAACTTTTCCGCAACCTTAAAATTGCTCGGTTATCAGATGGTTTCCTGTAGTGTGCTCGGGTTGTTGGGATAAAAAAAACCGTTGTGCTTACGTGCGCTTGTTATTTTTACCGCAAAGTGAAACGGAAGGTCGGCAAAACTAAGTATTCTATAATTTTCTTATCCGATAACGGCATAGGGACCAAAATTTCGTGACCTTACTGGTGAACTTCGCGTCAATTGTCAAAACAATGCGATGCTCATTGTGGCGAAACTCTAAGAAACCGCCGGCTGGTGTTTGTCAAAGCGCTCCGTTTTGTTTGATCCAGTGAGGTCATGTAACCTGTAGCAGCGTTAGGTCTCGTTTGCATACAATGCGGAACAACCCGGCCGACGAGAAAACGGGTTTGCTTACGTTTCACCGACGCGGGGAAGCTGCCTGCACGAAGTCCTCGCGGACTGATGAATTCGGGATTTTCCTTTTCGGCGGTTGTCGCCAGTCTCGGATTGCGTTCACCCACTGATTTTCTGCGGTCTACGTGGATTTAACCGAAATCGACGCTGACAAATGCTGGTGCTACAATAGCTGAGCGAGTGACTGTCGGTGACTCTTATTTCAACGTGAAAACGCGAACCATCTCGCACCATGGCAGATACCGTCGTTTCTTGACAGTAACTTTCTTTGTGGATATTCTGAATGTTGCGGTATAAGTAGCTTTCGCAGTGAACTGCTTCACAGCATCTACACCACTTGTGGCATTTGTTAGCTGGTTGATCTTGTTCGTGGTGATATTACGAAGCACTCATCGAGTTTCGATGTGACATCCAGTCGGGTCTTCAGGTTGTGACAAGACACCTGAAAACCTTCTAGAGTGCGGTTTTGTTTGGAGTTTGATTGATCAAATGCTGTTGATATTAAGGGTTGCAGTAACAGTTATCTTTATTTATGGACGTAGTTTTGGTGTACAGGTACATTTTGTAATTTACCAGTCTGGTTTGTTTGATTCAGGTGTTTGCCGAATGGAATAAGGGTGTACTTGACTCCTTTTTAATCGAAATTACCCGAGACATCTTGAAATTTCGCGACACGGACAACACTCACTTGCTTGACAAAATAAAAGACGCTGCTGGACAGAAAGGCACTGGAAAGTGGACTGCAATATCAGCTTTGGAATTCGGAATGCCTCTTACTCTTATCGGTATGGTTTCTCTCCTAGGTCCGTTGTGCTTAATTAGCTGTGCGTTCTACGTTTGGAAATATGTTGTAGCAGACAAGCCTGATTGCTGGTTTGAACAGTCCTGGACAAAACTGCTAAGCTGCAGACCAGGGTCTCAAACTCGAATTGCTCCGAAAGTAACCCAAGGGCCCCATTATGACGCTAACAACAATGGTGGTACCTGAGCCTTACTGGAAACAACTTTTGCATCTTATTTCCTGCGAAAGGCATGAGTTATAGGCAAGTCATTTCTAGCCGTCTCTACGTTCGTTTCAAAGGAACTTGTTCACTCGCTAGCCTAAAACTTTAAAGCACCGGTGATTAAACAAAATAACATAAATGTTAATTTTTGAAAATTCCCAAAAAGCATTGCGGACCGCGTGTTTGAGACCCCTGTAGACCGTAAGTTTTAATGAAGTGCATTGGACAGTTGTAGCAAGTAGAATCGAATGCCCGCCATACACTTTCCTTTACAGAAAAACTACCAAAAGAAACTAACAAGCTGTAGTTTTTGATGGAGAGACTACTGATTAATGTGAAGGTGATCTGGCATTACCCTCTCCGTATTGACTTGCCTTGAAAATAACTGTTCAGAGTAGTCCCTTGTTCAGGATCCTAGCTCCGCTTACGTGAAATGGAATTTGGAGAGGTTATTGCAACCCAGAATCACCCGCAGCTCCTGGTGTTTTTCCTGCTCTGTTACTTGAGATTCACATTGTGTTACCCAGGTCCGGATTTAGCTGATGTGAGGCACTAGGCTAATCCACTTGTGGGGTCCCCTCTTCCACTGTTACGAGAGAAAAATGGTCAAGCGTTAATCAATTTTCGTAAAGCTGAAAATGACGATATGGACACTCTCCAAGTACGCTCAATAAAAATTTCTAAATCTCTACTAGAGTGCCCCGCAATCACTGAGTTTGTTGCTGCCTTCGACGCAAAAGCGTTCAATGATACGGAATTGTGGAAATCGTGATTGGTTGGCGGGCTCAGAGTTTTGATCTCCACAGGCGAACCAGCCGAAAACGTCGCGGTTAAATATTTGACCAAATACATAGCCTCCATATTTTACAAGTCTCACATCTATTTTTCTTATCTGCGTGTGCTCAACAGCAGCATCCAAAATATACAATTTCCTAAAACGAAACACACTGCGCATATGTATGGCGGCGTAAATTATAGCGTTAAAGCATAAGGGAGGGAGGACCACGTTGCGACTTGCTTACCACGGCTGTGAAAATCACACACACATGCTTTAATCATGAGCAAAAGTTGCTGCTCGTTGCAATATACGTCAATCAAATGCACCCAAATGGTTGCATCTGCTAGATCCAGGTCCGGATTAAAGGGGGGCAATTGCCCCGGGCCCCCCGCTTCAAGGGGGCCCCCGTGATGAAATTTATTTGTTATAAATAAAACAGCCGTTTGAAAAATTTTTGTGATTCAGAAGCGATACAAGATTACAACTCTATTGTATTCCTAATTCCTATGTTGTGTTAAGCATCATGGGCCCCCATAAGAGCAACTGATTTCTCTATAAGTTTGACTGTCTGCCAACATTTGCAATCGCTACTGAATAGCCTGGAAGTGTTTTCGGTTTTGTTCAATGTAAATATATTTCATTTCGCTGGTAACTTTTTCCTAATAATCGTTCTTTTGGCATGGGTATGACTCCCTACTCGTGCATCACGCCTATTGCACGAATGTCACGAAAACGTTACTATCTGCGTGCTAAAGCTAGTGGTCCCTGACTATTTTAGTATCAATCAATGTTGCCACTGGGGTCAGTCTCGTTAACATCAGACTGTTGCGTTTTTCAACATGAGATAACATCACATTTTTTCGCTACAGTTTCATATAACCTACATGCTTCTATTAACAAACCTAACAAAGCACGATTACCTTCGTTGAATCTGAAACAGAGCGAAACATCGCCAACGTTGGATCGCTAACCCAGAGTTTTTGTCACACGCACTGTAATCCAGGGATAATTTAAAATAAAAAAACAAAACTTCCATTCAATTAGTTTGATTACGCAAACTCTTATTCCGTGGTTTGTGCACTAATACAGTTACTTTGTACTTTAACTTGATGTTGTTATTGATGAAAAGGAAAAACACACCTGACCGGG
>JGI24159J19872_10014093_pt1 | contig 10351 bp, 7 predicted proteins | sample Ectturendosymbi4_FD_19872 | JGI IMG/M metagenome (IMG submission 19872) | reverse complement strand
AAGTTGTACTGAAAACTGATGTCCGAATAAAAGCAGTTTTGTTCATTTTGATACAGACCGAAGGTGGTTTCTGAAAGGTTGCTCGCTCCATGATGGTTTGATGTCGAAGAAGTCAATATTTTGTTGGTAACTCCTATAAGAACATTATGAGCGAGTTGTATCAAACATTTTACAAAAAGTTAATTGGCAAAAAATATAGGTTAATCAGCATTTCTATTAAAATTTGAGAATCATCCATTACCACCAAAAAGCAGTTGATCGCAAGAAGACGTTTGACATGAATGAGAAGAAAACGTCGATATTATCGCGGCACAGATTAAAACGTACCTTGATTGAAAGAATTTTCCGTGAATCCGAAGAGTTTTGAGAGTTTGTTGGAAGAACAATTTCTGCAAATTTGTTGGCTTTCGTGTTTTCTTGACCCTTGAAAATATAATATTGTTTGATGTTTGTGGGGCTTTCCACAACTTCCTCATTAGCAAGTTTCGTGATGGATCTTAAAACATGAGGTGGAGAAGCACAGTGACTGATTGATGGATTTGTTGTTGTTGAAGTACAGCAGTCTTCAAAACAGTGAATCTTCAACGAAATCTCCTGTTCTGAGTCTGACGATGAAATGCTGTTTAGATTTTGATGTAGATTTGGTGCGCTGATTTGTGATATTTCTGAACCAGTGACAGACACTGAGCTCGAATCAGACCAGCGATCACTGGTTTCACCAGATGACCATTCATCATCTTCTTTCCGGTATTTGTAACTGTCTAGTGAAGTAGGGCTGAGAGACGTAGACATAGAAAAATTCAAATCTTCTTGAGTAAGCGGACTTTGACTTGTCTGATGACTTTGAAAATCAAGCATGCCGTATTTTGGTACTGGTTTCACAGATGGAGAATCACCAGGATATGATGAAGGCAAAAACTGTAAGGTAGATGAAGGTGAAGGAAGCAGGTTTTCTGTGTTTGCTCATTGAAAGGGAGCAAAAACATCCACCCATTCTTTGTCGTCATCACATGTAACACAAGCTGCTTCTGTAAAATGTGAATCAAATTCTTGTTTTCTTTGATACTCACAGAATGATGTGTGGTCAGTAAGGACAGAAAAGGTTTCAGACACAGAGAATTTAATTGTTTACCATGATGTTTTCTAACAAACAATTTGATACCACTTTTCACATGGTCAAGTATTTTTTAATACGTTTTGACCAAGATTTCCGCTAATTTCACATAGTTTTTCACAGATTACTAATCTTCTCGCTGAATCACCTTCGAAGCAGATTGTTGGTGGGCTTGAACTGGAAAGAAGCATTGATAACTGGCAGAAAGCACGAAGGTGGAAATTATAAATCGCATTACTTCAGGTTTTCAAAAGGAAATGGGTGAGAAAATTTTAGCATCCTGGTGACAAAATTTTATGTGTAAATTCACTTTAAAACTATTGGTCGAAATGTTATGCTTCTTGTTCAACCACAGCAACTTCTAACTCCACCAGGGTTTAGTTACATATATTTTAGAGTTTATCTGAACAATGGTATGCAATGATCAGTACGCAATTACTTACTCTTTGAATTATTATTAAGCTAAGTCATGTAGCCCAACAATTAATACAGTAGCACCACATAAATATTTCACGTTATAATAAAACTTTATACAAAAAGGTAACTTACTTTGAATGACACTGAGAATTGGTTCGTCCTTGCTGATATTGCTTTGTTGAGACGGAGTGTTGTCTGCCATTCAGGATTGTATTGTTTTCTCGTGCAATCGCATGTTTTGATTCTACATCAACAGCTGAAAATTCGTTACTTGTCTCTAGCTCTTTGCTAAAACTGTGAAAAGTTTTTGTTGAATTTTCCAACGTTCGGCGAAATGTTGGTTTATCTCTGGGCTGTAATCCGCTGGCCAATTTTCCACTTTGAGGCAAAACTACCCTCAACTTGGGTAGATTGCCAAGAACTGTACTTGCCTGATGATGAATGGGAACTGGGCGAAGCATATTTTGATGGTCAAACCCAAACTCTTTTCTTTGTTGTGTATTTGACCAACGATAATCGGCAATAGGTGGGGGAGATGGAGGAGGAGATTCTTCAGGCGAAAATCCGCAGTGATGCAAAACACATTTTGGAGATGTTGAAATCTCGTTTTTGTTCCAAGCAAAAGAGTTGGACGATACGCCCATGATTCGTTTGTCATTTTGTTCTTCAATCACTTTTTCTTGATGTGAAGAAATGCAAGGCGTGGAACAAAACATATGCGTGTTGTTCATTTGAAAAGAAGAACCAGGATCACCTGTAAACAAAAAAGAATTAGAGTATGCACCAATTTCGATTCATTTTAACAAACGCTATTACAGATTTTTATTTCAGCCACTGCATCAAGCTTAATTTTGCAAACATTTTCTTCAACTAGTAACGCTTACGATTTCATAAATTTTTGTTAATAGCAATTTGGCGTCGTTGCTGAATTAGAATTTTGCCAATGCATTCAGGTAAAAGGATATTTTGACTTCAAAACCACTCCGACACTTTCGAAATGTTAAAATACCGAAAAACTTTGCNNGATTTTTTGAAATCNTTTTTATGTACTTACGAAAATGTTATGACGAAATTTCAGTGCCACCTCACTAAAAATGTTATATTTCAGCGACTATATCACTCAAGTAGGCCATTCCAGTTGATCACAGGCATGGAATGTTCGCTTTCAGCCATGCCAAATTAGATTCCCAATCCATATTTTCAACCCACCTTTTTCAGCAAAGTCGTCTTTACTGGTTTTATCAAACCACAAGTACGAAAGATCTTGGTCGCAAAGATTCTCGCGCGCTGGTCGCGGTTTCCAGTCGAAAGTGTATGGGATGGATGACTTTTGTACGGAAGTTGCAAGGCTGGGACTCGTTTGGTCGACTTTGGGTGAAAGCATGTTTTGCACTAATGCTTCCTGATGTTGCTGCCGCATGAAGTTGTCTCTACTGTTTGTTTTGTTGACCTGATTGGACGCTGACGTTAAATTGTTTTCACCGTTTACTGCGTCAGGTACATCTGGAGTGAGGTGAAAGAAGCAATTAGTGTCTGAACGAGTTCAGCAGTTGGACTCAGAGTTGCCAGATGCTTTACAAAAAAGTTCTCGGGTGTTTGTCCAATTTATGGCAAATTTTTGGCAAAACATTTTCAAAAATTGCAATGTTTTTGGCAATATTGATTTTTCGATATTTAATTTTTTTCAATTCATATTTTATCCACATATTTCAATTTTTTAAGTTTGGCAGTTAAAAAATGATTTGTTTTAATGGGAATCACGACGGGGCGAAACGATTCCTTTTGATTCATAGTAAACTGGATGTAATATTTCAGTTATGAATAGGCCTACTTACAGAATCATTGCTTTAAATCAGGCCTGCACTATTCGGAAAGCTCGAAGTGCCAAATTGATCAACATAAATTTGCCACGGGCCTCAAAAGTCTAATCTATTTCATTTCGTTGTAGTTCGGAAAAAATTCTGGAACGACACCATCTGAAGAACAGGTTTTTGCAAAATTATCTGCAATCGAGAAAACTCTCGCAGGCCACAAAAAAAACTCCCGAGGGCTGCATATGGCCCGCGGGCACAGGGACGCCAGAGACCGAGGGAATGATGGGGACAATTCCCCTTGCCTTTTCTTAAGGGGTGAAACGGGGGCAGAGGTACCTTTTCATAACAGTATCATAGCTCATATCAGTTTTTTTTAAGGAAAATGCTAGGTACCCGGTATGGACCTGTAGGGGCCCGAAAAATTTCCGACTAAATTTCATATAATTAGAGGTGTTTTGAGCCTCATCCATTATTACCATTTCATAATATTGCTTGCAGTATCCGTTCAGATATTTCCCTTGATAATTTTCTCTGATTCTAAGGACCCGATTTTCAATTCTAGGGACCCGAATAGAGTCCCTAAAATACCTTAAAAAACCTGCTCATATCATGGTTTGTAAAGATCGTCTTGAAACAAATTCATTACAGCTATTCGCGCACCCAGAAAATTGAGAAGAGCCTTCTATAACTTTTTTATTATTTTGAGGTCAGCATTGTTGCTGAACAGAAACAAGAATAATTGGTAACGAGTTTTTTACTTTATTTGAGTTTNCATTGCCTTCAACGCTTTTACTTCCCCCCATGCCCTACCACTGCTTCGGTGTCCCTGCGTGGGCCGTGTGACTGTGTTGTGCAGTCCCGCTATAAATGCACACACACCTAGGTCTAACAAGACTTGAAACACAGTGGCATCAAGTCACTTTAAAATAAATACGTATTTAAGATCGATTGTGAATGAAATGTAATACTGAAATGCTAGTCGCATATCTTCAAGCAATAATCGTGTTCAGACACATGATCTGGTGCACTTGTGAAGATTTGCGACCATTAATGTTAAGCTATATTTTCTATTCAAAGTTTGGTTTTAATTTGATATAGCCTATATTGTTTTGCCAATATTGGCAATCGCTATTTCAAAAAATGGCAAAAATTTGGCATTAAAAATATTTCCAAAAAGTTGGCAAATGTTTTGGAATGCAATGATTTTTGGCAATATTTACCAAATTTGGCTTCATGTGGCAGCCCTGGTAGGACTTTGTTCAAAGAACCGAAGCAAACGCAGTCACAGTTACACCAGATACTTTATTGCCAAACAATGATTTTGTTTCATGTTTTACAAATTAGCAGTTCCAGCTGATACAAAATCCCTGCTGGTTTAGCAAGTCTATGCACGATTTTTTAATTTTCTTGGAAAAGATGGGATGAAAATGTGAAGGATATTGAGTTCGTTTTAATACCACTGCACTTCCTGCCAAATAGGTTGTTATCTATAGAGTGAAATAAGTTGCGGATGCAGAGAAAAATCTGTGCCACACCAACATGACTTACTTTTAGAGAAATTACTGTAATTGACGATTCGTCCTCACTGGAGATATTTTGCTGAAAAGGTGAAAACAACTTGTTTTCTTCCACTTTATGTAGCAGGTCATGCCTTGCTTCCATGCCAACGAACATGATTTCGTCATTTGCAGTGGCTTCTGTTTGCATTTCGCTTATTTTTCTACAATTGTAGACATCGTCTTCCTTCAATTCTGTCCGGACCCAGGTCGTGCTTGATGCTGGTTTGTTTCGACATTCCGATGCTTTGAGAAATCTTCCACTTTGAGGCAAAACGACGTTCAGCTTCGGCATATGGCCACGAATGGTACTTGGCTGATGGTGAATCGGAGCTGGTCGAATTATACCTGGTTGATCACAGCCATGACCCAGCCTATATTGAGCATCTAACCCACGAGCATCCCGAAATAATCGATAATCGACAAAAGTTGGTGGAGATGTAGGAGATTTTCTGGACACTGAACCACCGGTGTGGAAAGTGCATTTTGTTGTGTCTGATACTTTGCTTCCCGCTTGGGAAAACGAGTCAGTCGAGGATGCTTCGAGTCGATCACCAATACTTTCACTATTGACTTTGCTTTTGTATGAAGAAGTTTTACACGCAACGGAAGTGAACAGATATTTGTTGTCCACAAGACGATGTAAACTAGATTCACCTGCAAAAGATGTACAAATTTTCAAAGGGCACGAACATACCGATTTTAGAAGATTTCTAATTAATGCTGAGAGTTGCGACTCAATAAAATTCATAACAGTTTTTACATTTTTAGTTCTTCCAGCATTATTCATTAAAGACAAAAACGATTTTCAAATTTTCCTTGTAAAGCTTTTATTACAAATTTTGCGAGATCTCATTTCCCAACGGAATCAATCAACACAAAATTTAACAAAAAAATGCGTTTTCCATCCGAAGCAGGCATTCCATACCTTTTCAATGAATCGTAACCACATTTGTGTTCAATTTTAGGAATGATCTTGATCTTACTTATTCTACTGTATGTATGTTGTACTGTACATATGAAAATTACAAACAGCATAGTTTTATTTTTTATATTTCTGGTATCAAGTATATCTACCATAATTTTGATAATTCCTTTTTGTTCAAGTTATCCAGGTACGCCTGTATATGTAAGCCTTCCAGCAAAAATGTATGATGATTATCGTTATGTACACAAGATAATTTGGCAAAAAATAAAGCTTTTTATGGAAAGTATGATTCTCTGTCAATCAAAGGTGTTAGAGGAACACAGCGGAAAACCGCCACGACCTGGTATGATTACTCAGCAAAACAAGATATGAACTGTTTTCACCCCAGCAGTTGAAACTTAATAGTTTGTGCTCGTGGTAAGAGCAGCGCCAGTCATGATCTGATTCTCGCTGCCCATGAAAACATAGAATGTAGAACTTTATTCCGACAAGAAAAATCCGCTATTCTCTTGTGTTCATAAGTGCAGCGGTTGGATCGATTAATGCAGTGTTCCCCTACTACTTTTTCAGGTTTACGTCACCCTACAGGAAAAAATAAAATTTGCGACACCCAGTGGCGAACCCACGGCAATTTGTTTTAAGGTTTGATGACATTCTNAAAAGGTATTTTTAATGATATATTGAAAACCGTCTTTTCTCGCGGCACCCCTGAGTATTGCAAACAGCACCCCNGTTGGGAAACACTGGATTAATGTACAGTATGTGACATCAAATAACCATATATCCTCTTACGCAATGAAATACACCGTTTGTTTATGCGAATACGCTATAAATCTGTTCTGCCTATAATTGTTGGTAACATTTTTGGCACTACGTGGAAACGCTAAAACTCTGCCATTCGAAACAAACAACGAATATTTCTGATAAGAAGCTTANAAGTTGAACAGCTATATTATGGAAGTCACATCATTTGCTACGTATCGATTTCATTATGCTTTAAATCCTATTGTTTTCTGTCAAAGGAATAGTCGGCAGTTACAGTTCGCTAATTAGTGGTGTGATTGTGATTATGGCTGCAGTTGAGCCGCTTTTGCAGTTTGTCCAGCACAAGAGGAGGTTGACGCCGCAGCATAACTAACTGCAAATTGTGTGATTTGGGTGGGAATGTTGGCCTCTCTAAGATGGAGTGCGCTGCACAAAACGAAAGTGCTTTGGCAATTTTTTCAAAAAACTTGGCTTCGATGTTACTGCAGAATTATTCAAAGCAAATTTACCCCGATTTAACAGTTTATGACAGGGGTCTCCAAACTATGGCCCGCGAAGGCATTTCGTCCGGCCGCAAAGACATTTTGTCAATAATGAAAAAATGAAATATTTACAAAAAGCTCGTTGATTTTGTAGCATGTAAACATATCTCGAAACAATCGCATAGCGCACGATGTCCGGTATTCGAACTGTTGTGTAATAATACATAGCTTCTGCGGCCCTCAGATAAAAAAGTTTGGAGACCCTGGTTTATAATATTCAGCAATTCATATTCCATTTTATTAGATCAGTTACCTGCTTTTTTGCAAATATTCCCTGTATCTCAACATATTCTGAAATGTATCTTACACACAAGGGCACAAAAGGAATAATTAATAATAACGCACTGATCTTCAATTTCAGTTTTTGTAGTAGACGTGTATGTCTTGATTATGTGGTTGCGTTTAGGTCAATCTTTTAATCAGTTATGAATTGGAAATTATAAAGTGTATTAAACATGAATTGGCGGTGGCCAAACGTTCAGCAACATTTAGCATTTTTGCAACAGGAGAATTCAGCAAAATGTCATTTCCACATCTCCGTTTTGGGAATATATTATTTCACAACTATACAACAAACCCGACATTTCACTGTGGCTGAATACCCCTGAGTTGTGAAGTCAGCAAATAATTGCATCGTCAGATTGGTTGTTAAACATATTGTCTTGAACGCATGAAATTAATGCCTACTTTTGTTATGTTCGGTTTCATTCCAAGAAGCCCATCCAACCGGTAGCAATGGAGCAGCTGCAGAAGCCACAGTTTGTTGGAGTTGATCGGGAGTTTGAGTGGGATTCGTCCGTTCCGAGGAAAGTTGATGGTAGTTGTGATCTTTCAACAAAGCTTTCGTTGAACAACTGACTTTTTCAAACTCTTTTTCTACTAACTTGAGTTTTGGAGGAAATTTATCGGAAGTGTTCGTAGAAATGACATCAGAACACTGTTTGTTGTCATTCCCAAGAAAGCGTTGAAGAAGACGCTTGGTTGCACTGAGGCTAATAATTCCAGATGCAGCATCGCATATTCTGTTTATCATGCAAACCACACATCTGAAATACAAAAACGATTGTTTTTGTATTCACCGCCTAATTACAATTCACACTGGCAATTAGCAATATGCGAATGCATATAAGCATATTCTACGCAGTTTTCACATTATCCCACATCCGGCTAACCTTATAATTTGAAATTAAAACAGGTTTTGAAAATTTAAATAGCATTAAACAGAAAGGGAAGGAATTAAATTTTGCAAAAAAATTAACAAAACAACAAATTTAGATATTTTTAACCACGTACAAAAATAAATCATGTTGCTAATCACAACCATTGTTCTTTTCATATATACATTTTTTTCAAGGGGGAGAATGATGACGTGTTTAGGACAAGCAGCACTTTGTGTTCTCAATACATGTGATCATGAAATCATTTTATTTACTGTCAAAAAGTACTACATTATTATTTTCTTAGACTGAATTTTCACACCAGCCTCTGATTTTATAATCAGTTAATTCACATACAATTGAATGATTTTTCTATTCAGGACAATAGGCACATGACCATATCGTTTTCCAAGTCGTGGAGTTGACAAGAAAGGCATAACGTCTTGTTTTCATGCGCTGTTTCACTTGATTTTCACATCTTACTTTAAACCAGTTTCTCAAACTTTTCCATTTGGCGGACCCCAAGTCATACATTTATTTTTTTGCGGATCCCTGAATACTCTAAACTAGTGGTTCTCAAAGTGAACAGAATTGCCCCCTTGAGGGCGATTTTGAGGGGCAAGGAGGCTAAAAGACCAAAGAGGGAGATAGGGTGGCAAAACAAACACAAATGGGGCGAAAATGCACAACCACTAATCGATCATTGAGATAACTTCAGTAGCCTACTATTATGACTTGTTATTTTCATGCAAATATTAATTTATTATGATAAGAATCGTTGGAGGTTGTTGCTAAAGCAATTCATCCGTTAAATTTTTATTCTGGATTGTCTCTGTGCCCGGTTACAATGTGGATTATTTTCACAAGAATTCTGAACGTTATATTAGCGTCGTAATACAATTGTTTAGTTCAGCTATTTAAATGGCTTGGCTAAGCTATTTAATACTTTCCTTAAAATAACATTCTTTAAAATTACTACCTTGTGTTTGCTTTATCAGGCTTGGGGGGAGAAAACGACGTGCCGAGAGTGAAAAGGGGGCGATGGAATAAAAACGTTTGAGAAAAACTGCTCTAAACAATGAATAAAACAATAGAGGCCTACACATGAATGAAATATATGTCTTTTATTCACGTCAGTGCACGTGCAAATTTTAGCAGGAAACTCCGTGGATATTGTGAACTACTACATCACGGAGGCAGTACTAGAACTAACAGTTAAGCCTAGCAGTGCATGCCGGACAACAGTTGTGGTGCGATTAAGGTGAGTAATGACCCAAATGGATGGATAAAACTAACGGATTTCCTTGATTGGAATTTGGTATATAGAAACCGTAAAACACATTCATGAAATCCAAAGCAGTGGTGCACAACTTTTTCGCCATTGTCGACCGCATTACGTTTATTTTTAAGGTCACCAGTGATTGAAAAGATATTTCATTTTTTTGCATAGCTTTTGCTCTGCTTCCACACACTGAGCCTAGCCTGTTTCCACACGTCTGTTTGGCCGTCTCTCTACTAAGCATGCTCATACAGTAGACAAAGAGTTCTTACTAATGCACAGCCGCCATAAATTGTATTTTAAGTTACATGTACAGTGTGCACGACCGTATAAATTTTTATCGAAGGCTGAAGGTTTTGCACCCTCATGACTAGAAAACCGTATGGTTATTTCGGATGTCCTGTGAACAAAATAAACGCTGTTCTTACGTAGCTAGTTTTCTGTGGTGCGTGAATGATGTTTGTTTATAGTTGCTCCCAAATAAACCGATACTGGTTATGTTCACAAACGCAAAATTGAGGTTAGGGAATTCACAGTTCAAAAATAACTTAGAAGATTGTTTCCAATTTTCTTTTCTCCAACTGCCTAGACGTGCTACCATTCCAGTTCTACAAGAAGGTGTCACTGAGACAATTTGGAAAATCTGCCCAATTTTCGTGATCACTATGAAAAAACAAATGGAATTGTGGTGAATGTATGATTACCTTGTCCTTGCCACGTAGTGGCGCCTGCAATCTTGCAATCCTTAATTGTGCCCCTGTGTTCGCCCCGCGGCTGTT
>JGI24159J19872_10014092_pt1 | contig 10351 bp, 3 predicted proteins | sample Ectturendosymbi4_FD_19872 | JGI IMG/M metagenome (IMG submission 19872) | reverse complement strand
AGCCGATTACTGTAACAAGTAGTCATTTCCCAAAACTCCATCGAGCCAAAAAACTGGGGGGCCAACGAAAAAACTGGGGGGGCCATGGCCCCTCCATGCCCCCCCGTAGAATTGCCACTACCCCTAACCCCAATGCTGTTATGAAACGGTCGTGTCTGTTTTTATCAATCTGCGTTGTGCAGACAGTGTGTGCTTGTGCTCTATGAACTTCGCGTCTGGTTCAAACATTAAAATAAAAAAATATATCACTCAGTTTGGTTTTTGTTGCTTTCACTAAAATCGGTCGCATTAGCTTTCGTATAAAATAGTGGGATGCTTTCAGTCTCCAATTGCATTGCGAATCGTGACTACCAACCGAGCTGTCAGTGAATTTCCGTTTCCATGCAGGATTCGTCACATTGACTGAAAATTCATTTTCCATGATTGCACGCCTTGTTTTCAGCCTGCTTACATTTTGTGACACTACTGCCGGGCTGCACTCAGTGGCGTAGCCAGCCCAAAAATTTGGGGGGAACAAAATGTTTGATTTTAGGCGAATAACAATATTTTGCTTAGAAAAACGCCTCTCAAAGCACAAACTGGCTATATATTCTAAAAATTGGGGGGGCTTGGGCCCTTTGGCCCCCCCTGGCTACGCCTATGGCTGCACTAGTCCATACGTGTCGTGAAGCATTTCCCTCATTAACTGTTACGAATAGCCTATTTCCAATATATGTAGACATTGCAAAAGTTTTGTGGCGAAGGTCAACCAATTTCTTCCGGCGGCTCGAACTTGCCTGCAACCCATTTTGTTCCGTTATTCATATTCACGCATGGAGCTTATTAAACTTTGTAACCTACTCTGAGCAACAGACTTGTACTTCTATTAACTGTTACTTTCACAGTTTACACGATTTGCAGCTCCACCCTCGGGAAGCCGGCACCCAAATTACGCCTGGTCCTTCGCAGCTTTCCACTCCCCACGCATTTTATCGATCGGTCTACTTGGAATTCATCGTAGCACTATGCAATGGCCGCAGTGTTCCCACACATTTTCAAAATCCATTTTCCATACTTTTTCAATACTATCACTTATTCATTTTTCAAAAATTTTGTTCATGGAACACTGCAAAAATATCTGTAAATCTCACATAAGCGCTGAAGAACAAAATTTGAATAAACAAATGGCTGCTGAATTTGGAATTTCCATACTTTATGTAGGCTACATTTTGGTCACATTCAATACTTTTTCAAGATCTTGAAAACCGACTTCACAATTCAATGCTTTACAATACTGCGTGGTAGAACCGCCGCCAGAGAATCTGCAATACGGCGGGTTTACATTTTTGCAGGGGCTTGACATTCTGAAAATTGGCAAAACTGCATTGATTTATATTGTTTCTTATTTCAATTTGGGGAGGCTGAGCCCACCAAAGGACTGCTCCGTGGGAACCCTGAATGGCGCCATTCATGCATGTGCTCTTTACTGGTGTCACCTGCGTTCGCTATGTTTCATCAACGAAATCGTGTCAGCGCCATCTAGACGTATGCTTTTCTATTGCCGCCACATATCTATCTTCGTGTCCTTTCATGCAGTGGTGTAGGAGGCGGGTGGTGAAATTCCGGGCAAAATGTGTGAAAAATGGCGCCCAAAATGAAAGTGCAGACTTTTTTGGAGGTCATTTTTTAAGCTTTTTCAGGCACTTTAGGGGAAATTTGGGCAAAATGGTGCTTAATGTGCTTTGATTTGAAAAAAATGCGCCCAGAATGAAAGGAAATGCAGACGTTTTTTTGTGGAGGTAATTTTTTTGGATTTTTTTCGGGCAAGTTTGGGCAAAACTCCTTCGCACCGTCAAAAATTTGCCTGCTCCCACACCTATGCTTTCATGTATCTGTGTTTCTTGCCACGAATGCTTGTGTGAGTGAAGACTTTATATAATACATTTCACTATGATTGGGTCGTTTCGTCACAAATTTATTCAGCACGTTTGAAATCCGAAAACGAAGCGCCTGAAAAAATTTCTCTGTTCATGTGGGAAGTAAGGCGCAAACGTATTTCTGCCAATGAACAACTCTGCAATGTTACCTCTGATTTCAGGCTCATCGTGTGCGCAAGAAAATTCGCATGTGCAGCTTTCAGTACGAACTGTTAAAGGATGTGAGCATTTATTAGCGGGATCGTCCTTGGCTAACGGTTACCACAACAAGTCCTTTCAGATTACAACACAAGCGAGTTCGTGGGAACGCTGTAAAAAAGTGCGCGATGATCATAACTTCGCATTCATGGAAAGAAGTTCCAGCCCATGCACACATGTTAGCTGAACTCGCTCTTTTAACGCTGGTAAACAACTGGTGCGAAGTCCGCTTTTGAAATCACAATCCCTGACTTGTTTTTCCCGCAGATAGGTTACCAAAGGTCATCGTTCGCCAAGCACCTCGCATAGTACTGTCTGCATAATTTAGGCGGTAATTCAGCATTTGCAGGTCACCTTGATGGCTCGCTGGTGGTTAGATCTTTTTCGCTTAACCTTTCGATGAATTCACCCATATACCAGGCCCATAACCAGCTTGGGACACCAGGGGGGCGAAGTTTTCTGAGGGGTCTAAATTTTTAAAACTATGCCCAGTAGTTTTAAACTGTGTCCAAAACATTTTTCCAGGGGGTACGGCGAAATAATGCCTGTGCTTTGGCGGGTACAATTCGCCCAACGGTGGTGTTGCAACCTCACCGGTGGTGTTGCGTTGATTGTATGATTCACCACGAACGGGATGTGCGCGAAGAACAAAAATATATGTATGTGGCGCGATCAAGCAATAATAGAGTGATCTCTATTGTTGCTTGCTGCCACGGTGCGAAGCTTTGCGCACATGCCGCTCGGGATTTCCGATCGCAACAGTGGTTTATCGCAATACAAACACCAACCGAACCCGTCGTCCAAAAGGACCAGTTTTGATAGCTGGCATATATATATGGAAGATCACCTTCATCTTTTTTTCACAACAACGCAGTTCAACAGTTGTACTGTACACTTCTCCACTTGGGTCAGTAGTGGTTCTCAACCGCTTTTTGGCCGCGGCACACTGCAACTTATTTTTCTTCACGCGGCACACCAAAGCCAATGACTGAAATGTCCTCTTTAGAGGAGTCGCATACAATAGGTTCAACAATTTGGCGGCCCACCGATGGTAAACATCCTGTAAGTGTCAAGATAATTCAAAAATATACCTCAACCTTCTTCGTACATTACTTTTCTTGTTCTAATTGAGTTTTCTACCTTTGTCTCACTACCATTCACGAAGCTGAGAGGTCAACAATATAAATCGCAAGGGATTCGTCATTAGTAATGCCGCAATGCACACAAGAAACGCTTCACCCATTACAACATTAGAGTTGTGGCCAGTGACGTAACTAGGGGGGGAAAGAGGTCACAATGTCCCAGGCGCCGAAACGTCCCAACAATGTCGCAAGTCCTTTCTTCAATGCCGTAACATTTACTCCCAAAAAACCTTAGGTTCGAAAATGGGGCGCCAAACTTCTTTCTTGCCCCGGGCGCCATCAAAACTCGGTAAACCGCTGGTTGTGGCAACTACGCGAGACCTTGGCAAAAAGTGAGGATTTCCAATACAGCCGAGAACAGAAAATTATTTCATGCGAATAAAAGAGGACAGGCCCGTCTGAGCTGCTGCAAACACACGCGACCAAACTGCGTGTTTCCGGTCAAGCCATGTGTGCGTGCAACTCATGAAACGCTGTGCAGAAACCCTCTTTCATCCAACAAGCAGTCTGCTTGAAAGCGAAGCGTTGCAATGTCACGAACTTTAAATGAACAGCGAGCCTCGACAGACAAACGTTCATCACTTCCGAGAAATGCCGTCCGTTCGATACACCACGCAACGTTATATAACTTTATTATTGCGTCGTAGATTTCCGCCAAACAACGCATCATCAATTACAGAAGCGATTACGCAACTTGGCGAGGATACCACGGAATGCTGAAAATCTACGGCGGGCGTGGGTTTACCAAAACAAAGCCAGCTTCTAATAGTTTTTGCCATTCGATACAAGCAACATTTTGCTGATTTTGCCCGAAGAAGGCAAATGCTAGAAGTTTATTCGAATCTCAAGGCGTTTCCATTCATGTTCAGCGCACCTTTCGTCTCGAAGGACATGAGCGTACAACAGACAAGACGCGTGTTTGACGTCACGCGTTCCAGAACATAAGACAACCGTGTCCCATACATTCCAGGCCAGCCATGCGAACTGCTTCTAGCAACGCTAACAACATGTACAGAGTTCAAAACAATTGAATCAGTTATGCAAGACTGAGCTCAAGGCGGAAGATAACAATGGTGTTTGTTCAGTGTGACAATTTCAGCGATTCACCAACAACACAAGTACATGAAATTGTCGCAGCAAGTGAATGAACTCCCATTCAATTTTTATGCTTGATCAAAGTACGCGGCCAAGCAAATTCAAGCGTTGCAAAATGTTTGCAACGAAGGAAAATCATGCCATTCATTGACAAAACAACAAAATGCACAAGCATTTCAATGACTGAACTTTTCAGGGGTTATTTACTTTAACAGCGGCCTCGACTAACCTCCTTTGTTTAATCGGATATGGCGAGGCTGCGGCTTATTACATATAAAAACTCCCAGTGTTGCAACTTGCACTCATATTTTATACACTGAAAATGAAAAACTACAGTTAGCAATTGTAAAATTCGAGGCCGCAAGTTCGGATATAGTTAGCACCAGACAAAAGGTTGGTACAGCTCCACCAGCAATTCCAAGCATCTGCAGCTACTTGGGCGAAATTTTGGTCACGACGTCTCTCGAGTTAGTGAACATAACCAAATGTATGTGGGTCGGCAAAAGTAAACCGCCTACGACTTAATTGGAGCGTTTCGACCAACTTCACATCAGTCTAACGTGACCGAAAAGCGAGCGCTAGCACTTCTCCAAGTCTCAATGCAATTCGTCACTCACTCAAATTCAGGATACAAAATTCCCTGAACTCCATATCCAATAAGATGTAAAGGGGTGTACCGACGTCAAAGCAATGAAAACGAGGCAAAAGTAAATATAATGACAGAGTGAGGATAAAACTCAACCCAAGTACTGACGTACAAAGACTGAGTTAATTTGTAAAATCAAGTGCGCGAATTTCGCAGGTAAAACTTCACCTTATACTACAGTCATGGGCACCGGAAGGGTGTGAAAGGGGGGCTTGTGCCCTGGATTTGGAAATTTGATATTTTTCTATTGACTTTTTAGTAGAAAAATGATTTTCTCTTAGTTTCGAGTTGGTAAAATAAAATTTCATGGCTATTTCCCCGACTGGAAAAAATCTTCCGATACCCGTGACTACAGCAAGCATTTTCTAGGTACAATTAAACTAAACGATGCGCAGACTTGAACCCACGCCAATAAGTGCATTTGCAACTCGGATAATGGTCGTATGGATAATGGTCATTTCAACACCAGTATTTTGCGTGTACATCGATCAAGCGAGCATTCAAATGAGAAGGAATTGTTTCTATTCGTACCAAATCGCGCGTGGTTTTACGTTTTGAGGAAAAACTTCTAACCACCTTTTCTATACGCACTCGTGTGTTGCGTGGGAAGCTTTAAATTGCTACCTTGCAGTGGAAGTCCATGACCTGCAGCACGCCCCAGTTGCAAATTGGTACTTCATCGGCGGTGATGGGCTATTATTATCATGATATTGAAAAACTTCATAAAGTACGACAATACTGTATATTATCAAGCTGATTTTCACCATACATGAACAATTTTCTAATCCACCCATCTTGCGACCATAGCGCTATACGATTTTAGATTTTTTGCCTATTTGCAAAGCGCGATGTTTTGTTCTTGGTAGTTGCCCCAGATATAAAAAATATTTGTTCAATAAATTAGTATTTTAAGAAACATTTGTCACAGCATTTTTGTTAAGGAAAGTTTTCGGAAAAACAAGGAATGATTTGAGTTTTGCCAAATATACTTCGCAGATACGTCGTTGTCAGTGTACTAACAAATTAGCAGTCCAAAACATACGCCTGCTTGCCCACGTGTTTAACCACATGAACAACAACTTGGTAGATCAAATTTATCTCATCAAGTAATTTGTCATTACTGCAGCACAAGCGCGGAGCATTTTTCATAAAACACCAAGCTAGGTTCCATCAGATGGGTTGCAGGAGAGGCGGTATTTAATTCAGCGCAACTGGAAAATTCTCTAAACCAGGGGTGCTCGCACTTACTCAGCATATGATCTACTTATAAAATGAACAAGTCAAAATGATCTACTTACTTCAAAAATGCAAAACATATATATATACTGTATATATTCATTAGTAAATATATTGAGAAATTTTTTCACAATGTATGTTGATGTACGTTGCATGCTACACACATGAGCCCATATTGCACAATACAATTAACTGTGTAAATTTTTGTCGTTACCTGACTTTACTCTAGAATCAGCCAGGGTGTTAATGTCATGTGATCTACCCAGTACCCACAGTACCTTTCAGATCGACTGATAGATTGCTATCGACGTATTGAGCACCCCTGCTTTAAACGTAAGAAAGACTTGGCAGTCTCTAAGTATGGGTGTCAGCAATACGTTTGTTTTCTGTGAGCATGTTAGTTAATCGTGAGAGTAAAAACAGAATCAAACAGACCCTGCTGCAGTCTCAGCTTCCCTCTGACTAAATTCTTTATAGTTTGGTGCACGCTGCAAAAAGGTAATGATTGTTTATCACCTGTTGGTATCAAAAGCAAGATGCTATCAAAACAGATGCGGCACACAATGCAGTTTAATCATAGCAGTGCGCTAATACGGTAGTTTGCCTTGTTTATGCCATCCATTACCTTTAGACAATGAAATCTTAATGCACAGTGCTGTCAGGGAAATCAGACGGCAACATTTGAAAAGAACTTTGCTCCATTTACCATGCACAGCAATCATTCAACCAGATTAATTGGACATTTTCGTCACTCTATTACCTACTGACCATAGATTTTTCCTGCTTTTTGCCATGAACATGGAAAGAAGCACAATTCCTTTACCCAAATAGCAAAACAGCTGAATCTTCAAAGTGTGAATTTAACGAAATAAATCAATCAAATTACAACAAACCTAACAAAAATTTCAGAAAACACCATGCAGCTCTAAAGATCAAGAATACACACACACATGAATTGAGGTACACATTTAAATCAAAATGGTTAATCCTCACTAACTGTGAATAACTTTCAGCATTCAATATCATTTTCAAAACTCACCAGGTTCAATACAGTCAGGTTTAAACTTCAAAGATGCTCAAACTTTCCACAAAATCTAGTGCTCTACAAAATGCTATATAAAAACAGAATTAGGATGTAAAACCTCAAAGGAGTCATACGAACTCTTAAGCTGTTCCATTAGCATAGGGTTTCGGGACAGCACTGTCTGTATCATATATCGCATCAATAAAACAATTAGCTATGTCTGAGACCAGGGTTCTGTCAGGTATTGCCTGTGCCATACCATACAATGCACCAGCTCCAGTTGTTTTAGCTTGTGGAGCCATCATGATTGCAGCAACAGATTCCTGGACATCTTTCAAAAAGCAATCAGCTACGCCTGGCTTAGTGTGAGGCATAGTGCAGCAGATATGAATGCTGGATGGAAATTGCAGATTATTCAAGTTCCAACCACGATTTACCAGTTCAGACGACAATCTGAAAATGTCAAAGTCCAAGCTTCCAATAGCGATTACTGACATTTCAGGCTTGCCAAATACAAAAATGTTTCCTATGTTTTGTAAACCGTTTTCAATATAACGAGCTGTTGAAATTACTTTTCTTGTATTAGCAACATAGCCTTCATAACCAATGTGAACCAAAGTTGCCCAGCATGCAGCAACTACAGCTCCGCTCCGACTGCCAGCAAACATTGGAGTGGCATATATCCCACCTTGCCAATCAGGGGCAACAAAGTACTGAAAATGAGCCCAGTCACGTGAACTGTACATTACAACTGATGACCCCTTTGGAGCATAGCCATATTTGTGTGTATCAGCAGAGATACTGGTAACACCATGCACAGAAAAATCACAGGGTGGTATAGGGAACCCAGCATCTTTCATAAATGGCAAAAGAAACCCACCTAAACAGGCATCAACATGAACAGGAACACTGTATCGTGAACCAAGTTTAGCTATTTCTTCTATCGGATCCAGTACACCATGTGGAAACTGTGGGGTAGATCCTACCAACATGCAAGTATTTCTGTTGATGGCCCTTTGCATTGCATAAAGATCAACCTTTCTTGTAGTTGGGTCGACTGGTACTTGAACAAACTTAATTTTAAACAATTGAGCAGCTTTGTAAAATGCAGCATGAGCACTGACAGGGACAATCATTTCCGGTTTTCTGACACCTTTTGAGGATGCCCAGTCCCTGTACGCTTTACAGGCAAGCAAAATGCTTTCAGTTCCACCAGACGTTACAAACCCACACGAGTTATGAGGGTCACCATGAAACAGATTGCAAGCCATACGGACCACTTCAGCTTCCATCTTTCGCAGAGAAGGAAAAACGTCGGCATGCAATGGATTTGACCAAGCAAACTTGTGGTACACACTTGATGCAACAGCAGTCAACTCTGGGTCACCACTGTAAACTGTCCCAGAAACTTTACCTCCCGTCCAATCAACCTCATCAAGACTCAAGTACTCATCAACTAAATGCAACAAGTTCTTCAGATTTCTGCCAGATTGAGGCATGTGATTCATGTAGCTCATTCCAGGTTTTAGGGGAAACAGCTTCTGCACATTCACATCACATAGGACACTGCCCATTTCCTTTTGTACAATGGAACGAATTATTGGAAGTTTCTTGAAGTAATAGTAAAAGCTCATTTTTAATCGCTTGCCAAGACTCAAATCATTGTCAAATAGAAAGGAGTGCAGCCAACTTGCAATAAAACCAGTAACAACAGTTGCTAATATAATTTGCCATGGTTCCTTACCAGAACATTGATCATTAACAAATTCTTTTCCTAGGTTAGTGTATACTAGCACATGCTGCACCACCACGGCATAACTTGCAGTGGTATTATTCATCCTGTTTGCTGAAAAAAGAAATGTGCCTTTTGACATTCAACCACTTAGTCAGAAACACAAACAACAACCACTTTGACTAATCACACAACTGTTCATCACAGGTACCTACACTGTCTTTGTATTTTTTTCGATTGTATCAGTGATATTCACATGCAATTGTCATTATTCTTATAAGAACATATGTAGCAACTACCAACATGTTCTAAAATTATAACCCATACGATTATTTGTATATATTTGGTAAGTCTAACCTACCTGGGGATCTATTCCATGAATTCTGGGAAAGTATAAAAGTATCAATGGTGTTACCATGCTACTTAGTCAGACATGCAATATTATACCATTTTAGATGGCTGAGAAAATTATTTGTTTTAGTCTGATGCAATAGGTCATCATTTTTATTTTTTCCAAACATTGTAATGCACTAAGAGTAGGAAAACGTATCCTACTACTACACTTATTTTCAGGTTTTACAATAGAATGACTAAAGGTGGCTTAACACAGAATCTGGTTACGGCTTACGAATCAGCTTATGGCCAATGGCAGTCTTCGCTGCTATTGGCTGAATTTTCTCAGTCACCAACGGCTTACTTAAAATTGGTTTAAGACGGATTGCAGTGGTTACCAGTGATGGTGTTCTTGCTGCATGTGTGAAGACTGCCATTGGCCATAAGCCAGTTCGTAAGCATAACCAGATTCTGTGTGAAGTCACCTTAAGGCTTTACACTACCAGATTTGTAAATTGGTTAGCAGTCCAACAACGGTGGAGCTACGTAGTGAGTCTTGGTTATCAAGAATGTAGTCATATAAGCCTAGACAAGTGCTTCTTAAACATGTGAAACGGTTCACCTCAGGGTGAATGCAATTTCTGTACCTAATTTTTGTATCATCTGGTAACGTGCTTGTTTTTAACTCAATGGATATCAGCAATTGTGAATAAAATGGCAAACTTCAAGTGCTTTAACTTCAAGTCGATAGCAGTCCGCAACACCTCAGAAAAGCCATACTATATGGTGCAGTTAACTGCGTCTAATAGTGGTTCTTAACCTTTTTTCTCTCATTTACCCTTTAACAACATCAAAAATTGATTCTATCCCCAACAATCTTTGGTGTGTCAAGGTATGATTTATCTGGAGGGCAGTGACGTAAATGACGTAAACTGGGGGCAGTGACGTAAATGACAGCTACGGCCGTCGCTTCCTGTCCCTGTATTCCTGATGAAGTATTCTGTGCTTGGTCGGGATGCATAAATAAAC
>JGI24159J19872_10014091_pt1 | contig 10351 bp, 5 predicted proteins | sample Ectturendosymbi4_FD_19872 | JGI IMG/M metagenome (IMG submission 19872) | reverse complement strand
GAGTGATCTCGTCGGGTGATCTCTATTGTTGCTTGCTGCCATGGTGCGAAGCTTTGCGCACATGCCGCTCGGGATTTCCGATCGCAACAATCTTACACTCGGTTTCAATAAGCATGGGCTTGGCCAACACACTTTGAGGCCCATAATTTTCTTTTAGTCAATATTTTGAGCAACGTCACTGCAGCTTACTTCGTTTTTTGTATGACACACAGTTCTTGACGATCTCTTATTGCAAATGGTTGCATGTTTTATACAGTAGAACAATGCTCAGAGACAATCTGAACATAGCTTCAGCCCTACAACTTTCTAAGTCTGGTAACTCAAAACTTTGTGTTACATTAGGGGCCATCCTAAAAGCTCTTCAGTCTTATCTGAGTGCTTTTGCTACCAGTTATGCTTTAATTGCATAATGCATAATGACACAATGATTCGCTGTGGTTGCGTTATTGCATTCTTCGCAAAAGGCTTATATTGGGTCAGCAGGATAGGCAGTAGGCACTGAGCCAACTTTTAAGTTCTGAATCTTGCAACCAAATATGTCGAAGCTTTTGGCAGCTTTGGTTTACAAGGAAGTTTTTTTTACCAGACATACTACTTTCTAGCGTAACTGAACCACTTGGAAATATCGCGCCGTGAGATAAAAACATATTCTACCAACGTCTTTCAACCTAACGCGCTCACTGAGCACACAAGCAAATCAATCAGGCTTTACCAAGCCATTTAATTACTTGTTATTATGATACAAATATGAGCTTGGAGCAGCTTCGTTGAATCATAATAAAAGTTCAAAATAATTGCAGGCAACTGGTTGTGCTTTGTGCTGATGTTACCCAATTAAAAATGTCATAAAGAAGATAAGTATATTTTTCGATGAAGAAAGTGTAGAAGTTTTCAACTTGAAAAACTATTGAAAAAAGTTTTTGGTCAGGAATTTGTTACCTGTTAAACCTGCCAAACGGTTGGTAAAATCCTGCTAGAAAACCAGATAACTGCTAGATTGAAAATTTTACAGCTAACAGTGAGAAAATTCTGCTAGCTTAGCAGCAAATTAGCTAAAATTGCAACGCTGCTGACCGCAATCGTATGCCTTTTGTTGCTTTACTGTATAACAAGAATCAAACAAGAATTTCTGGACACAGACAGCGTTTGAAAACCTTCGCTTACTACTTATGGCAAACTTAGCGAAATACTTACTTCTTCGACTGAAAAAAAATCTTATATATAATGTAATAAATAAGATTTATAACAAAACTGCGGGGCCCCCGAAAGCGCGGGGCCTGTAGCAATTGCTATACATATGCTACTATTGTTAATCCGGCACTGGGTACTTCAACTATGCTAATCATTCTATCTTGGCGAAAGCTCTTAGCTCCAGGTTGGAAGAAGGTATCTGGTTGTTTTTTTTTTTCCGTTTACAACATGACTGCGGAACACACTGCAGGCAGTAGTGGTTCGCAACCAGGGTGCTGAGACTCTCTTTATGCGTGTTGCAAAAAAGTTTTAAAAGTGAAACTTTCTGAAACGTTTGTTCACTAACGATTGCTAATCCATATTAGTTATGGAAGACTTGTCCATGGGACGCTTTTTTCTGTCTCATCACAAACCATTCCATGGCAACTTGTTACTGTCCCATGGCATTCCTGCGAAAGTAGTAATTAGCAGCACATTAGATCATATGCATGTCCAGGGACGCCGGAACGTCGGCAGAGCAGGGAGGGCAGTAAAAAAGTTGATGGCAATGGAAGCTTATGAAAAACAAAAAAATGTCGTTACCAATTATGCTTGCTACTGTTCAACAACAGTGTTGACTTCAGAAATAATGAAATAAACTATAGAAAATTTGTTTCAATTCGATCTTGATAAACCATAAAATTACCTGTGATGCTGTTATGAAAAAGTCACCTTCGCCCATGTTGCCCACATTTTAGAAAGGTCAGAGGGGCAATGCCTCCGCTCTCCGGCGTCCCTGCTTGCAGCTATCAGCAGTCACTATCTCACTACATGACCTGCCAAGCTGTCTGCGTTTAACAGTCATATGCGGCAAAACGCTTAGTCGTAACTTGAAGTCAACATTAGAAGATTTGTTGTCATGTTAATGTCACGCAATACAGACCAACAATAAAAAAATCCGCTTATAAGCTTGGCAACCTGCCTCTGCCGGAACAGGACTTTTCGGTCTGGCCGTTTCGGTCTGAGCTGTTTTGATTTGGCCGTTTCGGTCTGGGGACATTTCGGTCACAACATTTATGTACATAAACAACTGATTACATTGTTTATTGAAATTATTAAATAGGCAGACGAAGTGTCACGCTAGCTGGTGTTATACCAACTCCGTTTTGAGGAGTCATGATTGCGATTAAATGTTACTTGTAATTATGACTTTGAAGTATTTCTATTTAATTGCAAATTTCGATAATGATTTAATTTGCTTGCTGATGATAATGAAAATCATATGTTGATGCTGATTAACTGTTGGATCTTGGATCATGTTTGTTGTTTTTTTAAATGACACCTTTCATTGACGTAAGCACGTTTGCATTAAAAAGTGAACATGTAAGATTTCTGCAAGATTTCCTAGTCTGACTGAAATGTCTCGAGACCGAAAAGTCCCGTGACCGAAACGGCCAGACCGAAACGGTCAGACCGAAACGGTTAGACCGAATTGGCCAGATCGAAAAGTCGCGTACCCGCCAATGCAGGCAAAAGACCGGATATGAGTGAACTGCAAGCTAATCATTGCATGACACCAGAAAAATGAACGTGGGTATTTTTCATATATTGCTAAAAATATTCTAACCACACCAAATTACTTCACTTGAATTCGATCCACTCATCTGTACGTAGGCATGCGCTTTCACCTGTACTTTTCCTTCACCATGTTCTGTATTGGTTCGTTTTTTTGACATTATGCTTATTTGATCTCCAACTGTTGTTTTTTAACACTTTTCAAAAGGTGATAAACGGGGTTGGTTGACTAGATAACCGCCAAGGGCCTTCGCCAATCCTATATGACGCAGCGCCCCTCTTTGTTTATACTGATCAGCTATTGTGCCTTTGTGTCCTCATTTGCTCTAACGTTTGCTATAAATATACTGTCATTGCAAAAATAAATCAATTAATCGGAATTTGCAAGAAATAAATCAATTAAAACTGCTGACGTCAAGTTTTCTCGAAAATTTTGTTTTTTAATCCCAATTTCTAGGGAGGAGCAATTGCCCGTTTTGTCCCCCCAGCGAATGCCTATGGTTTTTACGTACCATGAGTTCAAAACTGTTTGCTTTATTTCATTGCAAAAGCGCACCCATAATACGAGGTAGTCATTCTTTTCGCATTCACGTCTTCGGCTACAATGCTGACCTCAAAACTTATAACAGTAATAATAGAAAACCATTCTGAATTTTATGAGGGCGCGAATAGCTGCAATAAATTTGTTTCAAGTCGATCTTGATAAATCATGAAACTACTTATGATACTGTTATTTTAAGGGCACCTGTTCCCCGTTGCCCCACTTTCACAGGGCAGGGGGCAGTGCCACCATCATGCACCCCTGTTCCGGTGTCCCTGTGCATGTTTAACGACCAGCCTCAAAAGAGTCAGGGTTAAAACATTCCAACACGTTCAATTTGAGGGTAAATGAAAATTGGGTGCCCGAATTTAGTTTTCACCTGAAAAGGGTCAGAAAACCTTATTTTCGGTGGTCTGTGGCATCACTGCGCCATGCCACTTAGCCTCCGCATTCAATTTTAATGCTTGCTGTACTGTGAGCATATAACATTGGCACTGAACCTCAGTAAAATCCTGCTATATGACGCAGATTACGAACGATGATCGGACATGGGACATATTTCAAATCCACTGCCACATCCAATGGAATCCTATTTCCATGTACAGGCCTAGTTATCGGTTACAATTTAAACAGTAATCATTTATCGAAAGGAGTCCTTTCACAGCCATGAATCAGACACTACGGTTTTATCAGAGTATATATTTCACTTACTGGGTAGGCATTCATTAGCTCTTATTCAAATAGAATCATTACAATTTGTAAGTGTTTTGCAATTTCGTAGGCGCATGCAACAATGAACCAATCCGCCGAAAACCTCGGAAACTTTGAAAAGGACACAAATTTTCCAAAGATGGGCAATATGGTTACTACGGTTGAAGATGACGATGTTGCGCAAAACGTTTCTCCGACATGAGCTGAGAAATGTTTGGATCCTTTGTTTGTCGTTTCCAATCAGTTCACTGACTGTTCTGTGGTTTACAGAAATCTGACGACGCATGTGCTAGCAAAATATAACTTCGGTTACGTAATCAATTACAATTTGTTAGGCAATCTTAAAAAATTAATTAGATTTAAAAAATAATTTTACAGTAATTTAAAATAAAAACCAATCGGATTTTGTTTAAGGTTAAGCAGGTTTTTAATTTAGCCAAGAAGAACTTGAACGAAGGTTTGTGAACAGAACGCTGGTTTGCTAAGCAAAATATCATGTCCAACCTTCAGAAGCAGCATTTTCATTTTATTTTAGTAGTTGTCCTGTCGAACAGCTATCAATCCTGCCGAAACCGTTTGCGCAAAGCACTTCAACGCATATGACTACACGTTTAGGAAAGCACCTTGTTTGTCATGCATACAAGGATGGATCCAGGGGGTGATTGCCCTCCGTAAAACCAAAGAAAGTAACTTTATTCACCATGATTTTGTAGAATTCGGAAATCAGCTTTCGCGATGCAGGACCACTTTATCTTCCCCTGTTTTTTCACACCACTGTTGTGAAGTATACTTCATCTCTCTTAGTTACAGTATGTGAAGCCGTAATGAGGCTTGACTACCATATAATACTGAAATCTCCCTCCATAAGCGTTGTGGCTGGATCTGGACCTGCATGCATAGGCTTTCCTCCACTAAATCTAGACAAATTCATTTGTGTCGATTTTTTAAGCAGTGATGAAGATTGTTGCGAAAGAGCTTAACGTTATGTTTTTTCGTAATAATATTGATTTATTTTGTCAAATTCATGTTTGAAGTTTTCGGTAGTGTTTCGCAGAGGCATTAGCGTGGTTTGGATTTTATATGGAGGTTTTGTTGTAATTGCTAGCTTCACAACTTTCAGGAAAAGCAACCATTGTCTGGACAATTGCCAGTAGTAGTAATTAATTATCAAACTGAAGTGCCAGACGACTTTCACTGCTGTACTCACAGAAAAATGTATGCATTTGAGCAACTCGACTGAGTGGAAATAAATCTGCCATAATTGAAAAGTGCTGTGATTATTTCAATAAAGTATGCGCAATGACAGGTATGCTGTTCCGTTGTCTACTCGATTAGCGGCAATGTGGTCGATAGTTTCTACATTAACAAAAACACCCCCATGCAAATTCATGCAAAAATCTGGAAGGAAAAGCCTTTCAGCCTTAAATTCCCATTATTGAAAAAGAAAACAATTGAATTTGTCCTTTATACTGTGACGTAATAAAGGTACAAGCTCCTGATGAACTTTATAATGAAGTTATTCCACAAAGCCACTTAGCCGTGCCCGTGGCCACATGGTCGAGTAACAGTGCAACCTGCCATGCTGCCAGTCCACAGGTTAATTGAAGAACGTCCAACATAAATTGTCTCTTGAAATGAGAAAAAGCTTTTGCACGACTCCTGATTTTGGACTCAGGACGGTGGCATCCTCGACCCCTACCATCTCTTTCACTTAGTGAATAACGTGCACACCTGACAAGGCTATTGCAGTGAAACACACGCACGCACACAGTTGGAAATGATTGCACTATTGCCCTCAGTATCGTCAGCAAGTGGCCATTTTGGTCTGACCAAAATAGTAACGTGCTCAAGTTATAAACTTTTGGATTCCCGGTTGATGGTTCCTCAGCTTCTCAAGAGCTCGCACAAACTCTCCACAGCTAAGGGAATTGATTTGAATCCAAGTTCCTAATCCACGGGTGGCTAAACTTCTACCCGCTGGACATTTTTTGCTGCGCCCTCGCATAAACAGTGCATACTTTTAGTATTTTTTGTGCTGATCGAGTATCATTGACTTATCACAAGTCGCTTCTACTCGAAAAACATGCAGCATGATAGTCGAGTGCAAAGTGATCTTAACGTGCAAGTTTAGATCTGTTTCTAGAATCTACAATAATACAATATAAATAAGTATAAAATAATATCAAAATAGTTTTGTATAAAGACAAAAGTTCTGTGGAAAGCATATTAATACTGTGATAAATGTAAAATAAAATATGGCAATATAAAACACAAGAAACACGTCAGAAAATACCTTTCTCTTGATGTAATAAAGTGAATTTATTGTAGAAGCTGGCTCTTCACTGGGTACTGATAGAACAATGTGACCCACACTGAAAAACGTTTGCCCACCCACTGCACTAAACTATATTCTTATCTCGATGTAAGCATCTTACGTATTTAAGGAGAACTGGCGTATCAACTTACGATAGCAATACTGTTCTACAAGCAGGTGTAACACTCTGGAATTAGGGTTGCCAGATCGCCGGTATTTCACAGGCTTGACCAGTATTTTACTGCTAATTAAGCATCAGAGGCCAGTAAGAAGCCGGTATTTTAAAAACCGGTGCCTGAAACAGGTATTTTGAAAATAGATAATTTGCAGTAACTGCAAAAAGAACTAACACAGAAGTTCACAAATGACTCTAGTAGTGAATCGTGTCAGGACAGTTCATTCAGCGAAGTTCATATAGGCGCAAATTGTTACTTGTGTCTTTTAACAACACTCATTGTCTCTCCGCTTTCCTTCTTCCTTTGTCTGATCATACTTAGCATCTTCCGTCGTCCTGAACGTGATCTGTATGAGCATTTCTTTCAGAAAGTAATCAACTGTCGTTGGTGGGGTTGTTGTCTAAACTACTACCGTAGGCTATTGCAGGCAGAATGCAGGGAATAGAAACGGATAGGACGACAGTGACATTGTAGAGACTAGTGAACCTTTCATAATCACGCGAGCTGCATTGAACAGACATAATTTCTTCAGCGGACTATAACTGACTCAAGCAAAGGCCAGCGAATCAACCGGGAGGTCATCTCTCGGCCAGTTCTAGTGGTCCAGATAGTGATAATTTTTTTGAAGAGTCTCAGGTGAGATAGAAAATATTTGTTGCAAACTGAAGAGAATTCAGCACGCAAGAAATTATTAGTTGTGTTATGGTGTTCATACAGGCAATACAACTGTAGAAAAACAAATACCATCAAATTGCACGGAATAATGTTCACTTCAGAAATTGACATACAACATGTAAAATTGGAATTTTACTAACTTCATTATTTTTTTAGAGTTTAAGGAAACGCCTCTGGTCACATTAAACAATGCAGTTACCTTTTTCATTTAAAATAGGTAAGTTTGCTAATCCTTAGTATGGGACTACAGACTATACTCACGAAGCATGCATATCTACACTGTTTGAAACATTTTCAAACCAATCATTGTGGGATCTTCATGAAATTGTAAAGAAAATAACATGAAAAGTGAATGCATTGTCAAAACAGAGTTCTTTTCAAAAAATGTTATTCGAGAATCGAGTGCTATATGCATCTACGAATGCAGCCGAGATCTGTCCCTGTTGACAAAATGGCCGGTATTTTACAAAACGCAACTGGAAACCATATTCTGGAAGGAATCACCGATTAATGAGCACAACACTGCAACCAATATATTTAAAAACGTGTCTGGTAGCACGTTTGTGTAAATGGCAGTTGCCCTAATTTGGTGATAGTGGTTTTATGATATCAGGTGACAAAGACGGTTTATTTTGTCATTATGAATTAGGTCAGTGGTTCTCAAACTTTCATGATTTGTGGCCCCCTTCCAAAGACTTTCAACACTTGTGGCCCCTGTTCGTCAATAAAAACACTTCTCTTTGTTTTGGGTTTTGCAATATCACCGAAGAGTTATTTAAAAGACCTCTGCTCGTGGCCCCCGGAGAACCACTCCGTGGACCCCAATACGGGCCGAGGGCCCCGGTTGAGGAACCCTGAATCAGGTGATATTATTGTTTGAAATCTTTCAATGTTCGCATGAAAGTTAAAGTTCTTTGTTGACGTTGGTGTCGCCGAGACTGCTTGATTGGCACGATATTGAAAAATATTACTACAAGTTTTAACCAATTCGTTCATTATTCACTCCAAAACAAAAAGCTGTCAAAGTGAGCCATTTAAGTCCAAATATTTTTGCGGACTCACAAGTTTCACCGTATCACGCGTTTTACATCTTGAACGTTTGAACACTTTGTTCGGAGGAACGACGCTGTATTTGGAATATTTGCCAAAAACCTGGTTTGTTCGAGTCGAATGTAATTTTTCACACAACAAATCCAAACTTTGCACTACCCGTTACAGGAGGAACAATGTGAAAACGACAAAATTTGACAGGTCAGAAAAAATCTTCGCACACAACTCGGACAGATGTTAGACAATAAGGCCGAGAACGTCAAAGCAATCTGTAATTCTAAGACGCCGGACGAATTTTACAACACAGTAAACTTAATTTGCAAGCATGCTGAATTCGCATATGATATCGCAATGTCTGCCGTTGTTGGTTTATTTATCAATGGCAACAGAGTTATGTATCGATGATAACAGCAGCCCTTCCGCAAGATTTGGTTCAGTCAGTAAGTTTGAAAGAACCAATCGCTCCAAGACGGACTACAGCACCACAAACTTGTTGTTGATATTTTTGTTATTAGTAAGTTGCCATGATGAACAATGTAACCAAAATAAGCGGAAGGTTTGTCAAGAACTCATTTCGATAAAATTCTTCTGCGGCAGTTTGTTTTGTTTCTATTGCTCGTTCCTTTCTGGACATTTCTTGCCTGGCTTCACAAATGGCTAAGATTTCGCCCCTGTTTCTTGTGGAGAATCTCATATGAGGAAAAATGCCGATTTGTTTACTCGGTAAACAACTCAATGAAAACACCTTATTTCACTTGGCTGGACTCACTAATTAAACGTTTACTTTGGATCGAATTTTAAGATTTCAGGAAATACCTGACTTGGTTGAAGCCTTTCACTATAGGCCTCCGATCACATATTTTAATTTCATCATAGTTTTTCTCCTCAGTGTTCTGACAAAGTGAAACTTTTCTTGGCTTTAAATGATGTCAAACTGTTTTAGTTTAGCATTGCGACAAACCGAAAGCTTTTTTTTTCTACCCAAGAGTAACTATCGCGTGTGAAGGGAAGCAAAACAAAGAGATTGACACTTGTATCGAAAAAGCAAAGGCAGCTACACTTGACCTCCAGCGTAATATGTTGAAGGCGAAAAGCTTTGAAACACTGCAAAGGTCTCAGTTCTGTTAAAACGGGCTTTGCTAACATTACGTCATGAATCTTCAGCATTGATCAAAAAGGTGCATCACATGTGCATGCTGCAGAGGTAGGATTTCCACGATGAGTCCACGACGCAGCTCTAAGCGACAAGGTGCGCTGTTGTAAAACCAGCAAAACCTTGAATGTCGAACCGTTTTTCGAAGCAGGCTGNTTTTCANCAGTGCGAGGTCGGTTCCTTTCCNTTTGNCTGCTTCTGATCAAAACCATAAGCAGGAAAGAACTGGATGTTCAGCACGATATGCAAGTAGCATTCAGTAACAGGCCCGTAACCAAGGCGGAGTATTCGGGGGCATTGCCCCCCAGTTGTTTGTGCCTCCCAAATTTTGTTGTGCCCAGCAACAACAATCTGTTTTGATGGTGGCCGAGTTCCACAGCGTTGTCTGGTCACTAAGTTCATGTCCTCAATAAAATGCTTTGGCCTTTTACCACAAGTGTACGCACAGCACGGAGCAAGCCTTTTATGGCTAAGCCAAAGTGCTAGAAACTTCAATTACGAAAAGAGAAGCGCAAGGTTCGTCATGTCCTCAATAAAATGCTTTGACTTTTCACCACATATGCACAGGGTGCAGGCCCTTTCTGGCTCCAATTTGTTTCCTCTGACAGAGAAGGCGTCATACATTCTCCTGCCTGTTTCTCAATGAAAACCACGAGCTGAGCAGGAGCCATTCGCGGCAAATTGATATGTGTCATCAAAAACCCACGTTGTTTTAGCACAATTATCAAGGAAGCGTTGCCAGTTGTTTATAGAAATCAAAAAAATGCTTGGGTCAACACACAGATTTTCAGAGATTGGTTTTTAAATTGTTTCATTCCTGAAACAAAACTAAAGTTGAGAGAGCTTGGGCAGGAGGAACAAGCAATTTTGTTTCTTGAAAACTGTGCCACTCATCCGAGTGAGGAAGAACTTGTGTCAGATGATGGCAAAATCATTGCCAAGTTTTTGCCTCCAAATGTGACTGCTTTAATACAGCCAATAGATCA
>JGI24159J19872_10014088_pt1 | contig 10352 bp, 11 predicted proteins | sample Ectturendosymbi4_FD_19872 | JGI IMG/M metagenome (IMG submission 19872) | reverse complement strand
TCTTTCTTAAGCAGGGCTGCACCGGAGAATCAGGGTTTTCAATTTTCGGTTGGATTGGAACCAGTCTTCGCCGTGAACAAAGAAAAATGCGGTATAATCTGGAACGATTTTACTATCTTGTTTTACTGCTGCGATTTTGTTCCAAATGCACTCGAAGCGTTGAGTAGCAATACATATCAAAAGTAAGATTGAAACGCAAGGCATTTTTGTGCAACGTTTTTTTTACCTATTGACCATTACATTACATTACCGAAAGTGACCTGATAATAGGAAAAAACTTAAAGCACTAGGACAAGCTTAGCGTCTTCCGGGCAAGCTCACTGCCGGCCGGAACCGGAAACTACGTCATGATTTCCTGCCATAAGGAAAATCAGGCACAACCCCCTTCTCATTCGTGAGTTACGACGTAGCGCCTCAGCCACTTTTCAAAATTATTGCCGATAATTTGGTTTATTTCTTTAAACATGCACTTCGCAGAGCTGATGATGCCTGCTTTGTAGGCGAAATATATACTCTGTAAGATCTTGGTGTCTGATTCTGTGCTGAGAAAGGATTTCTATCCATAGAAAGATCGGAAAAGCTGTGTAAGTGGACACTCTGATGTTGATTTCATTAAACCGGGTACAAGTAGCCATATTATCATGACTGTCGTTCGCAATAGCGTCGTACACTACGGTACAGGACCCTCAGGGCTTCTGTGCTGCCGCAGACGATGGGATAATCGATTGAATGTAATTCAGCGCAAGCATGGCAATATTGTTTTGACCATGCATGACGGCGCGTTATTGACAACTGCCACGAGCGGTCATTACAATAAAAGGAAACTTTCAGGTTCTGACGTTTTGCGCCGAAGATCATTAAAATGTCAAAGACTATGAAGCGCCGCCCGACATGTTTTCAGTTCCTTCTCAGAGTTGAAGCAGGTTGATTGCTGTTCCTGGCACGGAGTGCTTGGTGCTATCTCAGTGCAGGTTAGGATTGCTCAGTCAGTTCCTGGTTGGGAAATATATGCAGGGTTCCAACACATTTTTAAAAACCATTTTGCATACTTTTTCAATACTTTCTCAATACTAAATCAAAAGACTGCAATACCATCACTTAGCTTCATTTTTCAAACGTTTTACTCATGGAACACAATGCCAAAAACATCAGCAAAACTGCCATCAGTGGTAAAGAACAAATTTTCGATAAACAAATGGTTGAATTTAAAAATTCCACACTTTTTCAATGCTTTGCGTGCATTTTGGCCAAATTAAAAAAATTTTCAAGGTCTTGAAAACCGATTCCACAATTCAATACTTTCAATACCGCGTGGGATCCCCGTATGGATGTTGAGTTTGGTGTACATTTGGAATCATTGTTCTTGCGATGTGGCTTTGCATAAAACATATGGCTAAAAATTGAAATCGGGCAAACACATGACAATTTTTTGGTAAACCCACAACTGACAACGGTACCAAGACCTTACTAAAACACGCATTTGGAATAAATTTTTCTGGTTAAGTGGAATTAACTACAAGGTCTTTGAAGCATTTTGAAAAAATGGCAAGTGGAATGTTTTTAGCTGCAATTCACAATTTGCTGGAGGTTTGGCCTAACTAGACGCTGTTTGGTTGGTTTCAAAATGGCCGCTCAATTGCACATTGTGGGCGAAAAAGCGTTTCTTTGCGACAACAACTGAAAACAACAAAGAAAACTGAAACAACAAGAAAAAACTCAAAAGGCATATTTTCAACTCGGCCGAGCTTAGTCATTTCACTCAATTGACTGCTGAATTGATTAGATGGTAATTTTTCGAAGCTGGAAGGTCGCTCACTATTATTTACATTCATTGCAGGGTATGTTTGCTTTCCAGCGGACATTCATTGCAGGGTATGTTTGCTATGTTTGCTTTCCCAAAGCGCAGCACGCGGCCACATTTTGCGCGACAGGCAGGTTTGGTATCAGATTGTGTTGTACACACCGCCATCCAAAGCCCTGATCACGCTTCTGCGCCGAAGCGATGGTGGTTCACGCCACATAAGACCAGTGTTCCCTGTTGGTAAATTTCACACTGAGTCAATGTTTTAATAGGCGTGAATACTTTAAGGCTGAGTGAGTTTTGAATGAGTCACAAACTTTGTGAATTATTAGAATAAGTATAAATCTTATCAAAATAGGAAAAAAAGGCTAACATTTGATTGAAGTAGCTCCTAAAAGGGCTATGCGATATGTTCAGAGGGTTCTGCTTCGGCCCAAAAAGTGTTAATGATTGTTTACTTTCAAAGTTTGAATGCTGCAAGTGCGTGAGAATGAGATTTCACTGCACAAATGAGAGAACACTGCTTAAGACGCTTTCCGTTAAATTTTGACGTGATAAGCTGTCGAAAAGGGGTGCCACTGCTTCAAACCTTAAGCAAAAAATGCCTGGACTATGCTGACCCTGTAAAAATGTCGGAAGGGTCTGCTAGCCCGCGGATGCCTTCACACGGTCAAGTTTGGCCCTCGTTGAAAAAATATTTGGACATTCCTGTGCTACCCTGTTAACAAACGAAAAGCCGGGCATGGGCAAAATAGGCCCATAAAGCTCTTTCTTTCATCCAGCCATTTGAACTTGCCCGCCCAATTAAAACAAACTCATCTTTTCATCTCGTTTATATTGGTGTACTCAAACAATCCATCTGTGTGCACCTTATTTGGTCCTCTGTCGGATTTTAGGATCCAATTTTGTCAAGGAGTCTAAAATTTGCCCACCCCACCCCTGGGCTCAGCTGCAATCATTACAAGGAGTGTTTATATTGTTGACGTAAACACGCTTGCACTTTTAAATATTGAAACTCTACGATAAAGATTCTTCCACAGGTTCTTTCCCTGGCAGCGCCACAAGCATTGTCTCCACCGCCTAATTTGACACAAACGGCGAAACCCTTGTTTCCAACGGAAGCCTCGCAAGCAAATCCGGCATCGACGTCATCGGCAAGCTTAGGACAGGAAATACAGTTATGACCTTCAGTTGCAACGAGGCTACATCTGAGCGGATGACGCACTTGGAAGTGCCACATGTCACCTTGGAGTGCCACGTGTCACCAAACGCAAGTCCTATTCGCCGCCATGCCTTGTAAGCGCTCTTGACGGGCGAGAAATTGCACCGCGATTACTTCTGCTGGTCGCGCTGTTAAGTACAGCTAAGATCGTAAAACACAAAGACTAAATGCTGCTCCGAGCGAACCGGCGACGACGCAAAGTACTCTGCTTGTGAGACGCCATTAAAAGGAAATTGTTATTGCTGAGCGTTTGCGCGGGCATCGATTGACGAACCTTCGTATTCGGGGAAGCAGATGGTCAAGGGTGACTTGAGGATTTTCTCCTCGAAGAGATCCTTCTTGTTGAGGAAGAGGATGATCGAGGTCTCGGTGAACCACTTGTTGTTGCAGATCGAGTCGAACAGCTTCATCGACTCGTGCATGCGGTTCTGCATAAAAAAAGAGGGGGGGGGTCTTGGTAAACAGCGACGACGACGCGTTCTTCGAAAATAAACAGACGCTGGTTCAACGACGTAACACAGCTTCCGACGCTGGCTTCAAATGTCCGCTCACTTTTTCAGAAAAGCGAAATTTTTTCAGTATCAACACATTTTGCAATTTAGTCTTGCAAAGCGGAAAAGTCTCATCATGTACTCCACTAACTGCACGTTTGCAGGCCCGGAGATAATGCTGGAACAGCGTCTGGTTGTCACCAACAAAATGTCACAATGTGATGCGAAATACCGTACAACCTGTTTTTTGTCGGTCATAGATGGAATTTTTAAAAAAATAACCAATAAAAATTAAGTAAATTTGGTCATAATGTTCGAAAAGGTAGACTAGTCAATACTGTTTCGGCGAATTTTAATAATTTTACAGGCTGTTTTTTTTTCGGTCACTTTTCGGTCATAGACCGAAACGTTTATGAAATGACCGAAAAAAATAAGTCATTTCGGTCAGAATGTTTGAAAATACAGGTTAAAAAACACGTCTAGGGCGAGTTTGACCGAAATGTTTCAGTGCCAATAATGCCTCAGCTAAAAATGACCGAAACGTTTCACCGATAAAAAACAAACAAATTACGGGACAAGCGTCTCAGTGAAAAAAAAAATGCAGGTAAAGTGCAACCAACAGCCCGTGAAGCAGGTTGGACACGAAGTCGGTGGGTCTGAATATATGCAGTACAGTCGCTTTTTTCGCAAAGAATTATCAAAAGAGAAGCGCAAGCGGTTTTACGATACAGTCCGCAGGATAGAAAGAGGACCTCTCCTTTATAAAGTTTTGATGAGACAAGGAGCCGCGCTTGTGATCACTGAACCGTGACGCATGGAGTGGCGCCGACGAATCATTGCCGTCCGAGTTTGGTCTCAACACGAGTCAAATCGATGCAATTACCAGAAGCAAAAATCGATGCTTTAGGAAGTTACGGCGCGCCTTTACGGTTATTATCAGAAGACCACACTATTAGCAGTCGCTGCAGAACTTTGCAAACGCAGTACACGAACGCGCGTCACATCTCTGCCAACGCATTTTGATCAATGCTACAAAAAAGAGAACAATCAGGCTTTTCCAAGTTAAACTGCACACAGAAAATTGAATAAATTGCTTCAGAACAGTTTTTCCACCAACTCCGCTTTACTAAAAGACCGCCAATCCTCTTCAGGGAACTCCAGCGCTTTCAAACACCGTCGCGTATCATGCAATTGCTAACCACGGCAGCCGCGGGTGGTGCAAAGCTATGCACAAAATGTTCTGCTGTAACTCAAGCAACTGATTACGACGGCAAGTGATTGTCGGAAAGGCGAATATGTGGAAAACCGGGGAAAGACAGGGTTTTCGCGAACCAATCGACACATACTACCCACTCGAAACTTAAGAAAACCTTTTTTTTGCTAAAAATTTAATAGGAAAATGTCTAATTCAGAAATCCAGGAGGGACGAGCTGCTCCCGACGCCCATGACCCCAGAGTGAATGCGCGCCTTTTCAACTGTGTCTTTACAACGTGCCCTTCAAGTCAGAGCTACGGCGCACAACCACCCGATGCCAGTAAAGAATTCAGTTACTTTATTTTCGGGTGGCGAACGTCTTCGGATCAACGCTTGAGAAAGCGCGACTGTTTACCGCAGGAAGAAAAAAGTTGGCGAACAGGAGTGGTCGGCAATGTATTGAATGGTTACTTACAGTGCTAGTCAGGAATTCGAAATCCACTTTAATAGCTTGCATCCATGCAGGCGTGCGTTTGCCAGCGGTTTGCAAAAAAAAAGGACGATCCCGCATTAGCTCAAACGGGTTCACAAAGCTCATTAGCACGGGCCCAAAGCGCATCATGTCATTAGTTCAAACAGCACATTTCCCGGCCGCACGCATTCACTGACAGACGGAGTCACGCGCTCTGGACCACCTCGCGCTCGATAGCTCAAGAGAGGCAATCGCCATATTCTATACACCCTGTCTTAAATCAGTCAAAAAATAAAAAACAGTCGCGAAACATGGCAGGGACCATTCCAATGAAGACACACCACAGACCACAGCGGCTGCAAGGTCAACAGCGCATGCGCCGGTTGACCGCTGTTGCGCACCAGCGTTTGGAACTGATTGTGACGAACATTGTTTTCGCCGCGGGTGTTCAACAAGCCTGCATTTGTTGCACAATGCGTGGGTACGGTACACTGTGTGTACATGCATCAGCCAACGAGATGGCTGTGCAACGGCTTGACAATGTCAGATGTTCATGCTTCGGTATTTCGTTGCGCCTTGCTGTTTTTCATGTAAAGTCACTAAAAGGGCTTGCTTTTTTGCAGACGGGTATCAACAGCCTACATTATGATAGCGAAGAAAAAATGCTTTGTATAGAACAGGGACCTACAAACATGTTTGTTCGAGGGCCACATATGCTACTACACAACAGTTCGAGGGCCGGACATCTTACTTAATGTGATTGTTTCTGGATATGCACATTCTGCCAAACCAATAAATTTTTCGTAAATATATTATTATCTAATTGTTGACGTAATGGCGTCGCGGGCCGGATGAAATGGCGTCGCGGGCCGGGTTTGAACCGCGGACAGTAGCTTGGAAACCTCTGGTGTAGAAGATGTGGAAAATGCGACTCAACGCCTGAAGTACAAACCACCACAATCACGCTTCAAAACGTGCATCACCAGAAATCTCATTTCCAACGAACGATGGTTTTGGCAACGCATGAGCCCGAAGGCAGCAAAAAAGCGAGTCTGGCACTTCTACNAGTGNTAGGCGCCGTGCAAGAGGTTATGACCTCGAAGGTCGACAAATCAACGGGGCGCTTCCGCACAGCTGNGCATCGCANGCAATCTATCCAAAACCTCGCAAAGCTCAAAAAACACTGAGCATTGTTGTTGCGAGCAAGAGACACGTGCGCGTACCATTTCCTCGTCTTCGGCCAGCACCAGGTCGTACGCCGACAGCGCGACGCAGAAGATGATCGCGGTCACGCCTTCGAAACAGTGAATCCACTTCTTCCTTTCCGATCGCTGACCACCGACGTCAAACATTCTGTAGATCGGCAGCAGTGGAAAGTTCAGCAAGACCGCGAGGGATGCACGAACACGCTGCCACGAGTACCGGAAAAGCATGCTTTGTTTATGCACAGGCGCTGGTATTATTCAGGCCAGGCTTCTCGGCTTGAAGAGCGACGACCACAGGCGTAGCTAGGGAGGGGCCAAGGCGGGACACGCCCCCCAAAATTTCTAGAATTTCTTGTCGTTTTGTGCTTTGAGCGGCGTTGAACCAAACAAAATACTGTTGTTCGCTTAAAGTCAAAGCATTTGGGGGCCCCCCAACATTTTGGGCTGGCTGCGCCACTGGCCACGACGTTACCTTTTGTGCACAGAACGTAAGTCGCTGGTCCGATAAATAAAATAATTTGTNGGGCAGCTTTCCTACCCGCAGCGCCGAAGAGCCACAAATGNTTTTTGTCCCNGTCAATAACGAGCAGCGGTGATGATGACTGTCGGCGAGAAGTTGAATACAAGGACGTGCCTGTGTCTGCGCGACAATCAGATCGTCACCTGCTGCTGCTATCGACAATTTGTATTGACAGTCGACTCATTAAGGTCATCGGGAGAAAGTATTTCGGTTGGCGATGTCGGGTCGAGGCCAAGTACAGCGGAAGGGGTGAGTTTTAAATGAAGCTAATCAACAACTCTTGATCTGTGAAGAGGCATCCGGGGCGGGGCGATGGCAACGTATGAACAGCTTCGTTTTTTTTATGAAGCATTACAAATCAAAATACCTCCTCGATGGTTTCGTGACGCGGTCTCGCCACGGCACCGAATTTAGCAAAACCGTGAGCCCCCCCACTTCAAAAACCATTCAGCGACCAAAAGGCTGAGAGGATCTAAGCGTTCGATGCCGCGGCAGCTGACGTAACAATGCACAATGACGACTGAATAAACATGGGTCGACCTTCCTGATGCCGCATAATGTATCTCCAGGCGCTGCAAGGTAGGCACGCCACTGACGACACCTCCAGGCAAGCAACCCGCACAGACAAAGACCGCCGATTGAGCGGCGTAACAATGGCCCGGGTCAATTTATCGATAGAAATATCGACCATCGCCGCCGCTCTCGCCCCGTTGAACTATCGCGAACAGCTGAAGCGCACACCCCGCTTGCGATATAAATTTCTTTTTCAGAAAGTTCCGGAAAAAAATCCGTCAAAGTCCATTGCTTTGTTGATCTTGAAGTTGTCGCGTTCATCAGCGGAAGTTACCGCGTTCGTCAGCGCGCTGGCCAGCGGCGAAAAGATATTTTAGATTTTAATTTCCCTAATTTGGGGCTCATCCGAACGAGTGCGGCTGCTTTGCTGCACAAGGGCGGCACGGGAACGGTTGACATTGGCGGGCGCAAAAATAAACACTGACAACGGCAAACAGCAGTTATAGCAAAACAACGCCACTATTATCAGGAGAAGATAAATGCACGTGTCAGTTGTTGAAGGCAGGCAGCACGAACAGCTACTTTCACGAAACGAACATACAACACAACACGAGCACCGGTCACGACAGCTTACAACGGCCAAACGCGCGCGTTCCATTCTCAACAAGCCACAGCAGTAATTTCCCGGTGCCTGCGTGTTGTTGGGAATCGACACCTGCCGTTCCCGGGGCCGAGGCTTACCGCTGAAGTGCTTTGCGCACCTTTCTGCGCAGCCATTGTTTTGTCGCCGGTCATAAAACGTGCCGCCTGGCCGACGAAGTTGCAAAATGCCGCGAGCAAGCTTTCTGGTTGTTAAGTTTAACTGCTTCTGACGGCGGCTCTGTCATGTCTCGACCAGCTCTCTTCGCTGGTGCCTTCGGTATTTTGCAAGCAAGTGGAAAGACGGGTGGGAGCGGGGCGGTCTTACCCGCATGGCCACACGACCCAGCATGGCTACACGACCCAGCATGGCTACACGCAACTACAAAGGGTGCATTTTTTCTTCAGAACCGAACTCTGCTGACAAGTTCACCCAGTGGTGTAGATTCTATTTGAAAAAGGACTGATGGTTTGTAGTTTTGCGTTAAATCGATTTCATATTAAAATTTTGCTGATCGATTCCTTGCTTGCAGCCTGGTATTGTGGAGAGTACTTACTTGAATACAGATATGTGCAAGTTTGAATCATCGCAAAAAGATGAAAGCACAGCGCAGTCGGCTGGTTCCGTGAAAGCAAACCCAGTGCTTTTAACTGCCAGTGGCGTTAAAAGTGCGGAAAAAAACGAGCAACCGGCGGAGACTTACTTAAAGGTAAGGTCTTTAAAGTTAAAGTGAACCTCGACGATTCCGGTCGTTTTCACTCTCGTCCGCAAAACGTCTTGCTGCGTCGGAACGTAACCCGGCTGCGTCAGTCGATCTAACGCGTCGAGGTAGCTGATGACGACATAAAGAGACGACACGTAGCAGCGTGCAATGACGACAGCAACAAAGACCACACACGACAGCGAGCATTCTGTGTATTCGACACCGAATGTAGATATACTAGAGCAGGTGGCCGCGGCATGCTTTGGAGGCTCTAGTCAGCAGGTTGTTTCATTCTGACGAATCGAAGGACTCCGTCTTGAAAGAATCGGAAACGAAAGCGCGCTCGCAGCGAGCTAGGGATCTTTCGTCCCAGGTCTAAATTTAGGGCTGAATATCTAAATTTAGGGCTCCGGCTTGTTTACCCTCTTTTCGCCTGACTGCGAGCGCACAATTCTAGTTGAGAAAAAAAATGTGCGTTCGCAGCCAAAAAAGACCACCATCAAAGCGACGTGCATGACAACAACAGTAAAGGAGGCACACGTACTGTACGGCTAACTGCTGCATGCTGCTGCTTTGGCATGCTTGGAACATCTATGCCGTGCTTTTCGCAGCATCTCACTTAAAATGCAAGTCCTTGTGCTCGAAATTGGTCTCCACGATACCGGTGGTCTTAACACGAGAGCGCAAGACGTCTTGCTCGGACGGCACGTAATTGACGCTCACCAGCCGATCCAAGCTATCCAGGTAACTGGCGCAAAATGAAGTCGGCGCTGAATTGAAGTCTAACCAGGCGCAACGCGATCGTTTCCCACTAAGGTATGACTCAACTTGCAGGATCTGGACAGCGTGTAATTCGAAGACCACGGAATAATACTAAGGGCAAGGCTTGCATTTCGTAAAAAACTAGTTAAGTTTTCTATAAAAACGAGTATTCCATAAAAAACTGGTGAGTATTCCATAAAAAACTGATTAGGTCGGATTCTCAGTGAAAACAGCGTTGACCCAGCGTTAGAAAATTGCGAGGGGTCTCACAGTTTAAGCTTTGCGAGTCCACCGCGAATTACCAAGGGAGACCGAAAAATAAACAAAGGAAAAAGCGAGAGCTTCGGTCATTTGCTCGGTAGCGCATGGCGCCGCAGCGGTAGCACGTTGAGTCATCGGCGTTGGGACGATGGACAGGGCGCTGTGGAACGAAAAAGTCTCGTACGCGCGCGTTTGTCGCAAATGCGCGATATCAGAGCGACTTGTGAGACGCCGACGTCTATGACGAAGTGTTGCTCTTAGAGATCGAAAAGCGCTACTTGCAGATTTTGTATAGAAAGGCTTGTGGGTCTCGTTATTATCGAGATAAAGAAAACTTGGGCATAGCGTAAGACACGACAGGGGTAAATGGTGGTGGGAAGTTTTCTTTGCGGTTTCAAACGAAACTGCTCCGAAAAAGCACTGCAGACATTTTAGTTTTTTTCACTGTCTTAGATTGGCAGTTCAGGTCATTGAACTTAAGCCCTCAATTTATATTTTATTTTTGCTTAATTTTTATTTTTTGACACGCGTCACCGAACAGTTCCAAAAGAGCGGCTCGAAGATTAT
>JGI24159J19872_10014087_pt1 | contig 10352 bp, 4 predicted proteins | sample Ectturendosymbi4_FD_19872 | JGI IMG/M metagenome (IMG submission 19872) | reverse complement strand
CAGTTTCACAATAAAAATCAGAATTGTTTAATTGCGTTCCCGATAAATTTGACGGTGTGTGTTGAAGAACTTGGTACAGTCTACTCAGAACTGCAATGCTGTATCACGCCAACGTACTCACGATGTTAGCTCTCAATTGGTTGGCGTTCACAAACTGCAAATTGGTCATGGCCGTACTCTTGTTTTGCTTTAATTGAATAACTTGAATGTGGTGATAATATTATCACGTGCTATTTTTGTCCGAGCGTCAAAGCCGTATCTTGTTCAGTATCTCTAACAAAAACTTGCAATGGGTTGTGCACACAGCCAAATACGCTGAAGTAGAACCAAACTAAAAAATGTCAAATTGACATATACGTAAAAACAAAAAAACTGGAGCTGCACATGCAGTGAAGTACTGACTTAATCCAGTGCAGCATTTCTCCCAAGCATTCAACTCACTTATACGCAGCTTTACTAGCAGCAGTAGCCTATATTTCCAAGCCCAAACTGCTTTAAGATTGTTGATGATGTTGATTTTTCCGAACTAAAGTGGAACCGATCATTAAGGTCAAAAGCAACCCGAGCTCAATGTTTCGTAATGCTGCTAGATTACCGCAAAGAAGTCATCCAAAGTCAACACGAAACAGTGAGAAAAGTAGTTACTACCAATGTGTACGGACGGAAAAGCCAAGCAAACATTTTCTTTTGGCCACCACTCACGCCAAAGTAGCAAATAGCAGTAACAGTGAAGTGCGATAGCTCGCTACCGTATGCGTTATTTTTATCAAAAAAGAGTGGCGCTACCGTTATCGCTCCTGGAAAATTAGCTCGCTACATCAACTCGCTATTTTAGTAGATCGCTACTGCCCACCTCTGCCGGCAAGCAACAAAAATTGCCCACATCCGCTGAAGTGTAAAGACACTACTGCCAAACACAACTCAAACAAAAACACTACTGCACTATCGGTTATTGTAGACTCACTCGAGCAGAACGCTATTCATAACACTATTGATCCGCTTGTACTGTATACTGTACCTTGCAATTTGATTGTCTGATTTGATATCTTACACTTGAATTTGTAACTGAGCTTCTCATTGCATTTGATACTTGATGCTGAAGTCTTTACATTTCCATTATTATAGTGTTCTAAGTCAAAAATAGAGCATAAGTTAACTTGAGTTTGTTTTCAATGTATTTATTGAAAGTGTCTGTTCTGCCTCATGAGGAAAACACTGTGTTGGGTTTATTTTGCCATTGGCAGAACACAACTGATACAATTTTGGATTTAAACAGGACTTGGATTTGGAACTGTCAGTTTGTCAGATTTGGATTTGAATTTTGAAATGAATTTGTCGGAATGGACTTGGATTTGAAAAACATAAATCCGATCATCTCTGATCAGCAAACCAGGGAGGTGAAGGAGGGAGTTTGAGGACTAGAATATGGTACTGAGACTACATCTTGGCAAAGATACTGTGGATATTACAGAAGGTAACTTTCATTACAGTAGAACAAACATGCCATCTTTAAACAAAAATATGCAACATTAACTGTTTGACACTAAAATACTGAGAGCTTCTGGAAATCGGTAAGCAAAAATGGATTTTTCAAAGTCAAAGATTTCGCACTAAAAATCCACTAAATACTTTAAGCACATTGGCTACTTGAAATTAGCAGTGATGTAGTCGAGACCGTAACCTCCGAGACCAAGACCTGGCTCAAATTTCGGGATGAGATCGAGACATTGTCATAAAAGCCGAGACCGAGACTGAGACCGAGACCTGGAAGTTCGAGACCGAGACTCGAGACCTCGCATTTCTCTGGTGGTAATCAAAGCTAACTCCTTGAATAATGCTGCTTCAAAATATGTGGCACATTGCCAAATATCGAGATAATAAAAATCATCCAAAATTTGTGCAAACGGCCAAATACTGCAAACGTTCATTTTTACTTTCCTCTTAGGAATTTACAACCTCGAACCTGTGGTCTTATTTACAAATTCCATGAAGACATGCACGGACACTGAAAATGTTGACAGCGTTTAGAGGGTCTACGCATTTTTCACTCGAAAAACGTCGGTGAACCAATTGAATATTCGAGGTGTTTGCCGTTGCCATGTTTGAATAAATTTGTTTTGACTCAGAAAAATTTTAATTGTTTTGATTGTTACAAAACAATACCAACCTTTCTGTGTAACGACAGGAGGTGATGCCTTCATGAAGCTCGCATGTTCTGGTCTCCTACCTAGTATCGAACTAAGCCTATGTTATTTGAGAAAGTGGAGAAGAGGCGAATCATTGCTTTTTATTTTAGAACAAGCACAATCGATGTAGGCGAGTGTATACAGCCCTAGCAGCACTGGTCAAAACAGCACAGTAAAGTGGTAACCCCACAGGAAAGGTTGCTTTCCATCATTCAATTTCTTGCCAAGATGTTTCGTCGTTTATATCATTTGCCAATAAAGAAACAAACTTTTTAAAGTTTTTTACGATCTACCACTTACCTGTTTCACTACATTCTTTTTATTTTAACACTGGGCATCTGCACTGACGCTCAAATTTCTTCACCACATATTTCGTATATTTTGGCTAACAAAGCTTTGCCATTTTTTGTAACGTTACCTACACCTTTCCTAATTACTTTTCTCCTCACACGACAANTAATTGATTAAGAATTCTCCAAAGATTTAGANTGAAAGGGTGATAAATTTAGAGATTTAAAGAACGAAAGCACTACTTTGAATTTCAAAANACAAAATTGTAACTAATCTTTCATCAATCCAAACTTGCTCACTCTGTGTCCAAAACAAGTATTAAAATTGTTGCTCGTGATTCTGCTGTTGACACAAAGAAAAAATATTTAGGTCTATTAGAGTAAGACTCTTTTGGCACAAATTATGTTTACACTTTGAACCAGTGAGGTAATATCCCACCGCATGCTCTACTGCAGTGGCGTAGCGATGTTACTGTCACCCAGGGCCGACCATAAAATGCTTGCTCTTTCCACTCGTTACAATTGCTTACAACAATATAAAATGAGAGAAAATCATGTATCATGCTTATTATAATAATAAGGAATAACAAAGCATCTTGAACATCACAACCAAATACTCACAAACTGAAAGGCGTCTTGTTTTTAATTATCGATTATGGATCTTGCTTTCTCTACTTGTTAGCCACCATTCTCGTCATTACTTTTCCTATTTTTTCTGCCTTCTTTACATATGCATGTGTGTATGGCTAAATAAATAACATAGTTGGCACATGCTGTGCCGTGGTTCAGCGGGAAAGTTTTATTTTTGTCATTGCTAGTGAATCAGTTGGCACCGTGGATTCGATGTGTTTTCCATGACAACAACAAAGTGCACAGGGCTAATGAAGCTCTGGAGCAACTTGGGTTTGCTTTTTTGTCTTACTTAGAGCAAGGTGCTCGTAGTTTGTCAGTTTTTTTACAATTGCGGCAGATCTTTTGCAGGTAACCATTGCCTTCGTATTGAAGATTTTTTCTTTCTCTGATGAAAAGAAAGTATTGCATGTTTTCGACAGGCATTGTTGGGATGCAGCATGCTGCAGTAAAATGACCGAAGTTCGGGATTACCAGTGTAGTTGACTAGCAGTGAAACGGTGTAGCGCCTTCCCGCTGACTTTATGGCTCTATGTATAATTCCTAGATTTGCTATTTTTTATTGTCAAGTTTTTATATTTTCAAGTTTTTCATAATTTCCATATTTTTACGTTAAACTGATATTCATAACTGTTTCGAATTTCCGTTTTTCCTGACACACTCAGAGTTTTCGCAACACCGCATGTCAGTTAGAAATCGCATAAAGGCCGTAAAGCCTATAGCAGTACATCAAAGTAACTGATCAGCCATGACGCATTATTTTCTCTCTGTATGAAACTCTTATGAGCAAAACTTTTCCTCAAGAGAGTTCCGAGGCATTTTTGAACCTAAAAAATTCTGCATTACGCAGAACAAAAAAAACAACTTCAGCAGCGTGTTTTAACAGAGTGCTTTGAAAAGCACTTCGTAAAAAGACATGGTTTTATTTGGCTTCTGAAAAAAGAAACTTTTTGGCACTCTCCCACCTCTTTTGAATAAGCTTATAAGTTTCATATCAAAACTCTTGGAAAAACAGTTCAAAGACAGTCCTTAGCAAAGTAGGACTACTGACAACCTCTCGTTGCAGAGATTGCGCACTGCATTTTCATTGGTACATGCACATTTTGTTGAATTCAATATAAATTTTAAACGTGGTAGACGGCAAATTGTTTTCTCCATATCGCAAACAGCATAACAACAAAGAAAGCTTATCCACTGACCTCTTTGAATGGCTGAATTTTGAACTATCAATTTTTTAAACCGTTTTTTTAAGGAACTCCTTCTTGCAAAACTTCATAAAAAAATAGCCTTTGCAAAGTCTGGAGACGAAGACCTCGAGACCGAGACCGCAATTCTTCGAGACTTAGACCGAGACGTGACCTGAGACCTTCGAGACTGAGACCTTCGAGACTGAGACCGAGACTCCAAAAAACGGTTCTCGAGACACGTCTGGAGACCGAGACCAAGTCTAGAGACTCCATCACTGAGGGCACCTTGCTTAATATCTGCTATGTGCAAGTAGTGATGAAAGTATCAAACGACACCATCATCGCTCTGCAATAGCCCTACGCAGAGGACACTGCCCTGCCCAGCCATACGCCAGACGGCCTGCAGCAACAGCTGGATGCAACGGCTTCTGCATACTCTTGNGCAGGACTGGTCATTAACTCCAAAAAGGCATAAGTNNTTTACCTCCCCTCAAATTCGTCGTCGTCCCAAACTTTTTTTACCAACGGAGATCAACTTGGCCTTAGTGAACAGTTCACGTACACCGGAAGTATCATTACTTCCACATGTGATCTCACAGTAGAGATTCAACATCGTGTTGATCTAGTGTCCGCTTCCTTGGGGCAGCTTTCCAATCGCATGTTTACGAACTGTGACCTTTCCACATGCACCAAGATGGCAGTTTACAATGCTATCTGCATCTTGACACTGCTCTATGCATGTGAGGGATGGACACCGTACCATCGTCATATCAAAGTCATCGAGACCTTTCACATTCGGTGTCTTCAAACTATCCTTCACGTGCACAGGCATAATAGCAATTGAGATTTACCAGCATAATAGCAATTGAGATTACCCATTTGACTAGGTTCACTCTTCTATTGCTATTACGAATTCAACGTTGTATGTGGTATAAACACGTCGCCACATGGGCTTACACTGATAACAGTGACAGGAATTTGGATTTCAACATGATTCGGTTTTCGTATTTGCATTATATTTTGCAATATAATTTTTGGATTGGTTTCAAATCTGAAAAACTTAAATCNCTTTACTGGTATCTGGCAAAGACTCAAAGTAACAGTATGAGTCCCACTGTCATGATTACGATCACGATATGCAAATGCTATAAATCATGATAAGGAGTCGATATATTGTGCCCTGCTNTCCCTTCAGTGAAAGCAAAGTCTCAGGNCTAACGCTGTGCAACTTGGGGACACTTGATGTTCAAAATGTAGAATAGCACGACTAGACAGGCATAACAGAAAGTCTGTGCAAATCTTGATCATCACTAAAGCAAAAAATGCCCACTTCTTTGTGTGCAAACGAATTGGGTGTGTGCATGAGAGGCTCAGAGATTTTGTAAAAATGACTCTGACTCGAGTCTGGAGTCGTTGATTGTGACTCGAGTCGTGCCGAGTCACCTTTTTTCTCNANATTGACTCGAGTCACACTATCAGTGCCAATCGTGTTCNCCAAATGGCAAAATAACTCCTTCAGATGCTGCCTTGTTAAATGTCAAAATGCCAAAATACTGTGTTTTTACNTAATGAGGCAAAATAAAATACATGGTTTTAGATGGGCAGGATCAGGACTGGATTCGACTGATTATTTTCAAAAATTTTGCGGATCAAGACTGGATCGGATTCAATTATTTGCAGATCAGGTTTGCACTCGGACTGAAAAATTTCACAGTCCGTTCATCTCTGGAGAAAAGTCGTATTTTTACTCTTGAACTTTTTCAGTATGTGTTCGTGTTTTTTTCACTGTTGTTCGTGGTTTTGACTGAGAAACCTTTTACTTTTAGTGAAATGATGAATGACCTTCGCTGGTTGGGATTTGCACTTCGCCTTGTGGCGGTGATCAGCAGGGTTGCTAGATTGGCCGTTTTGCGGCCAAATTTCGGATAATTGGCCGTATTTCAAGCTGGTTGGTCGTACGGTTGGCCATTTTGCATTTTTTGGCCGTTTTTAAAGGTCGTTTGACGTTTGGCTGAAACTTTTTCTGTTGGCCATTTTTGAAAATACGTCTATATTTTAAGGCTAAACTGTGGAGTGTCGAAAACAGCACCTTGTTTTTGAAAGTCTTGTCCCCTGTGTGTGCGTTTCGCCCTGTGTAGTGAATTTAGGTGAAAGCGAAGGCAGTTTGAATGTGCGATTGTGTTTGCTGCATTGTGCAAATCTTGCACTTTGCAGGCCAAGCCATGCACTGTATTGTGTGTGTGCTTATACCTGTTTATCGGTGCTGTATGGCTTGTGAAGTTGTAACAGACCATAGGGATAGCGTAGGGTTGGTATGGCGTGTGATAATCCACATGGTAATGGTTGATGTTGTGTGTAACCAAAAATAATCTTCTTATTGTTATCCTAATATTCACATTGCTATTGTTTTAGCCATCTTCAGTCATCAGTGCATTAACCAGTGTTCCTGTCAGTCACTTGCCTTTCTTCAACGAATAGCCATCGCCTTCCGAATGTCTGCGTTTTCTGTGAGGTTTATTGTCTTCAGTATGTCTTTTTAAAATCTTTCTGCAAAGCCTCTGTGCAGTAAAGTATTGTTTTGCTCCTCTTTTCAGCTATCCTGACTAACNTCANTTTGTTTGTTTTTCATGTATCAAACATTGCTGTATTATGGTACCCTGTAAAAGGCGGAGCTCCATAAATAGCGGAGCTTGGTTGCGGAGGTTTTATGACGTAACTAGAGTCGCTGAAACCAATATTTATATTTTTTTGCGTTAAGCAATGAGAACCGATATTTTGCGCAATGAGAACTAAACGGTAGTAAAAATAAATTTATTGAAAAATGTGATATTACACTATGGTAAAAGAAGTCTATTCTAAAGTTTAATCATTTTTCTTTACCTGAGTTTCACAACGGTTCGGGGACAAAAAATAGGTTTCAACACTTGTGAAAGTATAAATTTTTTAAACATCGCAAACTTCCATACATTACATGTTTGCGTGAAGCGCATGTTCAGTTGCAATGAGAAAACATATTTCCTTTGCATATGTTCCTTTTTTTTCTTTTGCATCTTAACTTTTTTCCATTCTGGTTATGTCATCAAAGATCCACTAACAAGATCCGCCCCGACGGAGCTCCGTCGTTTACAGGCAACCCTGTATTACTGTCTATTGTTAAACCTTTTTGTAATCTGTCTTTACCTCTGTCTGTTCAACCTTATTTAAGGGTGCTATGTGTCTGGTGGAACACACACACAATGACTTTCTTTTTACTTGTTCACTATGGCGCTTTTCTTTTTACTTGTACATATTACAATATTGCTAACTGCCTATGTTACTATACTAATCAGTGTTCACAGTTCTCTTTATGTTGCCACTTGTTGTCTTCAACAAACTCTCACTCTGTGCTAAGTGCCAAGAAGCGGTGCTTACACTTGGGCAATCTTAGTTGCCTTTGGAAATTAAGTGTTTCTTCGTTTCCGAATGATCTCAGAAACATGCCATGCCTTTTTTTAACTGTTAGGTTTTGTAGCAACACACAACTAGTTTCTACCTAGCTTTGAATATTTTTTTCGTGCCTGTGGATTCAATTGCTAGCTATTTAGCATTATGTCTTATGACCACAATCCTTGTTTTTTATGAAGTGGCCATTCCTTTGGAACCTAACTGAGCCATGGCTTACTGAGACAAAATGTATGCCGCTATCTTGACTAGGGCCGCACATTGAAAGACATATTAATGAGGGCTACACATTTATAATCGCTTATTTTGATACAAACTAAATTTAGCTTAACCCAATCCGCTGGAAGTGTTCAAATCCAACTGCAATGGTAACCGACATGATAAAGTGGCTCTGAGGGCCACCTACATCAAAAATGTCAAATTCAAAATTATCGAAACAAGGACAGGTTGTCAGTATGAACTGTAAGATACTTTCATTACAGTGCAAACCTAAACTGGCCTGTACAAAACCTTTGATGGGCCGCATCGCAGCCTGTGGGCTGGACATAGGTGGCTTAGAAAGTAGGCCTATGTGTCTTGCTATNGCAGGGGTGGCCAACCAGTCAGAGACCAAAAGCNACACTTCTTATTGTGTTACAGCAAAGATCCACATGTACATTATACATGGGCACACATGAACATATAAACCCCATCTTTTCCTCATTCACATACATAATTTTGCTTAGCTAGATTGATTGCAAATATCACACACCACCAACTAGAGATGGCACGGTTGAAGATTTTTCAGACCTGGACTGCCCATAGCCCACGACATTCAGACCTTTAACTGCCCGTGGACCAACGACATTCTTTTCCAAACCGGCCTGCCCATTGCCTGCTAAACAATTGGCAGTCTTGTCTATTTTGTCTCCTGAGGCAAAATATCTCCAAGTGCTATTTTGTCTTCTGAGGCAAAATATCTACCGAGATTATTTTGCCTTTTGTGAAACATGATTGGTTGAAGTGGACATGTCATGTGACAAGCACAACAAAGTTACATGCTTGGATTAGTGTGCAAGCCTAAAACCCTAAACCTAAGACCTTAAACCTAAAACCCCAAACCTAAACATAAAACCCAAACCACGAAACCTTGACCTAAATACCTAAACCTAAAAATAAAATCCTCAACTAGTCCTGTCACCATGGGATAGCTTTTTGGGGCTTAGCAACCCCACAGAAAGCTCCAAGCCCCTGCAAACTGAAATATGAAACTATACTGTATAAATCAGTGGATTTGTTGTCAATTTTAGAATGTCAAGGGCCCCCACACAAAAGTAAAGCTCCCTTATTGAATACTTTATGGAGGCCGTTTTGCTCTCAACCTAAAACTCTCATCCAACAAGCCTGAACCTGAACCCTCACCATAAAACCTTCAGCCTAAACCTAAATCCCTAAACCTAAAACTCTAAATGTAAAACCCCGCAACCTTGCTTACAAAGCTATTGTGATTTGGTGCATATATTAAAAACACCTATAGCACGCCATCAAAATGTTGCACACCACGTTTCTTCCAAGAAGCAACTCAGCATCAAAACCGCTGACCACGTCGCGGTCATGAAAGAAGTTATCACCATGCACGAAAGGTTTCTTAAAGTGTACCTGCCAGTCGTGCCTGACGGAGTGCTCGCATATGATAAAAGCAAACTTGCCTTGAAATACAGAAATGACAAAGCAATGCCAAGTGGTTTCAGTCACTTTTATTTTCACTAAGTGGTTCTTTCAACTCAAAAAAATTTTGAAGGTTTTTTCAACATCAGTGGGCGGCTCGGGAAGTCCAACCGCTAAAAATATTGTTAGTGACCTGCTCGTTCAACCTCATCGGCCCACCCAAAATCCGGACCATTAGCGGCTCGTGCTATCTCTAATACCAACATGACAATAACAGAATTTTACAAGGCATTTATTGTTATGCATGTTACTTAGTGGGACTTCTGGTATATAATTGCATAAGAGCTGCATGAAACTGGGAAAGAGCTGCATGTGGCTTGCGAGACGCGGGTTGGCCACCACAGTGCTATTGCATTCAGTGTCAGCGCAAAATAAAAATGAACTTGTATTTGAATGCATTTTGACTTGTTACAATTACTGCCAGCTCTGCTTTTGAAGTGTTCAAAATTTTGAGTCAAAATTTGAAATTTAACTGTTGATTTCACAATCTGAATCACTTTTATTTAAGTGTTTTTGAAAAAGAAAAAACTTTTGCATTTTTCTGTCACAAGTGACAAATTCTAAAAATAGTTTTGAATTAATTGCTTTTTTGTGGAAGTGCTATGAGTACACAAGATGTATTTTTGTGAATCTGAGACTTGTGGCTTTGTCAAGTGAAGAGTTTGGCTCCTTTTTGGCCTTTTTTTACTGAATGTTTGGCCTTTTTTGAAAAAATAGATCTGGCAACCCTGGTGATCAGTTGGAGTTAGGCACAGCCTAGAAGAAAGGACACCTGTTAATACCACAAGATCACTGAGATCGCTATGATTGCTGAGATCGCTAAGATTGCCAAGATCACTAAGATTGCCATGATTACTAAGATCGTCAAGAATGCGAAGATCAGAAATTAATCTTAGTAATCTTAACAATCA
>JGI24159J19872_10014086_pt1 | contig 10352 bp, 12 predicted proteins | sample Ectturendosymbi4_FD_19872 | JGI IMG/M metagenome (IMG submission 19872) | reverse complement strand
TTACACTCTGTGAAGTGCACTGCCTGGGTTGCCATCTCCAAACATGGCATCATTGGACCATTCTGGTTCGAGGACAACGAGCGGTCTGTGACAATCACCACCGAGCGATATGTCCAGGTGCTTGGAAAGTTCTGGACAGCACTTGGTCGACGGAGATGGGTCGTCAGGGTCTTCCAGTGTTTCCAACAAGATGGTGCCACCCCCACACCTCAAACGAATCATTGGCATAGCTACAGCAGCGTTTCTCTGACCGACTGATCAGCTGCAGGTGTGACCCGCAGTGGTCACCGCATTCACCGGACTTGAAACCCCAGATTTTTATACGTGGGGATATATTAATGCCAGGATGTATGGCAACAAACCCCAGACTATCCCTGACCTGAAGGCAGCAATCACAGCAGCAATAAGAGCGATCCCAAGGGAGGAATGCGGGAGTGTCATCGAGAACTTTGCCCGCTGTATCCAAATGTGCCTGCAGCGCCGGGGAGCTCATTTGGAGCACGTTTTTTGAGCGCCAGTGAAACAAAGAGTTTTTGTAGTACAGATTTGAAACTTTGGAGATGTCTGCTACACAGGCTTGACCTAAAAGCTGAAGTTTTGCGCCCATCTAAATACAATTTTGGATGTTATTCGATTTTTGGTGATGACCGTTTTTTTGTGTCACCCTGTATGTTGGAATCCAACATACATGCTTGCTATTGCCACTCCTCTTCGTAGTCTGTATGAATTGGAAAGATACTCACAGCCACGTCTACGAGGGTGTCATTAGTGGGGTTTGCAGATTCAGACATTTGCTCTACGACCTAGCGAGAATGCAAAGTAGCACTAGAAAGATCGAGATGTTAGAGCATGTCACTGCAGAATCCCAAACTAGTTTGCGTTGCAAGTAAGCCGTAAAGTATTGCAATAGGTGGGGCACACCTTGAGTATTCACGAGTGATGGAAGGCTGCACAGGGACATTAACATAAAAAATTTTGGAAGAAAACGCAGCTTTGCGTGAGCTTCATTGTTCTGTGGTCACAGAACGGGTTCTCTCAAAAACCTCAAAGCTGCCAGATTTGAAACTGATGCTTGTTCAAATCCTGAGGAACCTGTCTGATGAATCTGGTTGGTTTGTCAACCTGCTCCGTTTCACGTTTCATCCAAACCTTTGGCCTTAGAAAGAGCTTTCAAGGCATTTGAGCCCAGTGTTACGGTTTAGCAAACGTGTTTTTGCATAGTTTGGCTCTCTACCTGCAGTGATGAAAAACCAGCAGTTTGGTTGGACGTTCAGCAAAGCTGGTTGTTCAGGACCAGATGATACATGAAGAACTGAGAGAAAAACTGTTTGCGCTTATGAATGAGGTGAGACTGTTTTCAATCGAAATAATCTTAAAACTTCGGAACAATTGACAGCGATCGCGACACTAACGGGGATTCAGATTATTTTACGACTTGTAAGCAGTTTGATACTAAATTATCTGCGTCAAGCAACTAGTTCAAACTTTGACATTCCCGCTTGCGCAAAAATTTGGCGCAAGAAGAAATGATCGACCATATCTCCTGAAAGGATTCAGCTAGAGATTCACTGAAGGCATCCACGGATCCGTGAGACTTCCCTGCACATTTCGAGATAGGTCGCACCCACCTCTGACGTCAATGTGGCGTCGTTTCAGGGGAAAATCCGTTTTTCACGATGGATGCAGAACCTGGTTGCGCCCATTCAGTAGACTACAGAGCCGAAACCAAAGACGTCGAAAACAAACTTTCTACATAAAAATGTTTGTGAGGGCCTTACCTGTGCAATGATGATCAAAAAATTGAAACAATGGGGCAAAAACCTTGGATTTCGGGGCTATTTTGAGGTTTAAGCCACTTTTCTGCCAGTCAACACCCACCACCCCCACCAAACGTGCAGCAAAGGTGTATTAGGGTGTCTTACAATATTCCACCAAATTTCAAGACAAAATATTGACAGGAAAATTCTATTCCTGAATAAAATCAAAAATTCCACTAGGTGGCCGATCTATTTTCTGCATATATTTTTGGCCATAACTCTCAAACCCCTTAGGCTAGCAGCCTACCCAAAGTCTCCAAAGCTTCAGAATAGCTCCAGGAACATTTTAAGCCACTCAGCAAGTCACTAACCCTTGTATTTTGTTCTCTGGACCCCAAAACCTGATCTAAAACTCAATTTTTCTGACCTCCACTTTTGGACCCTTANTTTTGCCCCCCAAAACGAACCAACGTTTTTGCAGCACGTGGTGTTCTTGCCTATTCAGGTGTCAAAGAAATTTCTGATTTGCGAAATTGCTGACTTCACGCCATGTGCGCATGCAAAGAGTGATATCCAACGTATGAAATATGTTAAGAAAACTGATGATTAGGGCTCAGAGTTTAGTATTTAAGTAGTGTGTCGGGTTAGGGCTTGGTTAGGGTTAGAAAATGAAAAATAATTAAGGTCTAAGACTAAGTCCAATATTTTTCAGTGGTTATAGTTATTCCCGTGCCGCAGCTTGCCGTAGGTATCTAACATCTGACCAAAGAACTTGAAAAGTTGCGGTTCACATGAAAAGTCGCGATTCACATGAAAAGTTGCGGTTCACATGAAAAGTTGCGGTTCACATGAAAAGTTGCGGTTCACATGAAAATTACGGTTCACATGAAAAGTTACGGTTCACGTGAAAAGTTACGGTTCACGTGAAAAGTTACGGTTCACGTGAAAAGTTACGGTTCACGTGAAAAGTTGCGATTCACATGAAAAGTTGCGATTCACATGGCACGTGACTTCGCCAACAACGGATCTTCCTGAAGTTCACCTAAGCGAAGTTGTCATTCTTCCACTGGCAACCTTTGTCAGGACCGTGCCAAACATTGGTCTTGTGAACCTGATTTTGTGCTTGGGAAGGTCTGGTGACGTTACAATGATGTTACAAGCAGCAATAGAAACAACATGCCATGATCACTCTACTACTGCTTGGGTCGGCCGTTGTTATATACGTTTGAGGTATCTTGTCTTTGTATTTGTGGTTCGTTTTCTCTTTATCAGGTGATTCCCTTGCATACGGAATAGCATCATTTTCTGGGGATTTCCGCATGTGATGGTACGTGTACCATTACACTGAAAAAGAAAATCATGAATTTTAAGAGGTTTCCGGAACGGCAAAACGCAACGCTCCGTAGGGTTTGTTCTGCATAAATTCTAAAAACAACAGAAGAAACGCACGAATCCAAACGCATGAATTCGCAAAGACCCACGAGCGTTATATAGCGGACTCCGTTCGGCCCTGCATCATCAGCAAACAAGAACGTTGTTCATTCAAAAGCGGGAACGAATAACCGGCGAACCTGCGAAAGCGGCGGCGAATGTCGTCACCTCCCCAAAACGATTCTGATTAAATGTATCTTGACGTCACGCCCATAAAAGAAGATTTTGGGAAGGCCGTCTGTTTCAATTTCGGTGTGTCGTAAGTTGGATTCACCTGCAACAGCAAACGCTTCGTGAAAGTGTAAAAATAAGCACAGACCTGAGCAGTTTATCTTTATACGCCTGGCCTATTCACAACAACGGAGTAAAAATACATGTGATGCAAACCAGAGAAAGCACTTTGATGTACAGGCCGAATACGGGAGCTATCTTCACTCACTTCACACAAGTACAGAGCAGTTCTGCGAAACGATCGATCAGGAATGAGATGCGCGTTTCGAGACAAGGCGAGTCTTTTTGGGAGAATCTGTTATTTTCTTTGTTGGCAGTTTTCATACGTTTATCGGCCAGGAGCGTTTGCTCGATTATTGTGATTGATAACTTGAAAACTGTTTCAGGGGTTCGAATCCCAAGCGTGGCGTCGCGTTGAGGTCTCATCGTAAGAGGTATAGCGGAGGCGAGGGGGCAGGAACAAGAGCCCCCCCATGTCAAATCACACCGAACTGGCTACAGGTGTAGCAAAAAAATGTTAAAAATGGCTCGTTTTTATCGTCACACAAAATCAAATCGTTTACTATTTTATTTCCACACAAGAAGGAACCACAAGCCTAATTTTTGAACAGCGCAATGAAACAAACACGTGCGTCGCATCCCGATTGTTCCTCAACAATTGTAAAGCGACGGATTTTCGCGCCAGGGATGACGTTTAGGAACTCGGTCTCGACTTGAGTTCTGTTTTGCAGCGTTTCGGTCTCGAGTCCATTGCCTCAAAGACTTCCACTGCTTTAGTTTCACACAAAATTCTGTTGAAAATTCTCATTCATTCAAAACATGACTTCGAAAGCGATTGTTTGAACCTGAGGCTCCAGCAGTTCATCCTGCTAGCCATGACATTGAACCTCGATCAAGGAGAACTGAAAAAGTGGGTAAAATTGCATTTAAAGAAATTCGGGGATTTTGGACATCAAAATCGCTCATGCCGTTTATCCAGTCAACCGCGGAAAGTTTGCAGCTGAAGGCTTCTTAAAAAATTCAGATCTCTTTTCGCCTTTTCCAGACCAAAAGCAAAACTTCTGTGCGAAGTTTGGACCAACTCTCAAGTTTTATAAACCAAGGAAGTTTGAACTGAGTCTCACTCTCACAGCACATGATCTGCAACAAGTAATCGTCGCAATACTGTAGCGTCGACTAATCGCGCCGCTACAGCAACTCGTCCAATGCACTGAAGGGTGGAACGTTACTGCCGGCTTCGCATCGCCTTTACTGTAACACCAAGCATGCCACTGACAAAGGCAGCGGAGGTAAGACTTCTCTATGGAGTGAAGAAACGGGAAATTAAGACCGGTAACGGTAACATAGCGACTAGCCCTTCAGCGTTACGCAGCTCAGGACTTTTAACCCAAACTTATCCACGCTTTGTCAATGTTCGCATTTGTGCAAGTGCCTGGCATCTTCGCGCATCAGATGCAAAGGACGAAGTGTCCGCAACTGTTTTCAAAAGTCGATCCTGACGACTGCAATGCGCGCATGCGCAGAACATGCGCGCATCTTCCCATCATTATTATCCAAGTTGAATACGAGGAGAGGGCAATAACTGATTAGAGTCGCACGAAAACGCAAACGAATCGAACGATTTTGGGCTTAATACAGGTGACAACTGCTGCGATTGCAGTACATGCATGATTTAAAAAACGCGCGCGAAATACGAACACATTAACAGTGTCGTTAAGGGGTGTTCACGGTTCACTGCGCAAAGGCTAATAATTCTCACTTGCAAGCAAGTAGTGTTCTTGCGCTTACCGCGACGTCATCGTTGTAACGTAACCGCCATCATGAAACATAGTCACGTAACTAATGCCAACCCACTTATTTCAAAACATGANTTAACTAATTCAAGTCACCTGCCAATGCCAACCCACTTAAATCAGATCACATGGCCAANCCACATAATTTCAGTCACCTGACCAATGTNAACCCACCTAGTTGATCGACGAACNTCCCGTACGTTCGAGCATTTCGTTCCGTGCACGCGACGAACGCCTCGCAGGTTGGCGTCGCTTGGAGAAGCTTCGCAATCGTCTTCACCAGCGGAGGTATCAGGGCGGGGTCGAAGACAACGTCTGTCGAGTGTTAGGAACTGGTAGTTGACGCACTCGTCTAATCTAATAAATAAGTATTTTGGCGCAACGAAAAAAGATAGACGAAGCGGTCGATTCGAGTGGCGGACACTACAACCGGGGGCGAAATAAGCACTCACCTGCCGCCAGAAGAACATCAGATTTGAACTTGTCTGCGTCAAATGGTTCATCCCATGAAAGATTTTCAACACGGCATTTCACTGCAAGAAAATCGGTAAAGATGTGACGCACACGCGACAAAAAGACAGTTGGAAACCAATAGTTTAACTCTCCAGGAAAGTTGGAGCCGCGTGAAATATTGAGGTTGAACACATGGGTTGGATTTAAATCTTTCAAACGCTGTTTTATCTGTGCACAGCAGCAAAGGATCGAAGTTTTCAAAGGTTTGTTTTTTATCATTGAATTATCCTCAGGTAACAGGGGCGCATCCAGGTGGAGGCGATTGGGGCGGTCGCCCCCCCTAAAACCTACGAAAGCAACTTTTTTTACCATGATTTTGTACAATTCGGAAAACAGCATTCGCGATATAAGGCCATTTTGCCGTCCACTGCTTTGTCGCAGCACTGTTGTGAAGTATACTTCATCTCTCTTACAGTCGTGAGCACATAATGAGACTTGAATGCCAAAGGTTGCTGAAATCGCCCCCCCTAAAATTACTGGTTGGGTCCCTGTCAGGTAATAACCGTTCAACCTTGCTGGGATACGAGGAAAGCTGCTGTGTCGTCAGCGACAAAAGGTATGAAAAGAAAACGATGCATAGACGCCGTGCAACGAAAACAATCAAGAATGCGGTGGTGAAAGCAGACATAAAAGTCAAGCATACTTGCGGAGCGGCGAGGTCCTGACAGTGCACGATCAGTTATGCAGCGTTTTGGTGAAATGCAGTTCCGCGCGTGGAGCACGAAAGTGAGAAAACCAATTCTCTGAAGAGGTGCACTTTCTTCTAAGCGTCGAGATACGACCCGTTTGATTCTCGACTAAGTCTTCGTCTATTATCTGAAGATACTTTCGCTCTCGCAAGCTGTGGCACGCTAGTAGGTACGTTAAGCGTGCGACACCACTACTTTTTGACGTTATAAAGGTACTTTTTTGACGTTTTTGACGTAATAGTTCCGTCGCGAGCAACAAAACTGGAACGAAACCAGTTTTTTTTTATTTTTTACAACGCAATCGTCATTATCTTTAGCAAGAATCCAGGATTGGTGACTAACGAAGGAGGTTGTTTATGAAACGTCATACATGGCATCGTTCAAATCACTGTTTGTATGGGTTGTTGTTTGTGACGCAGTAAAACGTCCAAGTTTTGCTTTCGTAACAAAGTTTCAACACATGAAGTGAAACTGAAATTTACGTGATAGGGCAAAGAAAGAAGTGCTTTCATCGCCAAAGCAATTTATAGATAAACCTGCTCTTGACCTGGCCATTGGTATTGGACTTTACTTTATAGCGGTCTGTGGACAAATGCTGAAGGATCAGTTGAGTTCTGGTCGAATGCGTGTAGTACGTAGCACGCAAAACCGCAAATACATGCCCACCATTCCAAATTGTGACAAGCCTTAATGCCTCGAACTTGCTCTACGTCTTTCTTGACTGTTTCGCACAGCACCTTCAGTCGCACCAGTCAGTTCGTCGTCGAACGCTTACGTTGTCAACAAGACATGCAATGGCGGATCTGGAGGGGGTTCATTTTAGTGTAACTGCTTGCCCCCTGAAACGATCCCCCTTTGAGTGATTGCGCCCTTACATAAAAGCCAAAGGGCCTTTTTATGCTTGACTTACCTTTTTGATGAAAATTAACGAAAATATGGGCATTCCCGCGACTTGTTGCTTAATTCACCCCCTCCCCCCCAACAAAAAAAAACAACTACAGGTATGGACCAATGAACGCATAAACGCTAGAGGCCTGGGTCCAGGAACGCATCAGGAAGCTGCACTGCTGCTGTTTTGGCACATGATTATCCAAACGCACGGATCGCAGAAAACTTAACGAGCTGATTTCACAAAAAATGTCCAGGTCAAAACGTGCGAAAAAAGGCAAACAAAACGTTGACGCGCAAAAAACACAACCTGGATCAAGACGGTTGATCGCGACGTTGCTTTCTAGACTCCGGAGAACATCGGGATGGGCGTCAGTGAAAGTGTATGAAGCCACGTCTAGGGACTTCGCAACTGCTAACCCGGTGAAACCGCATCCGCATCCGAGCTCCAAAATGTTTTTGTTCAAAAGTATGTGCTCGTTGTGCAGACACCACTCGGCGAGGAACATTCCACCCTGATTGGTGGAAATTTGGACGCAAATCAATGTTAAAATGCACTGCAAGCGTTTTTCAGTGGTAAAACGAACCCAAGCCCAAGCAACGGCAAATTTCCAGCGCACACTGCTTGAGACTTATGAAGATTTGAGTTCAACCGCGCGTCAAGCACAAAAGTCACAAACCATGAGTGAAATGTATGCTATTGGTTTAAGTATTTGTTTAGCGACAATCTCGCTAAAGGCGGTTGCCTCACTGCTGCAATTTTGACGTGTCACGTCGAGCTTTGAAAAATACAATACAAGAAAATTACACAAAACATAAAGCAAAAACAGTGACGAATACAGAGTCAATTAAAATCTTTTAATGAATATCATGAATTTGTCGACAGCATTAAAAACAGCAACTGAAATAGCGATCGACCAGTAAGACATCNGATACTTGTAAATGCTTGTGATTGCTTTTCTGCATGCTTTCCGTGGTTCCACTCTAACTGGCAACAATGGGCACAACTCCATATAGGAATATTTCAACGGTCGGATTTAAAAGCATGCACTGAGCAAAATTTAAACAAAGAATAACTAACCAAGATTTTTGTTTCAGTAAGTTACGCACTCTGTGCATATCATCATTACTGACCAGTGCAAAGCACAAACCTTCCAGGTCACAAGTCCTGTAGTCCCACCAGAAACAAAGTTTCGGCTTTCTTGCAAGGTTAGGTAGTCACTGAGAGAGGGCTGAAAAAAAAAACAGAAATTTTCACTCGGAAGCAAACAAACATGGGTTCAAACTGCACATTGGCAGTGACCGGCTTGTAGCCAAGGGGGGGTTTCGGGAGCAATGCCCCCCAAAGTTTGTTTGTTCGCCCCAAATTTTGTTGAGCCCAAAAAATTTTGTACTAAAACATATAATAAAAACAAAATCATTACCCCTTTAAAATGTATTTTGCCCCCCCAAACTTTAAAACCTGGCTACAGGCCTGGCAGTAAACATAGCCAGCTTTGCTTTTCATTTCAACAAAGAAACAGTCCACACGCGGTGCTGCCATCAATGCAACATTAACTATGAAAATAGCTGTGTGGCCCACAGTGCAGGCATGCGGAGATGGTCGCCGCAGACCACTCCTGACACTCTCAAAACGAGTACAAAAACCGAGTATAAACATATAAAATTGAAATTGCTAACAGCTCCATCACCCGCTCCAGGCATGATTCATAAAATCAAATCCAACAAACCACAATTTACAACAATTATACCCATGCAAAAGTGCACTGTACTTGGTAAGCAAAATGTTTTGAGTAATCACAATTGCATGAAATTGGGATGTAATCAGACAACACCGAAGGAGTGAAGCCTTCATACAGCAATCATTATTGGCATCAGGATTTAACCTTCTTTCATCAAATTTGGCTTTATCACTGACAGGAAAAAATGATAAGTCACTTGGTCATGTATGTGAATGTATAAATTGCAATTACATCATACTTCCACTTCAACTTACAAGGTAGTAACTCTTGTATGAAAAAGGTTCTTCTTTTTGAGAGAGCAAGGCTATATAAACATTGCAGAGATCTTCAGAGACGAAGCCGCGAGCAGCCTCAACCTGTTAATCATTTCAACGTATGCATTAGGACAAAATTGCTACAGTATCCACTGCAAGTGGGGTGCAGCTTCTCTTTTAGTATATACACCAATAACAACTGCTGCATCAAAACTGTTGTAAAACACTGAAACTGCAACCACTTGAATCAAATACAACCACCTTTTCACAGCACCTATCAAGCACAATTCTGTTATTTCTTACAAACTTGAAGGGATTTTCTTACTCACCTTATTTATGATGCATTTGAAGAAAAGTTTGCGATATGCCACAGCTGGTGGGTATTTGAGACAAAGTTTGTGAAAAGCTGTCTGCAAAAACACGATGTATCCACATGAGTGTGACCGAGTTTTTAAAATGAAAAAATTTTACAACATCCAAAACATATTCATTTTCCATTCCCATCCAGCAAAAAGTGCAAAAGAAGTTCAAAAGTGCAATAAAATTTATTTTAGAAAGTAAGAAATTTGCTATGCAGCTAAAGCTTCAGTTTGTATTTATTCTGACATATTCACGAACTTCCTTAGTTTGTGTGAAGACAATGATGCTAGTGAATTCAGAACCATCTGGTTTGACTGAGCACTGCATTTCAAGTTCAAGGATATGCTAGAAACTGAAGAGGGAAAAATTCATGGAATATCAGACTTTTTTGTAGAAATGTAGAGGTTAGTGGAAGTAAACCTTCAAATGATCCATTGTACTGTACAGATATAACAGGTAAAACATATACACTTTTTTAAATATTTCCATTCTGCAAGAGAACATCAGACTTTTTTCTAGAAATGTAGAGGTTAGTGGAAGGAAACCTTCAAATGATTCTTTGCATAGATATAACAGATAAAACATATATTCTTGTTTAAAAGACGTTTGGAGGTACAGAACTTGAAGATGGCGTGAAGTAGGAGATTCATCCCAAAGCTTTTCGTCTGACACTCTTCAGGGGATATCGTCAGAA
>JGI24159J19872_10014084_pt1 | contig 10354 bp, 7 predicted proteins | sample Ectturendosymbi4_FD_19872 | JGI IMG/M metagenome (IMG submission 19872) | reverse complement strand
TTGGAGCAGATAATCTCTGGCGATAAATACAAACAATGATTTGACACTTCTAGTTTAATTCAAAATTTTTTTATGAAAAAAAGTTTGATTCTTGTTTGGTAGAAAAATCGTATTTTTTCCAATCGTCCTTATTTTTGGTTCAAGATCGATGGAAGCCCTGAGTATATGGCTTGTGAATGACTAATACTGGCTAGATTTTTTTCAGTCGTAGACCAAATCTTTTTTAAATGACCAAAAAAATTAAGTTAATTTGGTCATAATGTTTGAAAATATGGTTTACTGAATACTGTTAATGCCAAGTTAAGTACCTGCTAGGGACCTGAAAAATTTCCAACAAAATTTCATAGATATTTTTCTTGATAATTATCTCTGGTTCTAGGGACCTGGTTTTTAATTCTAAAGATCTGAATCGGGTCCCTAAAACACCTTAAAAAACCCTGGGACAAATGACTGAAATGTCTCGGTGAAAAAAAGCTCAGAATATTGGTACTTTTGGCCATCCTATAAAGTATTTAATTAAATATATACCACTGGCAAGCTGAATGGTATATAAGCCATGTCATGGACCAGGGGTTCTTAACCTGGGGTCCATGAACCCCTAAGGCAGAGGTGCACAACTCAAATGGGGATGTTTTGGCCAAAAGTTTGCTTAAAATCTAGTTGCAGGCCACAGCATGTTGAAGGAATTGCTCATATTGTTCATTACACAAACAACAAACAACCCTTCACATTCTTAAAACCAAATGCCCATTGCTCAGTAACTACAGTAGTTTTCCGCAGCTTCCATAGCTCCGCCGCATGTGAATAAGTTTGATGATTTAAATAATTACGACATAAAAGAAAATTATACTTAATTGCTTTCATGCCATTTTCAACCTCTGCCAGGCCCTGTGTTGTGCACTAGTCCAGGGTGAAAAAATTTTTTTTTCGAAATTGAAAAAGTGGACCCTCTAAAAAGTTAGCAAATGGTCCAAAACTACCAATTCCATTGAAATTTTTCATTTGCTCCTTCTGGTGGTCAACCAACACAAGACTAAAGGTCACCCAGCTAGGTCAAATTTAGTGAAAATGCTATAACTCTGTAATGGATTACACAAGAGATCTTAAATGGGTGTCAAAAGAAGCAGAATCATAAAGTTTCTATCTGTCCTAAATTAACTTTTTGCTTTATTTTGTCTAGAAATGAAGATATTTTCAAAAAATGGTATTTTAAGAGTTACGATGAGTGAAATTTTGGAAAGAACACATTGAAATTAGCAAGCCTTTCTATTTAAACAGTAAGTCACTACGAAATATCTCCAAAGTATGTTGTTATCAACATGTTATCAATCCATCACATTACATAAACTAGATGCACATTCAAAGTGAGAAAATCTCTGCCAAGTTCTCTCAACAGTAGCAACAAATTGCACCAAAACATATGCTCTGTCTGCAAATTATGTGCAGCTGTTCATTCTATTTGTAAAACTCCTCAAAGAATGTAACAAAACGTTCTTTGGATTGATGTTGCATCAATGGTTTACTTCAATTCCTAACAGTTTTCATTTAAAGGTCCTTTTCTGGTGTTTGATTCATCATGTTGACACACAAAATTTGAAACCGATGCTACTAAAAATGAACCATGCTTGGCAGAGGCATGATTGACAATTCAGGACGTTTGCTTTCAATTAAATCGCATACTCAACTATATCAAATAGTCTTGGAAGTTTTTAAACATGGAATGGTTTCTTTGTTTCAAATGACTTCATTAGTTTCCTGGATTGAATTCTTTGCCTGATCATCTCATCATGCCTCTCATGACTTGTAGTTGAAGCAGATGTTTCAGTGACCAACTTCACATGTTGCTCAACAGCTTGGTTGTGGCAAGGATGGTCAAGCTTTAATAGTCGAAGTCGAAGCTGATTGATTTCTTGATAACTGAACTGCTTTGTTGCTGGGGGCTCATGTACAGGAAGATTCAAATTGATTATTTTGTAGAATGACTTGGCTGTAAAGTTTATTTTTGGCATAAAAAAGTTGTGAATACCTGTGCATTTTGTAAAAACTGAACTTGGCTCAATAAATCCTCCAAAGTTATCCATTTTCAGTTGGATAGCTTGGTCCTTGTGATGGTAGGCTACACAACTCTGAAGATCCTCATCATCATCACCAGCATGCCAAGCAAAATGTTCTCTGGGTGTCCAAAAATCCATTGTTTTGAACAATGGCCGTCAACAAGTTGTGTAGCCTACAATCAAAAGGACCAAGCTATCCAATTGAAGTGATAATTTTGAAGGAGGATTTATTGAGCCAAGTGCAGTTTCGACAGAATGCACAGGTATTCGCGACTTTGTGATGCCAAAAATAAACTTTGCAACCAAATCATTCTAGAAAATGGCCAATTTGAATCTTCCAGATGAACATGAGCCCCCAGCAACAAAGCAGTTCAGTTATGAAGAAATCAATAAGCTTCGACTTCAACCATTAAAGCTTGACCATCCTTGCCACAACCAAGCTGTTGACTGACATGTGCAGTTGGCCACGGAGGCAAATGCTTCAACTACAAGTCATGAGAGGCGTGATGGGATGATCAGGCAAAGAATTAGATCCAGGAAACTAATGAAGTCTTCTGAAACAAAGAAACAATTCCATGTTTAAAAACTTCCAAGACTGTTTTTGATATAGTTGAGTATGCGATTTAATTAAAAGCAAATGTTCTGAATTGTTAATTATACCTCTGCCAAGAATAGTTCTGTTTTTTAGTAGCATCGGTTTTAAATGTTTGTGTGTCAACATGATGAATCAAAAACCAGAAAATGATCTTATCGAAACTTAGGAATTGATGTAAGTAAACTCAGCCAAGCATTGATGTAATACCAATCCAAAGAACGTTTTGTTACATTCTTTGAGGAGTTTTACAAATAGAATGAACAGCTGCACATAATTTGCAGACAGATCATATGTTTTGGTGAAATTTGCTGCTACTGTTGAGAGAACTTGGCAGAGGTTTTTTCACTTTGAATGTGCATCTAGATTGTGTATTGTGATGCACTAATAACATGTTGATAACATCATACTTTGGAGATCTTTCATAGTCACTTATTGTTTAAACAGAAAGGCTTGCTAATTTCAATGTGTTCTTTCCAAAATTTCACTCATCGTAACTCATAAAATACCGTTTTTTGAAAATATCTTCATTTGTAGACAAAATAAAGCAAAAAGTTAATTTAGGACAGATAGAAACTTTGTGATTCTGCTTCTTTTGACACCCATTTAAGGTCTCTAGTGCAATCCATTACAAAGTTATAGCATTTTCACTAAATTTGACCTCTGTGTGACCTTTAGTCTTATGTTGGTTGACCATTAGAGTGAGCAACTAAAAAACTTCAATGGAATTGGTAGTTTTGGACCATTTGCCAGCATTTTGGAGGGTTCACTTTTTCAGTTTCGAAAAAACAAATTTTTTTACCCCGGCTTGTTGTGCACCCCTGCCCTAAAGGTGCATGAATGTGGTTTAAAGGGTTTTGCAGACATTTCAATTACTACCAGGATGATCGAAACCTAATTTTGACTAATTATTGCAATGTTTCTTCTTAGGGGTCCATAACTTTTATTAGGATGTGCTAGGGGTCCGTGACCCACAAATGTTTGAAAAGCACTGTTGTAGACAGAATTGAAGTTGTGGTTCATTAAGTAAAGATAATTACATTCATGGCGGTGGTTACCAAAACGCTGGCTTCGTGGCAATTGTAGTTTGCCATAATGAGATAGATTTGCATTGGAAAAAGTGTTGTTTTATGCAACTGTTGCTCGTCATCACTGAAAAGTAAATAGTAGAATTCCATAAATAATGGTAAGATATTTTTGAGCAGTAAGTCAGCAGTATTTTTGCGTGTAGTGCCACGGGAAAAAATTCCAGCAAAACATGAAACCTTGAGGCTCATCAATTAAATGGTAACGTATGTTGCATTGCCCCAGGAGTGTATATTTTTGGGACAACTTTTGGTTTTACAGTTGTACTGAGATGTGTTTCATTGCCCATAATGTTTTTTTCAGATAAACTGAATACAATTGATTTTATTCAAGATCATGATAGTCGGCCGATGTTTCGAACTTGTTCTCTGGAGAGATCAAAAGTTGTGGTTCAGCTGGTATGTATGTTTTGTTGCTTAAAACAAAATAGTCCCCATCATCGTTCATACATGCATGTGGTGTTTGAGCCCCTAACATAATTGGGTTTTGGTATATTATTAACTTTGCCGATGGATTCCTTGCCTATCTCTCATGCGGAGAGTAGTTAATTGAATACAAATGTGGGCAAGTTTAAATCCGCAAAAAGATGAAAGAAGAGCCCAGTCGGCTGATTCCTTGATAGCTTAAACCAAACCTAGTGCTTTTAATTGTGGGTTTTGGTCCAAACAATTTCAAGTTAGAAACTCAATGGTGGTTGTATTTTATGTAAATAAAGGAAAAACGCATTGCCTTTTTATGTAAGCAAAAGTTAAATGAAGAACATTCTAAATTGCCTCATTGGAGGATAACACTTCCATCTGTTGTTTACATTAGTTTTCTTTCACTGTTTACCTTTTGTCATGTTTTTTTTTGTGGGTGTAATCCTCTAACCAGGAAGCAAGTCCACACCCACCTTTTTTCTGCAAACATAAATGAAACTCTCAAAATTTCCTGGAAATGTGCTACAGCTTCTTGTACGTGAGAACCTGGCAACACGTTTGGTTAAACCGACAAGTCGCGCAAGTATTTCGTATTCAGCAAACTTCAGCGAAATGCTCCTTTTAGGCAGATCTTCCGAGTTCAGCTTCACCGCCAACTTGGATTCCGTCGACAGCATTCGCACGACTTGGGTTTAGAAACAGGAACGGTTGTTCCAGGGCGCGTCGGATTAAAACAATCTTCTTGCTTTGTGGTTCGCGTGGCCGCATTGCAGTGAAATTGGGAGCGGCAATGGCTCAGTGGTAAAGTGTCCGCCCCTCACTTGGAAGGTTGGGTGTTCGATCCACGGCCACTGGGGGAATTGCCGTAGCGCTCCTTGGGCAAGAGCCTTCACCTCAATCGCCCTGGCAGGGGGCACATTTCAAGTTTCGGCCTGCCGCTAACTGCCGTCACCAAAAATCAAATTAAAAAAAATTGCAGTGAAATGCTGCCTACCACCAACTTGCTCAAATGTATGCCACGTGCCTCACAAGAGCGCGCTATTTCTTCGGCCTGGACAGGAGTGTGATTGCCCAGAGCTCGATGAGCGAATGTAAGACACTTTTTTGGCAAGACCACAACGAGATCTTTTCAAGATATCATCTCGCTCGCCGTGGGTGATTATCAGGCACAACTCATGTTTTCTTACGAAAAGAAACAAGATGCCCTTCACAAGGAAAACCAAGTAACTTAAGACCAAGAACAGTTTCAGATCAAACAGATTAATTCACGATAAGGGCTTGTTAAGCCGTCTGAAACTTACAAAGAGCATTATCACTGTTGCAAAAAAAACAACGGCGAAAACAAGCCAACAAAATTCTGCGTTCGCAAGTCGCAACACAATCGACTGCGGTGCAAGATCCTCTTTGAACGCGATCCGCCATAAACTGTCGCAAGCACCTGCAGCTGGCTGCTCTTCGACGCGCCAGCGCCATGTTGCACAGTCTGAAGCCTTCTAAACAGAAGTCTTCTAAAGAAAAACTGCGCGTGTGTCTCGTTCACAATCGAAAGCCCCGCATTATGTCACTGATGACTGACAACACTGCACAGCTACTCCGTCATATTATGTTCTGGACACTAATATCTTTGACTGTAGTGACTCAGATTTTAGAAAGCTCACATCAGTGTTTTTATTTGATCTTCGTGCATTAGTTTATTTTTTGATTTTTTAAATCTTAACACCAGTTTATTTCTGAAATTTATTTTCACAGGGAACTGCTGATGCTGACCGTGCTTTGAAAGCTGCGAAATTAGTGTGAGTTGGTTGCAGACAGGAAAAATTCAGGGATTTTTCTGTGATTTCAAAGAAATTGTAGCTTTTTAAATTAATAATACTTTTGAACACTGTCTCCCGTAACTGTTGTGCGAAGCTTTGTACATTGCGCCATTGGAATAGCGACTTTGTCGGTTTTAATTTGGAGTTTGCTTACGATGTTTCAACATATCTTCCCTTCATGTGGACTTTAATGGTTGGAAAAGTTAGTCTCCCTATTTCAGTTGGTTAACTGGCTTTCATGAAATTTCTCTGTGGTGTTTCGGGGAACAGAACTCAATTTCTGTTACAATTTCTGTAGCTCCTTTGGGTCTGCTTTGTTTTCGCTGAGGCTTTTCAGTCATTTGTCCGAAAGAGCTTAAAACTTTCATTTTGCGACATTTTTTTGACCGAATTGACTAATTGTTTCTGTCATCTGAAAAAACTTCGGTCAACGACCGAAAGAAATGCGTTGTGCTTCGAGATGATGCCCCCTTAAAAAATGGAAACAATTTTTTGTCAATTTTGTCAACTTGTTGTTGCGCTGCGTTTACTTCTAATCCAGCAGCCTTACCGTCTCGATAAGATTTTTCTTTCATTTCAGAGAGAACGACGTTGCCGGAATCGATGTTAACATGGGTTGCCCGAAGGAATATTCCACCAAGGTTTGTTCAGTGCAGGGGTGGGCGTACCCGCGGCCCGCGTGAAAACTAATATGCTGGCCCGCATCCGAATTTTCCTGGCCCAAGTTAGAACACAACGTCGCATCTAAACGAAATTCCATGACAAGCAGACATGTAGACAGTAAGTCAGGAGCAGTCTCTCGCGTTCCTTGACATGGTTTCATCTTTTTATTTTTCCTCCGGAAGATAAAAGTTGAACTTTAGGATGAAATTAATTAATTTTTCGGCCAGCCAGCGATATTCCGCAGTTCATGTGGACCATATTGTAAATAGACCCCCATATGTGGACCATATTGTAAATAGACCCCCATATGTGGACCATATTGTAAATAGACCCCCATATGTGGACCCTATTGTAAATAGACCCCCATACTTGGACTGTAGCACAAATACGCAAGTATGAGTATTTTCTAAGGTAATAACAGTGAGTTCAGAAGAAAACATTAGCAAGTTTTTTTTGCGCGCATCTGACAGAACAAAGATTTGAGTGTTGAGTGCAATTGGGCCTCGCGCAGAAAACGCCGACAGCGACATTTTTGTTAAAATAGTTTTCTAACAGGTGCAGCGTTATTGCGTGACGCCAGCATTCCACTCGAAATTCAAAAGCGTTGCTATGTGTAACAACAACAGTTAATTTTTTCAATTAATCTTCAACTGTCGTCGTTCGCGCATTCCTCCCCGACGTTATTTTCACTTGATGGCAGTGGCGAGCTGACGCGTCGCATGCCACGCGTCAAACAGCCAGAAAATGGCTTCTGAACTAGTTCAATAACGTGGATATCAACAAGCCTGTTTTTTGGCTGATGCTAGTGCGTTTTTGTTCGAAATGGCAATTAAAGAATGCCATAGATCAGGGTTCTCAACCTTTTTTCTCCCGTTTACCCCTTGCCAACTTCATAACATAAAATTTACCCCCTGTTTTTTGTTTACCTACTATCGCTGTAGAAAAATGTACATCAGCATCATTAAATTTACCCCCAGGATAGGTAAAATTACCCCCATGGGGTACATTTACCCCCGGTTGAGAGCCCCTGCTATAGATTATCAGGGAAGCAAATCCAGTGACGAGCATTGCCCTGCTAATGGCACAAGTTGACACAACCGCTCCGATCACGTGGTAACCAGCGTTGTGCGGCGTGGCGCTGTACGGTCCCTGCGAACGCTCCGCAGAAAACGCGACAGTGTTTTATTCCTCTGACGCTCAAACTTGAGCCAATCGGATTTTCGTGAACGAGGATCTTGAGGGACCGAGTGAACATGAGAGAGAAACCAACAAGGGTTATTTTTCTTGTCAGGAAGTCAAATTACTGGTGGATCGGAAACGCGTGGCTCGTTGCGAGTGTTCTCACGAAAGGAAACGTCATGAATCTATTACTGCAGGGGTGGGAAAATAGCGGCCCGCGGGCCACATGTGGCCCGTCATAGCGTTTTCAGTGGCCTGCAGAAGCACTAAGGAAAATTCTCAACTTAGAAATTTACTCCAACCAATCACAGTAAATGTTAGCGATGAGGCTATAAACCGAGACTTACTTCTACTTCCATCAGAGGGTACGGGCCTCCGCTAAACGTGGCCTTCTCAAAGAGGCCACTGAGCAAAATTAATTGCCTTCCCCTGTATTACTGTGTTTACATGGCACATTTCAATGTAGCTACATTAGGGCTTTGCTTCAGTTGTGGCTTTTTCTTGCTGAGTCATCCTCCAGATTGTGGCCTTCAGCTTCTTGCTTTCGAGGTGGTCCAGAACTCGAAAAGCCGCAATGGACTATGGCCGATGAGCAGGTGGATGCGAGGTTGTGGCTGATGTTGGCCACAATTTTACGGATGGCCACAATCGACAAATCCGCAATTACTAAGTGCCTTGTAAACAAAGCATATATATGTAGACTTTATCATATCGCGTCGACATTTTTCTCCCCCGTACTTCTTTCCTGTTAAACTAACCCAAGGGTGTACAACCTTTTTGCTATTGCCGGCCGCCTTACTTTTATTTATATGAAGTACGGCCGCCAGTGAGTTCGAGTTATATTTATGAGATACGTTTAAATAATATATTTTCATTCTCTTGCTCTTTGTGACATCACCATTGCGTTTTATTTTATAACTCACTGTGACATCACCATTTAGATTGTTACGCATCGTGTCGACTGATTTTCTTGCCTTGCGTTTATTTTGCTTCAATATACGCCAGCACGGCCGCCTAATCTTATATTTTAAATTACATGTGGACGGCCACAAATTTCATTATCAACAAGGCTGCATGCGGCCGTGCGGCCGCAGGTTGTGCACCGTTGATTTAGATAATAGGACGTACCACTCAGTGGTGTGTTTCAAGGGAAACGAGCGAGGCACTTGCGAGCGAGGGCGAGGCACGAGCGAGGGCGAGGGCAACGAGCGAGGCGAGGGCGAGGGCAACGAGCGGGCGAGGGCGACGGCAACGAGCGAGGCACCCACCCCCAATTTTAGATCCCCTCGAGGTGTTTCTCATGTGAAATGTCCTCATATTTGGTGAAAAACTATTATTCCACTCATATACTCCAAAGCCGATCAAGGGGTAAGTACTCTACTTTCAAATGGGCCCCCAACAACAACTGTAATGCGCAGGTGCTCTGCTTCCAAAAGGCACCCCAAGAGCAACTGTAATATGTACGTACACTGCTTTCAAAGGGGTTGCCAACAGCCACTGTAATGTGTAAGTAATCTGCTTTTGAAGGGGCCCACAACAGCAACTTTAATGTGTAAGCACTCTACTTTCAAAGGGGCCCCCAACATAAACTGTAATTAAGAACTCTGCTCTCAAACGGGCCCCTAGTAGCAACTGCAAATGTGTAAGTAGTAAGTACTATGCTTTCAAAGGGTCCCCAATAGCAACTGTAAAGTGTAAGTAGCCTACTCCACTTTCAAAGGGGGCCCCGATAGCAAATATAATGTGCCTTGCTTTCAAAGAGGCCCCCACCAGAAACTGTAAAACTAGAGAAGTAGGAGACAACGCCAGCTTGGTATTGTTTAACTTTTATGTGTTGCTAGCTTTGTTTTCCTAACTTTCAGTGTTTTTAAACTTGCGTATCATGTATACCCTTTTGCATTTTCTGTTATGTCAGTCATACCGTAGTCTCAGGAACGTATCCTTGCGTGACCAGCATATCCCCTTCCTAAGCTTGATCAAAAAGTCTTATCACGGTTGGCTGAGTATGACGACTTTGTTAGAGGTCCCCTTTTCATCCTTGCCTCAGGTCCCCCCAACCCTAAGTCCACTACTGGCACCACCTTAATATATGTTACAAAGTGATTATTATGTTATTGGTCCCCAGACACGAAGTCCATAGTACAAACACACACTCTCTGCACAACTCATGTCGATAAACAAAAACAAAACATAACATTGTACAACGGCAGTGGAGCCGGCTGGATACAGACACTTTCCTAGCAGAACGTTTTGCAACGGCGTTGGAGGCAGAATCACAAGATTACAGACACATACTTAACACTATTATTCGCTAACATGTGACACTGGTACAACACTACTGCAGAGTGGGACGCCAATCCCTAAACAGGTCGAGGTCAGGTAAAGTACGAATGCGATGTGGCATGACACGCCATCCATACAAACACTGCAATATTCGGGCACACTCCGTCACAAAGTAAAATGCGGTTGTAGTGTTCAAAGAATAGGGACGAATACAAACAATCTGACTGCATCAAAGCACGCAACCATACGTTGTTAGACTTTCTG
>JGI24159J19872_10014082_pt1 | contig 10354 bp, 8 predicted proteins | sample Ectturendosymbi4_FD_19872 | JGI IMG/M metagenome (IMG submission 19872) | reverse complement strand
TGCTCTAATGTTCGCTAACGATTGGCTTACTGCATGCGATGGCTTTTATGATGCTTCTGCTTGTTGGCTGAGTCATATGAAACAATAAACCATTACCGTTGATTCACTGTTTTGAAGTAAGTGAAGTAGGGTTTTCGAAGAATCTTCCTGCCATGCTGTGCCTTCATACCTCTACAAGGATTCTGACTGCACTTATGAATATCTCTGTGGCACTTCGAAACTTGTCTTGAAACAATGACGCCGGAACAGCGGTAGGGCAGGGGGGCAGTAAAAGAGTTGAGAGCAATGGGAACTTATAAAAAATAAAAAATTTTTAGCAATTATGGTTGTTTCTATTCAACAACAATGACCTCAAAAATAATAACAAAAATTTATAGAAACCATTCTGAAATTTCTGGAAGAGCTGTAATAAGATTTCTGGAAGAGCTGTAATTCGATCTTCATGAACCATGAAATTACCTGCAATACGTTTATAAAAGGCACCTCCACCCCCGTTGTCCCCGTTATGAAAGAGCAGGAGGGCAATGCCACCGCTCTCCAGCGTCTTTGGAGACCACAGTACAGCCATGATTTGTTTCGTACAGGAATGTTACTAGCTTTGCTGCAACGTTTGTTGTCGCATATTCGGAAGCAGACAGCGCAGAATTTAAATATGGAAGTTTATGATTTTAAAAATTTACATTTTCAGGCAAATCTCTGCGACGTTTTTTGCTGAAGACAAAAGCAGCACTATTATGGAGACTTAGTTTTAGGATGGGCTGTTTGGCAAAAGACTGCCTTCAAGATTTCAATCAAAATGTTGGAGAAATACTGACTGAGCTATATACTGACTTATAGCTGAAAGTCTAGCAGAATTATTACTTCATACGCTATTCTTTTACGTGCACACAAGCTATTCTTTTGATTAAACAGAAGTGTCAATATAGCCGATCAGTATTAAATTTTCAGCTCAGCCTGAATGTTGACATTACGTATTGCCAAGTTCGTGACTTTTACTTTTAACAGCAGATGCCCTTAGATGTGATCACGCTGTACGTTTGTGAAAGTTTGGAATGCTGATCACGTTGCTGAATTATAGTACCGTGTGTCCGTGCCCAGTAACAAATGTAAGTAGGCTATATTAATTTGAAAATCATCTGTAAGCGTAAAGCAAAGCGTGATCAGTGTTGCTTTCAAAACACCTCTGAAAAATAATATTGGGAATCTGTATTTATAAAACTTCACTTCTACATCGACCTGGTGGATGTATTGGTTTCACACTAAGCTGTCCTCCCACATTCTACAACAAAATTGCGTCCATGAGAATATACAGTAGTCATCTATATATCTAAACGATACAGCATGTGAAGGCATACATTTACGATCCTTACGTTCGGCTTAGCTTCATCAAAAATACTGATTTCGTTCTGATTTCTCTTTAAATGTTCAACATAACACATGCATCTGATGCGCACACTCCTTTCAATGTCTGCAAGAATTAATAAACTGGTGGTTCATTGTGTTCAGCACCAAGTTTCCCATCGAATTTCAGAATAAATCGCTTCTTGAGAATAATGTGTGTTTCTTTATGAGTATAAAAGCGTAGCTTACGCTACGAAAAAGGTGGTCCACGCAATTCCCACCAAACGTTATCTGGGCAACGTTCAGAAGAAGCTTGAGAAACACTGTTTAAGACCTTCGTTAGGGTTGTCTGTCTTCGTTAGTTGAATACATTGGAATGCGTCTTTGTTTTTACTTCTATGATCATTGATAGAATAGTAGTTTAGTAAGGTACTTGCTAATGGCAAAGTCATTTCTGATCCACATTTTCATCATTTTGTATCAAAGTGATCATCACCGCATGGGGTCACGTGATTCTTACCAAGAGAAGATTGACTGTGTCACCGCGTTTGATCCTCCACGTCGGTCCAGGAATTTGTGAATCATAACTTCGACGGCGTAGACGCAGCCAGTCAACAACAAAATCTGTTACCTCAACGTTGAGAGTGATATCCAGCAGCCCATTGTTGGAAACGTATTGTTTGGGTTGTTGGAAAGGCAAGCCACCTGCAGTGTAAAAATATAAACCATTCCATTATGATTGGTTCAAATTATTGTTTTGTAAGTTTTATTGAGCAGTAGCCAAGGCATACATTGTAAGGGAAAGCATCTTTACTGTCTTGCCGTAAATGCAATCCTAGTTTTCGCCTCTCACCTCAAACACTTGCACAAATGTATTTTCTGATTCACTGCTCAACACCGTAAGTTGATCTGGAAATGATAAAGCGATTCGATTGCACGTTGGCAGCCTATTCAAAACTTTTTCTTTGCATATTGAAGATGTTAGTTGGCGCTTAAGGTTTGCCAAAAACATTTTTGATTTTTTGTAATTTTGCTTGTCTCCAATACACGTCCTCGGTTGACAGAAGCAGTGTCTGTTTCTGGAAATTTCTCGTTTCTTGGTCGGTGACGTGTTTGTTCCGGAAAACCAGAACAGGATATATAACGTCAGGGCTGCTAAATGAAACAATGGTGATGACCTTTGTAGTTTCCATTCACGTTGAAGGGAAGATGAGGATGACCTTAATTTTCAACGAAAATTTAGCAGGGTATCCGAAAAAATTACACTCTTTGTGTAATATGGAACTGAAACTGCATTGACCCTTATTCAAAATTTCCACATCCGAAATAATGCCTTATCTAGACTTTTAAACCCAAAATTAAAGTCAGGTTAGCGCTACGTGCTGTACGGATGAAAGCTCTGGACTGAGAAAAAGATACATCTTGTTGTTGTTTGTCAAACGAATGGCTAAACCAAACATTCTGTCGCTCATACGATCACACTCACGCCCACGCACGTGCTTTTACACACACACACACGCGCGCGCACGCACACGCCTACACAAGCGTGCAATCTAACACGCAGAAGCAAAAGTGCACGGAAAAACAAACTTTGACAAGCAGTAAGTAAATAAACAATAATTGTTTTTTTCCTGAAAGTGGCTTATGACTGAATGGGAACTTGGAATGAAATAAGATGTTTTCGATATTTGTGGCTATGCTCTTCACATTAAGAAGTTGTAGCAACGTTGTGTATTGTTTACCAAAATATTCCATACATACTAAAATCTTTCGCAGCTGTGCTTTTAAAATTGCTGCGGCATACACCTCATAGCAAAAACCACCAAACGGAGCCCCCAACACTGTGTCTTAATCCGACGCAGTAGTGGTCTTAGTGAGTGTGCAGGATGAGCAAGGGTGAGCAAAATGGGGTTCCCCATTTTAAACTTACGCGGTTTGAGGAGCCCCATTTTTAGATTACGTGCTTTCAAAAACTTTTGAGCTTTTGTTTATAAGCGTATTTTTATTATGATTACATGTTATTTAGTAGAAAACTTGGTTTGTTTTGCTGTGATTGTTAATGTTTTAACACATTTGGGTTTTCAACCTAAAGATGAAAAAACACATTTAAATGATAAAACATAAATAGCCTACTATATGATCAAAGGACAAGGGACCCCAGTCAAGATGTAAGAGGCTCCCAAACAAGATGTTAAGAGGCCCTAATCAAAGCATAAGCAAATCCTTTATTCTTTTGCCATGGTTAAGGGAACCCAATATTATTCATTCAATAAAAGATAAGGGGCTCCCAATCAAAATTTAAGAGGCTTCAAACTAAGAATATAGAGCCTTACTTTTATAAATCATTTTGTTTTTAGTTGCAAGATTTACCTGGTAGCCTACCATTCTTGCTTGTTAATCTACTGATTACCCAGTTTACATATCCTTAAGCAAAATACCTTGTACACAAATCCATTAGCATAATGTTTATTGAGCACATACCAAAGATTTGTAGTTTTGTGATATTGACTTGTCATAAGTGAAGAAGTTTTGAAATCTGATTAAAATGCGTGAGGCAATACTGCATATTTCATTCCAGTATCATCATAAAAAATATTTGGTTTGTTCTTTCTCAATTGATTTACTGTAAAAAAGGCATGTTTATCTGTACATTTCGACAGTGGAAGTCCACGAACAATAAGTTCTTACAAAGCTTAACTTGGTCCTAGGGTAATTTCATTGTTCAAACAGTTATGTGAGAAACTGGTTTTGTTGGACAAAATAATCTAAATACCAATGTGCTTGCGTATTTTTTTATGGTCTGTTGCATACTTCAATAGCTGCTAAAGCAAAGTTTCATAATTTGCTCTCAGTTTCATTCTGAGTCAGAACTGAATGTTTAATGTTTTTTGGGAAGACTTCCTTACTTTCTTCAACCGTTAATATTTTCTTTTACCCTGCAACTACTGGATTTTCACTGCAGTGATTCAGAAATGAATGTTGGTACTTGTAGTGTTAGTACATTTCCATCATACATTATTCAAATATACTTATAACAGGATGGATGTGTGAAGTTTTTGCGCAAAGTATAAGTTACTACTCTACCCTATTGACATAGTAGTACTAGTTGTTCGAAGTGGTGATTTTTGAGACTGCAGTAGTTTGTAGACGTATGGGTTGGATCCCTGTTTTTTGTGCAAGATGAAGGAATTAAATTAGAGATGTAGAGCAGGGTTGGTAGATACAATACAGTAGAATTTGCCTATAACGACTTCGGCTATACCGACAGTTCGCCTATAACGACGCGTTTAAGTCGGTTCCAGCAGAATTCCTATTTTTTACGTGCATTTCAGATCGGCTATATTGTCACTTCGCCTATAACAGTGGTCTTCAACCTTTTTTGGTCAATCGCCCCCCTACAGGAACTTTGCTATGAAATACTCCCCACTCATGATTTTATAGTGTTGTCCAAAATATTATTGTATCTTGAAAATACCCAGCAATATTGTCAGTACAGAAAAACGGACAAACAAAACGAATGCAATTGCGTTTGCAGAAAAAATGTTGTTCATTTCCAAAAAACAGTTGATTTCTTCCAAATACTGCAAACTTTTGCCCTGGCTTGTTATCTGTAAGTTTTTTTTAAAGCAGGTTGCAAGTTGGTCAGTTTAAGCCGTATGACGTTTCCCTGGGTCTTTCTTGTTCATGTCAAGACGATTGCGGTGTTTATTACGCGTGTGCAATATTTGGCTGAAACCTTACCCAGGAAGGTTTCGCACGTCGTGCGAAACTCCAGTAGTAATGAAAGCTTAACTTTTCCCCAAACCTCCGGAAAACCCTCGCTGCACTTGATCCAAAAGTCTGACCATCCGTGTTAATAATATATGGCACAGGCTTCATCGGGCCCGTAGCCAGGTTTTAAGGTTTGTAGGGGCAAAATACGTTATTAGGGGGCAAAATTTTTGTCTGAATTNTATGTTTGAAACAAATTTTTTTGGGATCAACAAATTGGGAGGCACAAAAAAATTGGTGGTCACTGCCCCAGAATACCCCCCGTGGCTACGGGCCTGGGCTTCATCATCGCTTTGGAAGTGGATTAAAAATTCTTGAATGTTGAGTCGCATCGCTGATATTAGTTGACTGGCAAACAGGCACTTCACCCAGTCACTTTCTACGCAATCCAACTTTCGGTGTGATCTCCACAACAGAATGACTGCTACAAAGCCTCAAATTTCAGGTGTCGAAAACAATTTTTTGGAATTCTTAGTTTAGTCAAGATGGGGTTAGTTGCACTTACTCGCTAGTGTAAGTTTTCTCTTTCCTAGTCTACTATGTAGGTATACTCTGTCATAAGTCAGATGCACGCAATACGGTTATATCCACAAGCATAATAAAACACTCGAACCGACTGAAAAACACGATAAGCACATTCTGCAATTTACGGCTAACTGTCATTAATTTCACTAGCCATTAATTGCTACGTAATCGTCTCGCAACAGTTATTTACTACGTATTTTTTCAGTNGAATACACTTAGTTCCATTGTTTCACTNAAGTCACCAACCAAAGTTTACAAAACACTTAATAACGGACTATGACGTGTTTGTCAATGAAACAATGGTTTGGTAATGCTCTGTGGAAGATCATATGAAGTCTTGCATCGAGGCAATTTTTCAAAGGATAACTACACTTGCAGGGATTTGTGACAGCTCATGGCGAAAAATAATTAGTCTAAACTTAATAGCAACTTTGACTAATATTCCCGATCGCTGTGATAGTCGTTGCGATGATTTAGTGATAGCAATTTTATGATTCTTGGACCATTTTTAGTATCTTCAAAGAAACTGAAGTTTTCCTCTTTCAGAAATGGAGTTCGCCGGTTAGGTATTTTCGGATAGGTATATCAGTATTGATTGCTTTCAACCAATATAAATATAATGAAACGAACTAATGCATACTACTGTATACGAGAAACATCCAAAATCCTGCGCGTGCTGATATGTATACATGCTTCCAAATATTATTGCTTGATGTCCCTTAGTTGACGCTGCTCATGCAACGGCTGGGTCAACAAACTAGCAACTACTTATTGCAATAGTTTCTCCACTATTGGGTTTTATTTTAAACATTAGGCTTAACAATATACCCAGAAATTCGTCATAACGGCAGTGAAAAATGTAGTTTTTATTTTTGGAATCAATTCAGACTTTCAGTCCACAGCCACTGAGTGAATTGCCGTAGCGCTCCTTGGACAAGAGCGTTCACCTCAACCGCCCCAGCAAGAAGCACACAATTCAGGCTTCGGCCTGCCGCCAATTGCCGTCACCAAAATTAACAAAAAACGGCAGTGCTTGGCTGCCAACCAGTAACACTTTCTCTAGCTTTGGGCAATGTACGATAAATCATTGTACAGGACAATTTTAGTTTGATTTTTACATCACCAGTCCTATATAGCCTATGTTGCTTTATAATGTTTGTTAGGAACCATGGAGTCGAAAGTGCATCAAATGATTTGGTTCCAAAGTGAAAAATGTAGTTTTTATTTTTGGAATCAATTCAGAATTTCAGTATACTCTAACCTGCAGAAATCGCCCCAGTGGAAACTAAAATCGCCCCCCAAATCTGGCAAATCACAAAATCGCCCCCTTAACACATTGAGTCGACCCAGGGGGGCGATTTCGCTCCCGTTGAAGACCGCTGGCCTATAGCGACGCTTTTTGTCGGTCCCCGCAGTATTTTGTGCGTATATAAAACAGTTTCAAGTTTTCTTTACCGTTTCAAGTGTAAGTTTGGCTATGTGGAGCCACCACACATATCTTTTGTATGACCGAATACGAACACAGAAGTTAAGCGGCCAATCGATGCAGTGGCGGATCCAGACCAGGCGTTTGGAGCAGTTAAATAGGGGGCGCCAAAAAGATCTTCACTTGCTTAAATACCAAAGGTTGTCTGCGACAAGCGTTGAGTGTCACACAAAAGTGGTTACCTTTTGTAGGCCAAAATCGTGGCTATTTTTATTGGTCGAAACTATGCGATTTTTCAGGGAATAACCACAGTTTGAAAGCGCTTTATCATTAATTCAGAAAAAGTTTGAAACGGGTCCCAAACAAAGGGCCTCATTTTTCACAAGCTACGCATATCTCGTATATCTACAAAATGTATTTAAAAGGCATAAAACCATGGTGCGCGCTAATTTTTGCCACTGTTTTGGCTATCCGTAGCGAGATCAGTGAAGAACATTGTCTGAAACGCATTCCTGACCTGGTTAGAAGTAGAACGGTTCTTCTCAGACTTGGACGTGACCACTCAAGACCCACGATAGGAGTCCAACGAAAAGCTAAATGACGATCATGTTTCCCAGAGAAGCTTGTGCATTTGCGTGTACATCAAAAACGTATTTATTTTTGAAGCGACAATTCAAAAACAAAACGTGAATGAAAGGCATTTGCCAGGACAGTACTCCCTTTTAGGTAGCTCTGCTGGCCATCGTGAAAAACGATCTCATAATCGCATGATAAATTCACACTGGGCGTTAGAGGATATTACCCTAAAATACATTTAAAGCCACTTAAAAAGGTACATGTTCAATCAAGTGTTTAAAACCGTTTCACATTTTTTCGACATTGGAATACGGATGTGAAGAAAAAAAATCAATCCCACGTAGACCAGGTTATTAAAAAAGTTGTGACACTGTTCAACAAAAGTGGAGGCAACCAGGTTTAGGCCCCAAATTCACAGTCAATACCTCCAAAGTCAAGCTCGAGTCTCCCCATGAAGTCATTTTTCAATTCATTTTATACCAGTATACGAAGCCCCCGAACAAGCTCAAAGCCGCCTCCAATGCTGTTGGTCTGGCGATGGATCTGCTACCATCCATGGCAGAAAACACAGATGAGAAGAAACACAGATGGGCAGAAACCACAGATGAGAGGGCAGAAAACAAAGATGAGAATCAGCCTATCACCAATTTGAAACCACGAACCTTCGCCAACACCTCAGTCACCAGTAGAAAAGTTAAAGTATTCACCAGAAGATTGCTTTTCTGCTCAAATTATATGATGCAAGCGGAATGATCTAACAACCGATAAGCTAAGCATTTCTCTGTCGGTTGAAGATTTCGCTAACTATGCCAAATTTGTCTTTTCGTGGCCAGCGGGAGTTATCTACGGGTTTGCAGTTGCAACAAGAGGATCAAAATCACATAGCCATCAGTCACTGTTGCCTGACGCGTAGCCAGGTGGGGGCGAAAGGCGCCGTCATTCCTCCAAATTTGGACTGCAAATACTCAAATGTTAAGGAAAAATTTTCATGACCGCGTAAAACCAATTATTCAAATCCACCAAGATTAAAAAACTTTCAGGAAAAACTTCCCGATATGTTTGGGCAATCTGCTGAAGCAGAATCATCGCCCTGCTAAAATCTTTCGTATTCGTGTTCCTCACAGCGGCGCAAAAATTCGGGCGAATTGAAATTTTTACCCCTCCCACCGCATGTGGTTAGAGCTGAGTACCATGGCTTGTGGAGGTGCGTCGCTGCGCGCAGTAATCAGGGGCGTAACGACGGGGGTGCAAGGGGAAGAATTCCCCGGGCACCGAATCATTATAGGGGCGGCAAATGATTGTGGGGGCGCCGAAAAGTCCTAACAATGTTACAAGTACAGTACTTCAATTCAGTGCATTTGTATCCGAAAAACCCCAAGTTTGAACATGGGGGCGCCAAACTTGCTTCTTGCCCCGGGCGCCATGTAACTCGTTACGCGCCTAGCAGTAATTCAGTATTCCTCTGCGTTGTCCGTGTTGGCTATATGGGGTGAGGAGTTGCACAATTGCATAGTTAGGTCACAATTCTTTGAGCTAATCGAGCACTCTCAATGCATGTTTGTCACATAGCGGCAAGTTGTTTGCTAACGTAGGCTATACATACCTATATAGATTTTTACACGCTGCGTTATGGTTCAGTCAAGTGCTTAGTTCCGTCAAGAAACTCATCCACTCACCTTAATGTTGCAAACCTACGATGCAGACATACTGTGGACCAGGCGCGCAACCAGGGGGGGCATTTGGGGCATTTGCCTCCTCCGAAAATTTTTAAACATTGCATGGCAATTTTGACATTTGTAGCAACTTTCAAAGAATAAAGATGAAATTTTATATTCTAATCATTTTTTAGAAGTCTCATTGGAATTTTTCTTTGTCTTACTGGCAACTTCTCTCCTTACAAGAGTTTACTTGAGACAGGCCTTCTGATCGAAAATTTCGTAAATGACTGGTTTTTACTCACAAATATGCTGGAAGTGTCAAAGCTCGGGAGATAGTTTAAAATGTTCGTATTTCTAAGGCATTTTTATCTATTTGTTCGTGTACCATTTTTTCTTAGACGGGCCTCTATTTTCCTTCATGAAACTTTATAATATTAGGTTACTGTTGAACCGTGCAAATTGCTGGAACTTTCAAATTGATAAGAGAAATCTTGACATAGCAGTTAGTGCCTCGTCAAACCGCTTGTTCTTCTAAGACCTTTTGATTATTTTTGTTAGGGGCAGTGCGGATCACCATTATGTAAACGTAGTATATTTCTTAAAAAAACGTTGCTTAGCTGCATTTTCGGTTCGAAACCTGATAGTTTTCAACTAAATTTAGCGGGAGGACTGTTTCACATTTTAATGCCTTTCTGGGTTGATACCAGTACCACGGCTTGGGAAAAAGGTTTAGTAAAGCGTCATATGAGTGCTAGTCAAGTGGTGAACGCATCTACCTAATAGACCACTTTGGCGCCAAATGACGCTTTACAAGACCCTAACTTTTGCAACCAGTGCAAGCCCTGAAAGCTCATAGCCTTAAACGTGCTTCTCAAAACTTTCATACAACTCGTGGATGCAGAAAAAGCCGCGTTGCCCCGAACACACCTGATCCGTTATGCGCCATAGGCACAAGACACTTGACTCGTTTTGCCCGAAATAGTAGCATTCAAAGATCCCCTCACCGTTGACAAAGGCTATCCCTCAAGTTTGGGATCTTCATTTGTGATAGAAATTC
>JGI24159J19872_10014080_pt1 | contig 10356 bp, 8 predicted proteins | sample Ectturendosymbi4_FD_19872 | JGI IMG/M metagenome (IMG submission 19872) | reverse complement strand
AGAGCAGGTTTAAGTTTATCTCGATGTTGTTTTTCACAAAAAATGTGTTACAATTTGTAAGCCAAAGCTTTCGTGGAACAACAAAGAAGGTGTGCATCTTGCACGAAAGCGTCGCTTTTAGAACTTTAAACTTAGCATCATTCGAGCTTAGTTTGAAATTTCACACAGCATTACACCACCGGTAGGAACGAGCGTGGGAATCGACAGCAATTGCAGAGAGGCCCTATTGGAGAATATACAACGTTATATAGTTTTTAATTATCTGAGGAGTTTTTTGAACTGATACTTGTTTGAAGCGATAGTCAAACAAGGAACTCTTAAAACTCTTCAACAAAACCTAAGAGATGATGGCACAACGCGCGAAACACTTTAATTTATTTTTGTTCATCACGTATTCTGGAGCAGCAGCTTGATCTGGATTAAGGCAAAAAAAACTTCTTTGTTTTTATTCTTCCAGTAATGACTTTACGCTTCAAGTTACCCAACTCCCGTTACGGTTGGTACAGAGAAACCCGATGCTTTTCCCACCAAAAATCAAAGCGACCATCATGAGTTGACATGAGTTAATGACAATACGAGAAGAGAGCCTGAAAATAAATTCTGTCTACGCGAGAAGACTCAAAACGCAACTGCAATAGCAAGGAAGGAATTCTCGCTGCCCGACTCCTGTCTATCTTGGCATTTTTCTAAATTATCCAGGTTTCTCAGCTAAACAAACGCCGAACGCACATCTCTCAACATCGTCTGTGCATAGTTTTTCCACGAAGCAAGTTCAGTAAGGAGTTACGAAACAAACGCGACAATGAAAGATCTGGCAAAAGATTTGCGTTTACTCCCAGGAAAGATGTCCAGCTGCGGGAGCACAGAAAATCTGGTTCGGAACTAAAAGGCGCGCTACTAGTTAAAGGAAATTCGTGCTTCGAACGTATCGAAAATGCAGAAAGAACTGATGATTTTTTCGAACTAATGGAACAAGCGACCAACATGCNATAACCGTGGTCAAATGCGACAATAATTAGCAGCTGAGGATTNAATTAAAACCAGCAGCTCTTCAAGCCTTNTCCAGACAGCACAAAAAAGTCTTGCCTGTTTTCAGCCNAAGTCCACTTACGTAGTTTAAATCAAGCTGCTCGCCCAGNTTCCANATGCATTCATCACAAGCCCAGCTAGGTGCTTTTGCACGTTTGGAATGAAAGCTTGCTTGATTTTAATACGTTGAGGGAAGCGTAAACACTGCCACTGAAAACAGACGGCGACAGGAGCGAAAATAACATAAGTGAAAGTGCACTCTGGTGTAAAACTTAAGTGAAGAACACGTGAACAGGTTAATTACGTCTACAGTAAAAGAGCACAAAAAACGCCTTACTCAAATCACGAGGAATATTCTCGACTTCGTGCTCTCAGTTAATTGACCTGGCCGGTTAACAACAGCGAGGCATCGGTGACTTGGGACATGATAGCGACGGACAAACCTTCATCAACTCATTTGGGTATACTTCAAGAGCTATTGCTTTCAACCTCGCAAGATATCCTCCGCCACAAAATGAAACCGTCGTAAATAATTAGGAAAAAGCGCCGCAGGGTCAAAGCAGTGCTCGCCAAGGCAGGCGTAAACAATGCACAAAGCCAGGGCAGAATACTTGAGGCACAGACTGCTGCGCAAAAAATAACAAAACAAAATATTTGGAAATAGCCGCAGTTCTTGCAATGCATACGCTGAATCACCAAATCGATCAACAACATAGTAGACTGCGTAACAACGCGCAAAACCAAGTCTCGAGTTCGTTGCTAAGCGGCTCCGGTGCGGAAACCCATTGCATCGGCAGGTTGTAGTATGAAAAGATGGAAGCAATTCTGCAAGCAAAACGTCACGTTTACGCACCAAACCATCGAAAGCTTTCAACATGCCGAAAACTTCCAATTTGAAAGAGAAGGCCTGGGAAACCGTACAGTGAGAATTACGCGCGTTAAGATTTAGTCTACAACACCCACAACTGCACAATCAAAATTTGCTGCCACAAAGCGGTAAACAACACAGAGTTAGGATTCTTTTAAAAATCATAAAAATCCATATAAGCTTAAGGTACAGCGGTCCANGGTAACACTTTTCCACTCGTGAAGAGCAAGGTTATTTTTGGAAAATAACGNTGGAAATTCTTATTGCTGAAATAGGAATATAGCACAACGCGTGTGTACCCACTTTGACCAAGAACCTGCGGAATGAGTCTGGACGCGAGCAAGCACACCCAGGACAGTGGTGGGCAAAATTTTCATAGTGCTGGATCAGTGGATCATGAGAAGTCAAAGGACCCCTCGTTTTTCGAAAACGGGTAACTCTAACATAATACAGCACACAGACTTTCCCATAAACTGAGAATGAAGCTCTAGCTCGAATCACACTTCAAACATTTTTACGTGAAAACAGCAAGTAGTGGTGGCAGTGCAGGCGAGAGATGTTAAACACTCTGCTGGTTTTTTTGCGCAATGTGAGCAAAATCTTTTTTCTGAATTGAAGTAAAATTTTGTCGTCGCAGGATACTGATGACGGTGTTGTTTTTCTAATGTATAGAACGCTGGTATAGCGTTTTTTTTGGGCCTTTTTACATGGTTGAACAACGTTACTTAACTCAAAATTATGTTATTTAAAATTTCAAAGAGTGAGACTGTGTTGTTATGTTCAGGGTTCCTACGCAATTTTGAATATAAATTTCCAGACTTTTCCATACTTAAACTTTTCCGAATGACATACCCAGGTCAAATACAGGCACTATAATAGTGAACGCGATGAAAGTAAAATTACCAATCTTAAATGAAACACTATGAAAATGCATGTCAAAAGATCAAGTCTGGAAAAGCATTTTCTTTTTCCATACTAACAGACCAAAAAATTTTTTCCAGGCTGGAAAATGACTAAACTTTTTCTGTACTTTTCAAAACTCGGTAGGAACCCTGTATCTTGTAGTTAAGTTGACCTCGCGCAGCCAGTTCTCACGAAACATTTATATAATTAAAGTGAGGAAAGGAAGCCTTGAAGTTGCAAAAATACAGCATGAACTTACCGAACGCTTCAACCTTTTGGCACCGAAACTCCAATAATGATTGCAATGATAGCAAGAATAACAATAACGACGACGACGATGATGATAATTTTCTGCAGAAGATGAACATATGCGCTCGAAAGCAAGGAGTATATCATGAATTGGAAAAGATCCGTCCGTGGAAAAACAAGTTCTAGGTTACATAGATTACAGATCTAAAAACTTGAATTCAACTCCCACAATATACATACAACACTGCACACCTAATCTTCTCTACGATAATTTTGGTTCGGATGAAAATAAATTGAGAACAATTGGGCACTTCAACTAGCTTCCGAAATTGCTGTTCTGATTTACCAATCAAATGCATGGCACCGCAGCAAAGACAAACCATGCATCCTTGTTCTTCAAATACAGATCTCACCCTACAACGCGTTTTCGGCCAATGCAGTTGATGTGGTTGTTACTCCAGCACCAAAAACCGTTAATGCTTTTATATTGCCTATTTCAGCTTTTGAAAACCAACTACCGAAAGGAAAACGTGTGAACTAACACACAACTGATGCGCACCGGTGTTGGCGTTCTTTTCTCAGTCGAAAAAGTGAAACAAAACATTAATGTAAAGCGAAAACGCTATCCGGATTAAAAGCAAAGCTATGAAAACGTATATTAGCACAAGCAACTTTTAAAAATTTTCCACGGTCCAGCCTCTTTCAAACTATATTAGTCATTTTTAGTACTTCTTCAGCAAACGTAACGCTTGACTTAACGATTGCAGACAAGTTTTAAACGGCTGAACTGATTTAAAACAAACCTCATCTTGAATTCTGATAAGAGCTTTAACAAATGATTTACCACTACGAATCACTGCCTCACTAGCTGCAAACAAGTAGAACATTAATGCAATAGATACGACGCCATCCTTACCCACTGAACATCTTTGTTTTCAGCATCCGCTCGTTCGGACAACAACTACGTTTCAATATTCGAACAACTTTACACCTCATTGCTCTTTATCAGAAAGACTCCTTAAGTAAACTAAAACAGCTGCACAGCGCATCTTGTGTCGTCACACAGACGTGACGTTTTGTTTGAATCATTAAAATACAGTGGATGGAATCTGAGTGTGAGCAACGAGCAGTCACGATTGCGACAACCAGCAAAAGCAGGTCTTCGAAGGCGGAGACCGTAAAGAGGCGATCAGCAACACACGCACTGCTATGAGCCAAGCAAGCCGCTTCAACAGGAACCCCTTTGTCGCCGAAAGACGTTTGAGTTTTTACGCAGCACGAACAAAAAAGTGATTGTACGCATAAAAAAGCAACCAAAACGCGGAAGTGCATCGCGTAATCTATCAAGTTCATTTCTCTTCCACTGGTGGAGCCATTATATCGCACAACCTAACTTCAAGGCAAAGAGTACATACATTGGAAGAGTATTAAACAGCCGCGCCGTTGTACAGTTGGTGATAAATGCAGATGTCGCGTTAAAACTAGCAACGGTTCGACAGTGGTGCTCACTATACAAAGGCTGCTCCCATGGTATCTGTGATCGAGGCAGAGCTTTCCTGGTACTATGCGAGATTTGTCGCTGTTTTAAGTACTCACGAAAGCGAAGCACTTTTCTTCGAGTACTAATAGATTTGCAAGTACGCGCGGATTAGGACGAGCTTCACGAATGGTGGCGAGTTTTGCGATGGCTGGCCTGGAAACTTTTCGGCTGAAAGGACAGCAACCTACCAGACTTGTGTCACTGACTTGTACATTTGACAAACAGTTTTCCGCATGCTGTTGGTCATAGTTTCAAACGTCTAGGACAGTGGTTCTCAAAGTGGGCGGATTTTGAGGGACAAGGGGCAAACAAAACCAAGGGAGCGATAAGGGGGAAAACAACACAAAGGGGGCGAATACGCTCAACCATGTGGGTTCTGTAATTTCCCACATCATACTTGGTTGAATAGGGCTTTTCAGCGGTGACCTTCTCAAAGCAAAAAAACCGCTTGTTGATTCATAAGCGAGGTGATCTACGACTGTACCTCACCAAAAGGCCTCCCAATATTTCCATGCTTTGGTGAAGGCCACCAAGCACATCCATCATACAGAATTGGGGACCATGGTGTGTATCGATGTCTTTAAATAAAATTCTTAAAAAACACCACCTTGTGTTTGCTTTATCAGGTTTGGCGGGCACCAACGACGTGTCGAGAATGAAAAGGTGGCAATGGAAAGAAAACGTTTTGAGAAACACTGGTCTAGGATAACCATAGCAATCCGAGCCCTCTTCTGCCACACGAAGTGCTCTAACGTTGACGCGCTGATGCAGTCATCATCAAGTGGTATTTCTCTGACTAGCACTTCGCTCCAGCGCGAATGGGCGATCCGCACCAGCGACCGCTTCGATCGCATCACAATGGGAGCGAAGCCACAGCCGGCACATCTCGCCGCAAATATAAGAAACCCGCTCGTGGTGCAAATGCAACAATCGCACCACCCAGGTGCACGAAAGGCTCCTGCACAAGACGGAAGATGACAACACGACAAAGGACCAGGGGAACGCACGGCGGCGACACGGGAATCGAGCGCATCGCGACTGGCATCAATTGACCTCTGACGATTTTTTTCACGGTGCGGAAAGCACCGCGCACGGCGATCACAAGTGCAAGCGCACACGCCAACACCGACGACAAACAATGACAGCAACACTCGCAAGGCTCTACGCATGCTGTGCCCGTACAAAAAGAACACCTGACATGCTGCTGCGTTTCGCTTACCCTCCGCGCCTTGCTCTGGTATTTGACGGCTTTCTTGGTGTCTGACACTGCGCGCTCCACGTAGTCAACGGAATGCTCGACATTGTACTCTATTCGGTCAATCATGTTGCCCTTGCGTGCGCAAAAACAAGCACAGATCGGATTTTGTGACAGATCAACCACGTGTTACCTTGCGCGCAGCACTTTGATATTTCACAGCTTTTCGGGTTTCTTCTTTGGCGGTTTCGACGTACTCCTGAGCGCTATTGACGTTGTATTCGATTTGATTAACCATTTCGCCCTGAAAAAAGCAATGGCATTGGCATCGAACAAACACGGGACGGGGAAGAAAAGCGCGTTACTCGGTGACAGAAACTAAAACAGCACTAAAAATTACTGGTTGTTTGTTTTTAAAACTACTAGTTGAACTAGTTTGTTTTTAATTGTGAATGTTTTACTTGTTCGGTAATTAATTTCATTATCCAGCGGTTGGAAACAACAAAGCACGACTATTATTTGTGCAACAACAAAAACAGAACAAGTACCGAACCACGTTCACCAAACAGCATGCAAACACACTTGACCGTCCGTGACAAAATCCAGTGAAGAAAAGGCAACGCTAACCTGCGCTACCAAGAGTAGCCCAGGGGTTGCTCACAGCAGTCTGCAAATGTCATGTGCAAAGGGTTCGAAGAAGAGCTGCTCTCTTCTGATATGTCTGGTCATACTTTAATTGATTTTTAGNTGGATGAAGTTCACAAAAGCTGTGTTTGATTTTCGGGTGAAGTGCNGAGGCAGAGCACGCNGTTTTTACAATGTTTATACAAGGGGAGTAACCGAACATTCATCACGACCAATTTAGCGCATGAAGTCCGAAACCTTCCAAAGATAATTACACCAGTTTTCATCGCTTTTTTCAGCGCAGTAATTCGCTCGTTTCCTTGTAGCAACTCAAACAGACCTTCTACTATGAGGCCTACCAATTTGCCGCAACCAACTGAACAGNTAGGAAGNCATCTTATTCAGAACTCAGTAGTCGATNTAGTTTTGTTTAATGCAGCCACCNCAAGATGAATATCTACTGGGATAGTTTGAAAATTTCCATTCATTTCCAAAAATTTCCATTNATTAAAACTGTATTTGTGCAACAAAAATGGCCAGAAGGTGTAGGTGTTGCCCTTACATAAGTTCGTTATGCCTTTGCCGTAAAAATGTCATGCAAAAGCAGCGTTCAGTAAAAGAATAAGAACTTATAGTAAATCAATAACTGATGAACTCGGCGCGCGCAGCTGCGCACGAACCAAAGGAATCCACCAAACAGGTATTTCGCGGTTACTCTCAACACTGTTTCCTGCTTGGCGTCTTTCAGGCATGCAGCCGAATGTGTTACTGCTAATTACTGCGCTCCAAGACGAACTATAAAGATAGTTCACAATGTATTTCGCGAAAAACAAAAACGGTGAGGTTATGCCACAATATACAGAGCTAGTTCGCGCAACATTTCCAAATGTATTTACAATCGCGGCACAACGCACCAAACTCAAGTTTGCCCAACAATATCAGTTAAATATCACCGTGTTTGCAGGCGTTAGTGACAATGCCCGATTTCGCGCTCGTGGTGATCGGAACATTTCGAATAACGCTTTCACAGACCACGACAAACAATCCAGTCATCGGGTCGGATAAAATCACTTCAAAAGCTTGGATTGCCTTAGAATTTCTTAAAATTACAAAGCTTTCTCTTTGCTTTCGCACAGCGACATTGCTTATTTGCAGCGTGCATGCAAAACCAGGCGACTGGGAGAGACTGATAAAGTTTTTAAGTGTGCACCACAGACTTGACACTTTGTATACGTGACCACAATGCATGTCCACTAAAACAGGAACATTAGAGCTTTCAAAAGCGAAACCACTTTTGCGACTTCAGCCAATATCAACAAAAAAATCGAAAATAGCCTATAAATAATTTAAGCGAAATACGATTCTTGGAGGATAAAATGAACTAGACGATTTATTTGGTTCCGTATTGTTCACGTGACATGGCATTCAAGAACTTGAAGTTATAACGCTTTTTTCAGTTGCTTTTGTAGTCAAAAACCAGCATTTCCACACACCGAATTGAAGAGTTATTGTTACCGGTGCTTACGAGCTTTCTGCAGCTGCGCATCCATTCATTTTAATACGCCGTGTCTTGTGTTCATTACCTCTGCGATATCAAGAAGAAAATGATTTTGCCTCAGCAAAGATTCGAATTAGACAGTCAAAGTCAAAGCCTGCATCGAAGGGAGTCGTGGGAAAGGGTGCCCAGACTTTGCTTATGTTGTATCACTTCTCGTTTGATTCAAGAGATTTTTGCCAAAGTCAAAGGCCGCATGGATACAAAAGAAATAGCATCGATCCACTGAAAGCCATGCGTGAAAAACAGCGAAGTGTGTGCAAGCAGCCATCTTCATCACTGGTGCATTATGAGACAACAGCAAACGCCACGACAAAACGATCAAACCATAGGGTGGTGACGACAAATTACAGGTGATGCACTCACATCCGAGCACAGAAGACAGCGACAAAACGACAAAATGTTTATTTACCTGTAATCTCAAGTCTTGATCAAACATCGTTCGAGGCGCAGCTCATTTCACGCGCAAGCAGTAAAAACAAGCAAAAAATAGAAGTAAACTTTTCGAATATTTTTTGGTATGTTCCTTTCATTCTTTNGGAGAAACGNGAGAATTGCCATAAGTTGATCAGAAAATTAGTAGCATTAACGAAAAGGGANCCCTGAGCACCAAAGACAGGCCATACAAAAGCGTGTTCGGTCAACGNTAAACCACCAGAAAACAAGCTTCCGCATAACTTTTTTCGTTACCTGCTCTTCAACGAGCATGGCCATGTCCATGAACATATCGTGCAGCTCGCGGATGCTGCTCTCCAGTTTGATGATGTCATTGTGACGCGCTTCGATGTCGTTCAGAGCTTGCTTCGTTTTATTCGTGTCGACGATGATCTGTCGACGAAATTTAAGCACGCGTGCATTTCAAGCACAGATGTTGCCAGACCGGCGGCTGCTCAAGAAAGCAGGTAAGAGACAGCACACTAGTTGTGGGAGGGGAAATTCGGACAGCGACACAGTCCGTAACGGTCCTTTCAGATGCCATTACAGGCCCGTAAGAAACTGGGCCTCAATTTACCTGAAAGCATTTGCAAAAATAGCACCAATCAAGGAAGTTCAAGCGTATACCGCACGCTCAAAACCGATAAAACATGGCGGTGTGTGTAACTACATCGAATTTTTGGACCCATTACTCGCGAATGTAAAGTAAATATGTTGTACAGCTACATCTAGGGATGATCAAAAAGTACAAACTCCAATCGCCTGCAACAGCCTTTTCCCAACAGAAGCAATCATCCGAGCAGGACCTAGAAACACCGACAAAACGTGAACCAAATGTCTACTGCAGCAAACGGAAACGCATAATTTTATCCGCATGTAGAAAAATGCTGTGTTTCGTGAATGGCTTTAATAGGCCTCAGATATTGCAGGATTGCACGCGGTCACCTCCTCTACACGCAAAAACCGCAAATGCTCTGTCGTCAGGTCACTTACAATGCTGCGATACAAAGTAAATTCTATTTGAAAAAGAGCTGATGATGCCTACTTTGTAGGTGAAATATATACTCTGTAAGATCTTAGTGTCTGATTCTGTGCTGAGAAAGGATTTCTTTCAAGTGCTGCGATATAAATTTACATATAATAGCTACACGACTGGAGGCTTCATTTTTTGTCTGCAAATACTACAATTTTGCACGTTGCGTCGCACCGCCTTTGCGAAGAGAAGGCTAATTCTCTTTTTCACTTCGAGCGAGCAAATTTTGTCATTGAGATATAACAGAATTTCCAGTAGGTAAGTGACGCCGCAACAAATTAACTTCACTTCACTTCACTTTAGCTTTGAAGCCAACATCATGCTATCATTGCCACCAAAAGCGTTTTATCTCTGTTTGGGCTGGGCGGAGACTACGGGAAGTAAATCACCTCTTTAGCAATGTTATAAGGAAGTAACGTATTTGAATGTAGTAGACGGTTGTCATTATCCCCATTCTGCCTGACAAAGTGTTCCTGGTATAAGGTTGAACTTGCGTTGAATGAGTTAACTATGTAGCTCTCGTGCTTCTTAGCTGCTCTACGTACGTGTTGCTAACTGGAAATATCTTTTCGTAATTCCGCTACAACATCCAAGCATTCGGTTCCTTGATTCGGCCCAATCGATTGCGAGAAAATCATATCATCAAGGCACAATTGGGTAAAGTACACGAAAGGGTAGGAAAATTTTGTGCTTGGCTCCAGTATGCACGTTCTCGACACACGCAAAATATTTTTCAAGAACTGAGTGTGCTCTGCCGCACAATCATGCACGTTGTGCCCTAGTACTTCAAACACACACATCCCTGTTTGAATCTGCCGAAAGGTTCAACATGGTCTGGTTGGCAGTGAAATGTAATCCAGAATAGAGCGCCATGTCTTGCGATACAGTACGAAGGTTTTCTATTGTGATAATCACAGTTTTTTTT
>JGI24159J19872_10014078_pt1 | contig 10356 bp, 9 predicted proteins | sample Ectturendosymbi4_FD_19872 | JGI IMG/M metagenome (IMG submission 19872) | reverse complement strand
TCTTCAGCAAAGTATAATTTCAATTCAACCTTGCTGATAAATTGAAGTCAGCTTTTTTACATATCATTCGTACTTACGCTACGCAGTACGCTCAACCCAACTACCTACCTATAGCAACCGTGGCTACCTTCAAACAACAACGGCCGTTATTCGATTGTGACTTTTGAACATTGTTGAACGCTAAAAACGCAATAATTGCAAAACAATGCACTAGTTGAGAAGTAGATGTTTCTTTAAAAAATAAGTTTGTGACTTAATATTTAGATTTCCTTCCTTAGGTACTGGAGTAAAACAATTTCTCACTGCACCAAATCAGAAAGAATTTCCCACTGCATGGATGAAATTTACCACCAGTGGGAAATTTCCCACCAGTTAAGAACCCCTGGTTTAGTCAAACAAAAAAGCCATACAACCATCCAATTCGCTTTTTTCGATCACAGATGGTCTTTTCTTCCGAAAGTCGACATTTCTCTTAAAACGCCGCATTGAGACCAGTGCAAACAACGCGTGGTGTCAGACGAGGTCAGAAGCAATGCAATCTCGGCCACTGCGAATGGCTTCTCATCACGAGATACTACGTGCGGCAAAACAACACACGCCTGGTAATCTCTATCAGGTCATAAGCCGTTAGTGCCTGACCTTATTCGTTAAGAAGCAATACGGTTTCCGTTTCAGAGAAACAAAACAAATTTACACGAGTACAGGACTCTGAGATGGGGCCTTTGTTCCAAGCTCCGATTTTTTTATCATTGCGTAATATCGAATTCCGGCTTCCTGTCATTACCCGCCTATTACAGTGTCTTTCAACCTGTGAGCAACAGCGTAGTTTGAGAGCGCCACGGAGTTGGGACACAAAAATGTTAGAATACAGTTAACTGGACATCTGATCACTACAGCGCGGGAACACATTGACTTGTGTTCAGCGGCAAGATTCTCACTGAATTGCATACAGCAGGGGGGGCATACAGCAGGGGTGGCCAACTTGTCTTCGACTGGGATCGACTAGAAAATTTCTTGCTAACTCGCGATCGACCAGTCGGCAAAGAAGTCACAGGTACAAAATGCCAAAGTTGAGTATCGCACGTGCAAATACAGTGTACCATCGCCTTAGTAAGTGATGCACAGATAGAAGGCACAGCGTCTTCAAATCATGATTGTCCCGCAATAACAGGAAAACATATCACAAACACCTTCGCGGCATCTGCCTTGCTAGCCTATGGTCAGCCATCGCAAAAGGCACCAAAAGTACATGTGACCAACCAATTGATGGATAATTTGTATGTACTTTCTGGAATATTGATTGAAAAGTGTTCTTTATACAGTAGGTATCTTTATCAATTCAATGCAAAATCAGGCGCCATCGACAAACTGACACTTGGCGATCAACTTGTTGACCACCCCTGGCATACAGGAATAAATTCGCTACTTTAAACTAATGTGTGTTCCTTCATGGCAGTTATTCTGATTCTCAACGTGGTCCAGATGGGCCACCGGCGGTCCACCTGGAATTTCCAGTGGTCTACAGAGACTTCCACAAATCACTGATAAAACGTTTCTGAAAATTGTAACCTTTACTGTACAATAAATTATGTAAGGGGTCAGTACAACAAAGCGGTCCATCGGATATATTTTTTTGAAAAGATGGCACATGTGCCTAGAAAGGTCGAGAACCACTGTTTTATGCATACAAAAGCATAGCCTATGCTGACAAGTACGCAATTCTTACCAAAAGATATCCGTACCATGTAAATAGAAAGCTTGATAAACACTCGCCTAATGCAAAAACAGCCCAGTCGGCAAAGATCAACTTCCGCGGTTGGAGATTGGAAAAAAATGACTCACCGCCTTACAAAGCGAAGTCGCTTCCTTCGACATCGACCGAGGGTAAGACACGGAGCCTTCCATGATCGATTGGAACAGCTCTTCCTCGTCTTCGCCATCGAACGGAGGCTGGAACGAACATGATCGATCGGTTATTATCAGCGAAAAACGCGACGGACGTTTTCATGAGATTGGGGGATTTCAACAACGAAAAGTGAAAAATGTGAGCGTTTGCTGCCTCCCCAGGTCAAAGGCTCAACAGCCACCTCGTCAACGGCCAAGTTAGTTAAGTAACAATCAAATAACTCCAGAGTTTGATTTTTGCCGCGCATCTTGTCTTACTTGTTATCTCAATTTTGACAAATCTTTGCAATGTCAGACGTTTTCGCAAAGCGGCAGCGAACAAGGCTTAGCATACGTCACAATGGTTGATGGACCCCCCCTCGGCGATCGCATCACTTTTCAACAAACGACCGTTCGACGCGATGGCTTTAGGAGATTAGGGGGGAGCGGCGCGAGACCACCATGTCCAGGGACGACATCAAGAGTGGCCTTTTCAGCAATCAATAATGCGTAGCGAACGTTTATCTTCATAATCGAGGCCATCATTTTACGGCTTTAGCTGACGGCAATCTTGGCCAAAAAATGTTTGAGTCGCGAAAGACAAATCGACGTTTCGCCTCGAATTCTTGGGACCGCCAGCATGTCCGTACTAGAAGGAACTTAAAGCGACATCTACTTTCAACCCACACGCTCCAATTGAGAAGTCCAAGCGTGTGTGGCCGTTTGACGGTAAACTTAACAAAATCTCAACGTACAATATCTGCTACACAGCCCGTTACCATGTTGAAATGGAGGAAATCCCAGATTGAAAACAACAGCAATTCGGGTTTTACCGCCTTCTAAATCGAGCTTCTGCGCCGGCCTCATTAGATTCGAAACTGCGTGAGCTCGGTGGCATTTCGACAATGTGGCTGAGGCGAAAGGTCGCAGGCACCGATGTTGACTGCGCGAGGCAGGCTGCGTTCGCTTTTAATATTCATTATCGTTTTCTAACTACCTTCGCGTTTTCGCGTCACTCACATGGGTGAGGGGGACGCCGGGCGTGCCGGTGATCACGCGACGGCAGCGCGGGCGAGCAACAGAAGGCGATAGAAACGCGCCCGCGAGCTAGCGCTGTGCGTAACAATGAGCAGCACCAGCGCGCAGGAAGGTGGAAGGTTCGCGCGGGAAAGTATCCGGCTGGGACAGCTAGCTTTTACTGAGCGCTTCAAGGCGTGTTTATGGCGTCATAACGGAGGCGTTTGCTGCGTTACTCTTCGGATTATTATAATGCGCATTTAAAAGAAGTGGATTTCGTTCGGGACGGCTTAGGCGGTGAAGGCGCGACGAGCACCTAACCCTGCATTTGTAAACCGATTAAAATTCTAATAATAATTAACCAAAGCTTGACATGAACATTCCGGAATTAAGGGAACACTTAATGCTGAATGCCAGCCTTATCCGTTCACGCGCAGATAGTACATGTGCACATAGCTTTGCCATGGCCTTGCAAACTGTGCCCGCAGAAAGTTCATAAATCAGGGCCACAGGCTCCAAAACGAAGTCCTTGACCTCAAACTATTCATTAAAATGCTCGCGCGACATGTCACGAGCCAAACAAGGGAAGATGACCTCATCAGCGAGTATAATGTTGAATTCATGTCGCCGCGCAGGATCTTACTTTAAAATTCTGCAGAAAAATCGATGAAAACGCCCGAAGATACATTGTGAGCTGGCTAGCTAATCTCGATCCAGCAACTACCAAGCACAGCAATTACACAATAATTGTGACCTCGCGGCTGCTTAGAATGCTTTGCGTGTAGACGTTTGTCTTGAGGATGACACAACACTGCTGGCGGCTTTGTTGGAGTCACGTAACTGAACCGAAACGAAACGCAAGGCAAGTTATCCGCTTTGTTAAAGAAAACAGCGAACACGTGGCTTCGCACCACAAAGGTGCTTTGCGCGACCCACGGATTGGCGACGTAGTAATTTCCTCATACAGCCGATGTTTAGGAGCGGTCTGCTGTAAGCTCAGCTTGGCACTACACCAGCGCCAAATAAACACATAGCCATCCAAACAAACAAAAAGACAAGGAAACTGTGACCCATGATAATTCCTTGTCTGTTTCTGTCTCAATTTTGACGCATTCTTCCCTCTCTGCTTGAAAAGCATCTGGGCAACATTCTACGACCATCTTAGTTTTTGCCCATGTGCGCTACCGTCAGTTTCAGAGGCAACCCGCTCACCTGTCCAGCCAACATCTCGTAGATGAGCACGCCATACGCCCACCAGTCGACTGACTTGCCGTACGGTTCGTTGATGATAATCTGCAAAAAGTTGCCGAACAAACAGATCGTCAGCTTCGAAGCATTGGGGGGGGTCAAACTACTGCTTTGCACGCTGCGTGACGAAGTTCCGAAATGACGTGGAAGCAGATGGCGGCCAAGAACAACTGTAATCTCAGCTCAGGCAGAGAGACCAGCAGTGGTGGTGGTCGGGCCGCGCAATGCAGAGGCAGCCAGAGCGTTCTTTCTGATGTTCCACTATGACTACAATTATATATATATATATTGCTAGGGTTGCCAGACCGCTTGAAATTTTTTCAAGGAAGTTTTGTCGTTTTGTGGTTATTGAAATTTTACTTCATGCCTATTTTGAATGCTTTTTGGATATACTGGCGTAGCAAATTTTTTCAAACAAACATTTATGAATAATAACGAGGACTTTTTACTACACAACTGTTTAAGATGGAACAAATCTACGTCGCAATATTATTTTCAATTACACAGCTTAATCTTGAATCTATAATGTTAAATGCAATAAATAGTTCAGTAATGAACAATTTCACAACTGTTCAGGAACTTTCAAGGACGCTGCAAAATACTCAAGGGCAACAAAATGTTTTTCAAGCATCAAGGACATAACCAGTTTTGATAACCAGCAAATTCTGGGAAAGTCCTTGGCGCTGAAGGACGTCTTGAGCGCCAAGGACGTCTGACAACCTTATGCATTACGCTCAACTGTCGCAGCAGAAAGCAATTGTCAGGTTAACATTGTAACTGGCCGGTTTAAGAACCAGATTTGGAACCGTGGTCAGCAGACTGTGAGCTTCGGCGTAATTGTGGGCCGCATGGTATGCAAGGGAAACAATCATGTTCCGGTCGCGCAGGCTAAAAAATAGGCTACTGTAAGAACTATCAAACATTTTTGACGTTAAAAAGCATTGTTTCGGTCGTTATACGGTTAATGTCATTAACATAGCATTGTTACGTAACAGATAACTGAATACAGCGTAAGTTTGAAATTGGGCCTTAAAAAAAAAGCACGGGCCTTCAATTACGACTGAAAGGGTAGTTTGGGCCACCACAACGAAAGTTTGCTGACCAGTGCTTCAGAAGGTGTTCTGCGAAGAGTTTAGGCCTTACGTTACAAAATGGGAGAAGGCGGAGCCAAATGTTCGTTTCCAGGACAACTGCTNTGCGTTTTTGCGCCTCCACTCTACGTTTGATTCAGGTGTGGGAGGGGACCGTGTCCTGTGCCAGGGATTGACTGGGAGTTTGGTGTCCGCGTTGGTGCGTGAAAGCAATAAATGCGCATTACGTGCGTCCGGAACTCCATCGCTGGGATACAAAGGAACTATCTTAAAGTGCCGCAGGGAAACAACTATAACACGGTGTCACAAGAAAACCACCTCAAAATGTTTCGAACAGAAACTGTATCAGTGTGCCACGAAAAACTACATTGCAATGTAACGAATATGTTAAGCTGGTTTCAGCTCTACAGATCTGTTTTTTTTTTCGCTGAAACATTTCGATCATTTTTTGCTGAGACATTTTGGTCACTAAAACATTTCGGTCATTTGCCTCACAGTTGTGGTAGAACTCACCATAACAGTGTTTTTCAGCCTACATTTTCAAACATTCCGACCGAAGTGACTTAAGTTTTGTCGGTCATTTCAAAAAAGTTTCGGTCTATGACCGAATAAAAAACCAGCGACAGATCACACATCAGGTGAGGAACGCGACTCTGACAATTTTTCCGTTTATTAGAAACGTTCACGTCCCGGTGGCGCGGAATCTGCAGCTTTCCGAGGCATCAAATTTCAATCAACGTGAATAATTCATGGAACGCTGCAGAGCAGTTACGACCTGGCGCAGGTCCCGCAAACGCAGCGTGAGCGCGAAGTCGAGCGCGCCGCGCTACGCAGGGTCCCAGCGCGGTCCGCCGTCCCGTTTAAGTGGTAAAGTGAATTATGGCGCGCTGCGGTTTTCTTCAAAGCGAAAGAAGACCTGAAAATACCTTTACCGTCTCGAAACTTTAAGACATCGATAAACCCCTTCTTGCCACCCACTGTGTTGCTTCAAAAGCAAGGTTAGTTGACAAACGACAACGTTTGTTGGAGAAGCACATCTGATCTGTGCGGTAAGGTGGCTTTCTTGGACGGCTAGGAGATGGCGCTGTCGCTCAAACAACCTTCAGATGAGCAATCTTGTGCGAACTCGCTACAACTGCTGCGTTTTACGAGAAGCACTAACGCCAGGAACCTGTTATGACGACCACAAACACTTCTTTTATGGCGAACCAACTAGCCCGCCCATCACGGACAAAAAAAGCTACTCTTGGAACGATGTACGTACACATCGTGCACGTATTGACAAGAAACGGGAAAACAGACACAGCTCCTGGCAGTGCTATGAAACAGAGAAGTTTTTTTCAAAGACGAACAGTTTTAGTGATTGCTTCAAATAAAAACGAACCCTACAGTCAGATCCCGGTGCGGTAAAAAAATGTAACAGTTAATTTGGTTTCGAATGAACTCTTAGTTTTCTGGTNCGACATGCGAAGAGCGTTAAGCTTCTGAAAATAAAATAGATCAATTAACATTGTCCTGCTTCGACAGATCTGCGAATTTTCTTTGACGGTTGCGGGGACAACACAAACGCGAAAAAACGCAAAACCGGCATTGGTCGTCGTTCACGACAGATCCTCGAGTTAAGGGAGGGTTGGACCTGCCGAAGAAAAGCGTCCCGGGGGGGTGAGCGGGGAATACCTCAGGCGCGATGTAGTCGGGCGTGCCGCAGAAGGTGCCAGTCGTGTTCCCGCCTTGTATGTTCTCCTTGCACATTCCGAAATCGGCGATCTTGATGTGGCCGCGGGCGTCGAGCATCACGTTGTCCAGCTTCAAGTCGCTGCCAAAACGACGATGCGCGCTTAATTATTTACGCGACGGCGGTGGCTCGCGCGTTCGGAAGCGATCCGGTGCCGAGGAGCGCGCGACGCGACGGCGACGATAACGCACGCGAAGCGCGCGATCGCATTGCGAGATAAACAACCTGCATCGACGAAACGCCGCCTTAGAGAAAGCAAATCGTCGAAGGGGCGTTTGCCAACGCGTTGCGATTCGAAAGCTGATGCGAAGTTTCTTTGCGCGTATGTCTCACGCCATTAACAGGCCAGTAGCCAAGTTTTAGCGTTTGGGAGTGGGGGTAATATATTTCAGGGGAGCAATATGTTTGTTTTTGTTATTTGTTCAATAAACAAATTTCTGGGCACAACAAACTTTGGTGGAGGGCACAAACAGTTGGGGTCACTGCCCCCGAATGCCTTTCCCACGGCTACAGGCCAGCATAACAAACGGGCGACAGTTTAACGAGGGTTCAACGGAAGAACTATACACGGGTTTCGGAGGAGGGTAAAGCATTCCCAAAAATTTAACACTTTCAGAAAAACACAACAGTATTTGCCTTAATTTGCTCATTTTTGCCAGTTTTACAAAGAAATCGCCCGATTAACCCCTGGCTGCTGTCGTAACTACGCTATCACTAAAATTATCTCGGCCGACAAGTTGAACCTTGTAAGAAATTAACGCTTTATTATGGAAAGCAACCGACAGTGGACTCAACCTGAAATAACACGATGCTACTTATGATGTAATCGTACCCTAAAGCACTCCAGGGTATGGTCAGGCTTTTTGAAGGAGAGCAACGGGCAGCGGTCCGTTATCAACACACCCACAGTCAACAAGCTGTTGACAAACCTGAAATAACACGATGCTACTTATGACGCAATCGTACCCTGAAGCACTTCAGGGTCTGAGCAGACTTTACTGGCAGGAAAAGGCAAGCTGTTTTTAAGAATTGATGAAATTTCCGTTAGCCGCTTGTATATCGTCCTTGTTTGATGCCAAGCGACGCAGCCATTGTTGCCCTGGCAATTCTCATGTTTCGTCAACGAGCTGCGGGTGTAATTCTACGGAGGGTCAATCGAATCTGACAGAGCACCACTTGTCAGGTGGAGCATATTATCGCATAGCTAAAACGGTGCGGCTCAAAGCAAAGCCAGTCGCACCACACATGACAGCGGCTTCCGGGGATTCTTCCCAGGAGAAGTAACAGCCTGTGTGAAGACGAAAACACAGGAAATGCTAACTTAAAATTCTTGAAACAAACAGTTGATCCGAATTTTCAACCTCTTCGTTGTTAACTGTTTGGGCAGATTCGTCGTTTCTAACTTTTGAAAGCATGTCAGTCCATAAGTGAATGCAGAGCATCTTTTTATAATAAGCAGTTGTGCTGCGAGTTTTGCAAAGAGCATCCAATTTGTGTCTACTCGGTATTTTTCAAACTGAAGCGTTGCAAACTGTGATCGATTTACTTGCCGCCTTTTTGGCTTGTAACTACGAAAAAATAGATATGCTTGCAAGTTTTAATCATTTTTAATCATCGCTGAAGTATGAAAGCAGAAAGCAGGCAGATTCCTCAGAAGCTTGCCAACAGGTTGAAGTTTGTTTTGCTGAAGCGTTGTAATTGCTATCGTCTTTGACTTTTACCTTTATTCAAATGTTATAGACAAGACGTTGGCGAGAAATTACCGGGCAGGCGTTCGATTGGCGCCTTGCCTTTATAAGATCTACATATAACGACTAAGCGCAGTTATGCACGGAATGTTCACTACTCACCGGTATATGATGCCGCGCTCGTGCAGGTAGAACAAGCCGAGGGCTATTTCCGCCGAGTAAAACCTGCAGAGAAAGTTTTCACATCGTTTCAGTCACGCCGGCCGCCAGCTATTGTTTGCAGAAGCGCGTGCGAACAACAGTGAAAGCGCAATATTGACTCGGAGTGAGGCGGGCAGCGATTTGCTGTTGCGTTGCACGAAGAATCACGTCACGCTTCCGGCTCTTGCTGCCGCCAGCAACAAAAGGCAAACGACAGTGGCTTAGCATTGTGGTTAGCAGCGTCGCGTCAGACGAAGCTGAAGTATCAACAACCGGACAACGTTGACACGCGCGACCGGCGGCGCTCAACGCGAAGGCAGTTGACTGCGCGCGCCGCAAAGACGGCGCACGCTTAAGTCAGACACTGGCAGCGAAAACAAACGTTGTTAAATCTTCTCACGGGAATAACGCGAGCACGCTGGAGGCATGGCAAGCGAGCACCACGTTTTTCGGCTTAAGTTTGCACACACGCGTTTGTTTGCTTTCAAAATCGCCGCTGGCTCTCTTTCGAGATTTTGTGTGGTTAGCGATTGGTTGCTTCGGATTTGAATTTCAAGAAACGCGATCCCGGACCGCCGACTGACTCTGGCGTACAGGAACGACTTACACCGCCTGCGGTTCTTTGAACTTGCCCACTTGCTGGATGTGATACATCAAGTCACCGCCGTTGATGTATTCCATGACGAAGAACAAGCGATCCTGGAACAAGAAGAAAGACTTGTGTCTTGCCAGGATTTTTTGAGGCGTTTTAGGGACCCGATTCGGGTCCCTACAATCAGAGAAAATTATCGTCGGGTCCCTAAAATCAGAGAAAATCGGGTCCTTAGAATCAGAGAAATCGGGTCCCTACAGATCCATACCGGGTACCTAACATTTTCCTTGAAAAAAACTGGTTTTGCCAAAGCGGCGAAACAGATTGGCATTCATGACGACAAATCTTGTTTTCAAAAGAAAGTAGCGGATAAGGGGGAGAATCAAGACAAAACTAAAACTGGCGGTCATTGCTAACGTCCGGGAAAGTCATGGCTTTCAAATCCGACATAACTGCTACATTTTTGGCCCTAAACTAAAAGGTGTAACTAGGATTTGACGATTTCCCCGCAAAAAATGGCGATGTGCAGCAAAAGTCATGGCTGCTGTGATATTTTAACGTCTTAGGAATAAAAATGATTGAAAAACAACGGAACTACCTGCTATTTACCTGCATATCTCGGCGTGCAGTCAAGGCACGTTCAGTAATCCTGTAAACAGAGCGCGGATACCACGCCAGCTTTGTGTTCACTGAGGGTCAAAAGCCCGGGTGTGGTTCGGTTGCTGTCTCACAGTCGCTCATTTGCAACAGCATCATATCACACCATTTGCAACAGCATCATATCACACCATTTGCAACAGCATCATATCACACCATTTGCAACGGCATCATATCACACCATTTGCAACGGCATCATATCACACCATTTGCAACGGCATCATATCACACCATTTGCAACGG
>JGI24159J19872_10014076_pt1 | contig 10357 bp, 3 predicted proteins | sample Ectturendosymbi4_FD_19872 | JGI IMG/M metagenome (IMG submission 19872) | reverse complement strand
CACCTGTTTTCTGCTGTACGTAAAAACATTCGAATTATAAGCTTAAAATACGACGATAATTTGCCGACATTGCATTTAGTAAAAATATAATGGAAAGAAAAGGTATGTCAAAGATCATAATTTTTACGGTTAATGGTGAAGCTTCACCGATATTTGTACTACATTTGTAAATTTGACTAACAGCGCTATGAAGCCAACTTGATTGAAACAAATGTGGAGTCTTTGACCCCAGTAAGCACCCTCACTACAAAACTTCAAGAGAGTGTGCTCACCCCAGGCAAGACATTATAGGTCATTAACAACTAACCATGCTATCGTAAGAGCATATTTCTACTCTACTAGCAACAATGCTAACGGAACGCATGGAAGAAAGGGAAAAGTCACTTATGATTCCACCAGTGTTGGTGGCAACTTACCTTGATCCAGAGTACCAAGTGCTTTTGACTGAAGAACAGCGAAACTCAGCCAAAATTGAGCTCCAAGCCTTCTGCTTATAAAAGCCTTCTGCTACTGAAACACCAAGAGGATAGCTTGTGCAGTAGAGAAGTGCCTAGTAGCATACTAGAGTCAAAGACCATGAATTTACACCTGTGCAGCTGATGCTTATGTCCAAAGGAAAGGAGACGAATTTGAGTCAGGTCGTTTGATCATCTTTTATCACATCCCTAATCAACTTTTTTGACTTGAAGAATTATACAAAAGTAGATTGTGCGTTTCATTACTGGGCTGAACAAAATAGTGCCATGCCCCCCCCTCAGACCCTAAAAATGAAAAAATGTATAAACAGTATTCGGCAGCGGCGCAACTAAGGGGGGGCAAGGGCATCAATTTAAAATAAACTGACTTTGTTTTCTGGTCACTGATATATGCACTACGCAAATTTCTTTATGACTACTGTACGTTTCCTCTGCTTGATTTTCATTTTACGATTTTATTCTTTCACTGACAAAATTGCTTCACACGTGGCTGTTAAGTAACGTAACACAGGTAACTATGAACATCAGAAAAAAAGCTTCAGCTGGCATGAGATTTGAGCCCACAAACTTCAATAAACGTCTTCGATAAGCGATACATGACTAAAACTTATAACATCCAAGCATGCATATAGGTTTATTTCATGAGCCTCAGACAACAAAAGTTCAGTTGTCTGTCTCACCGGCTACTAAGTCTCGTTAAAACATTATACTAAAACTTGCTTCCAGAATGCACAGAAATGCATATTTTTAGGTGTAATTTTGCAAAATTTTCTCGGGGGTATGTCCCCGGACCCTCCTACAATAGTCGTGCCTTTGGCACTTCCCCTAAAGTTGATTTGTGATGTCACACGATTGTGACGACACTTTGCCTCCCTTCGGAAATTTTCTGCGTACGCCACTGAATGTACCTCTATAGCGTGGATCAACCGCATTTCGTTTATTATCAGAGGTGTTAGAATAGGGCGTTATTTTAACAGTAGGTACGGAAAAGTATGGAAGATTTCAGGTATAGGATTTGTATGGAAGATTTTGCCTGCTATGGAAGATTTGCATTCCATTCCATAGTATGCCCTGATTACGCCACAGGAACTTTCACGAACTTATTCACTACAATGCGGTGTCTTGAACCTGCTACATTCCAAAGTGGTGTTAGAACAGTAGGTCTTGCCCGGTAACTTGCTATGTACTCTTGAAACGTTCGTAGATGATGTTTTTCTTGGTCCCACATGTGCTTGAAAAATATAACAGGATATGCAGCATAAATTGTTTCAAAATAAAAATACCAGCATATATTGTACAGTCAACAAGTTTGACAGCAGTTTCACTTCCCAACTGCAATTCTGCCCCGAAAACAGTATGTTCCAAAAAGTTTTCCATCACCTGAGGTGTAGGTATCTACAAGCTACATGCCTGAAGTAGACTTGTTGTTTTGTAGAGTAAAATTTATTCATAAATTAGCAGTTCAACGTATGTGAATTTTACACGTGTTTTCACTGACTTACTCTTCTTGTAGACCTGCTTGGACTTCGCAAAAATGCTTCTCGAACTAAATCGAGTATCTTTTGCTCGCTGCTATTTGTCCAGAACACCCTAAACCAGCCATGTCCAACCGAAATTGCTTACTGAGCCAAAAATTATGTTACTGTCTTAACCAGGGCTGCACACTGGATGATTTGCTTTGATCTAAGCAAACTAAATTTACTTTGAGATGATGTACTGAAACCGTTTGGATCCTACCTGTAATGGTATTGACTGTTTGGCACCTTTAACCACTCCCTAAGTGTGATTTCATAGGCAAGTTCAGTGCCAATGGAACAAGGGTAGAAATCTGAAAGCTAGTAAAAGTTCTGCACCAATATCAATGGACATGTGGAAATCTCCCAGCACGCGGTACAGATATGATAAAGTGGAATTGAGGACCACCAGCATCAAAAAAGTCAAATTTAAGATTATCAAAACAAGGACAGGTTGTCAGTATGCAGGATACTTATACTACAACAAGCACCTGAACTGGGCATCACAAAACCTTCGGCTGGGCCGCATGTGGCTACGGATTGGACATAGCTGCCATGGAACCCTGGTGTTGTTCACTACAGACTTTCATTGTGCTTTTACGCCAGTGTGCTGTGAAAAAAATTTCAAAAAATGGAGCTAGGCAGCATGCTCATAGTATGACCAGCAATGGAACTTCATTGTACACCATGAGGTATTGCAATCTTCATCTTGGCCTATGTTCAAATTAAGCCACCAATATAATGGGGAAAACGTTGGCTGCCAAAGTAAAATTGCTTACTAGCATGGGGAGGAATAAAACAGAAAAAGTAACACTTAGCATATATTTTATTTATAATCCAGTACAACATACCTAGGCATACCATATGTCCCATTTTACTCTTGGTTTGAAGGTTTTGTCCCAGCGTCCCAGTCAGTCAAACAATAAGTCCCAGTTAGGCGTTCAGTCCATCAGCATAGCCCTACACGAATATTAGCATGCTGCAATTGGTCTGTTTAGCCAACTTACTGAAGAGTCATGCGTGATGTTGTATTTTCTTGTTTCATTGTGTTAGATGTAGGGCTGGGTTCATGACATATTTTTCAGACCATAAGGCGGATTTGAATCCTTTAATTTTCTCAAAATTCCAAAGTGCGCCTTATAATGCGGTGCACGTAATGTATGGATCTGGTTGCGCTTTCTCATCTAGAACCAATTTTATGTGGTAAACGGTGCTATTTATTTAATTGTTACCTGCAATTTTATTGTAAACAGCCCATCGTGTTACATAATAAACCAACAATTGCAATGAGCAGCATATAGAGTAGCTAACACATACCACAGATCATATTACTCCACGAGGCTTCTGACTACATTGGCGCACACTGAATCAAACCTGCACGCAACTTTTATTTTATTCTATTTGTGCCTAACAGATCAAGCATGTGTGACAGGTTAGACTCCTTGGTATGTGCAGTAATCTAAGGGACTTTAATCTGTCCAATTAAACTCACTCGTATGTTATCTGAGTTCTGCTTCATTTAATGCGCCTTACAACCCAGTGTGCCTTATGGTCCGAAAAATACGGTATTTGCAACCTTTCCTTTACATGATCAAGTAATTTTGTTGTTACTTCAAGTAATTTGCTTTTAGAAAAGTTAAGATTTTAGAAGCTACATATGTTGACTGTAAATGCAATATTATGCATTACATGCATCATCACACATGAAATAAGCCATTGAGGCGAATAAATTTCTTGCATGTGCAGAGCACTTTGTGAGTCACAATTGTTGATTATCATCATGATTATAATTTGGAGAAATTCATTTGCATTAAATTGAATCGGGACCATCAGGTGCGGATTTTGTCTGAACCACCCATTATGTGATTTAAAAATTGCAATGATTGTGATGTGCTTGAATGTTTTTAAGTCGAAATTTCGATTTTCCGTATTTGCTTGAATTACTTAAATAATCTGTTCGAAATTACTTATGACTATAACAAATAAATTTTTGTTACTTGAACCCAGCCCTAGTTAGATATGAAGGTAATTGTTACATCATTGTAGCAGGTAACTGGTCCAGTAATGGTTTGATTGTTAGTGCATTCGCTAGTTCAAATGTTTAAAAATTTACAAATGCTTGAACATTGTTTCGTTTCTTAGTAAAGAGCATCATTTTAGTTTTTCTTGGTGTCTAAGCTACAAGAATCCAAAACAGCTACATACTCCAGGTAAGATATGAACCACATTTATCTGATAAGTGTTAACTTCCCAGCAGACTTTTGAAACCCCATTAAAATTATATACATCTAATTTCACTCCTATTTAAATCTGTCTACATTTTTATAACTCCAAAATCCAATTAAATATGTGTGGCAGAACCTCTATGACAGAAGAGGATGAATTTGAGAAATTTCGAAGCTGTCTCAAGCAAGGAGGTTGGGGTCATTGAGCTGCCTAATAATCATCAGACCATGATATGCACCTTCCTATCAGTTCACTTATGCATGTCTGAAGAGCTCAGTGTGCCCTTAGCAGAGACTACTTGAGCCATTGCTGGATCCCTGTCAAGTGTCACTGATCTGGACCAGAGTGTACCTGGGAATAATAATGACTAGAGGGTATTCTAATTTTTCTAAAACTACAGAACAACTTGACTGCATCACTTGGTGACTGAACAATAGCACTTTTAGGCTCTGGTTATTATTTGCTACCTATTCTTCGCTTCAGTGTTTCATGCACACCACAATAACAATTTAATCCTAAATTTATGCCACACACCTGTATGTGTGTATACATACAGTTAACCTCGGTTAATCTGGATCTTTGCCAAAAGCGAATAAGATTGATGGTACAAATTATTTCCAACATTTTTCTTTATAAAAATATTTTTTTTATCTGTTGTTTTTTTAATCCAGTTTCACATCTCGTAATCTGGATTTTTCTGCACTTCCACAGTTTTGTGTTCTTAAGTGCACTGATTGGGTTCTAAGAAAGATTCGGCAGCATTCAGATGCAACACAAGCGTGCTCATGATCATCAACGAGCACATAGAATTATCATAACAACGATGGCAAATGCGTGCAATGTTTGACTAATCATAGAGACGATTATTATGTCACACACGGAGAGAACGTATTGCATTGAACTTAATGCTCAAAACATGTGCTGCACCACTGCTTCAGTCTATTGATCAGTGTTGAGCGTTTGTACAGCATTATCTCTGCGTGTATTGTACTTGATAAGATGTCTGTAGTACATTACCTTCCAAACAGAGTGACTGCTTATGGACAAGTCGCAAGAATCTCTGCGTCAGTCCAAAATCTCAGATTTTTTGCAGCCAAGTGATCTAATATTATGAAATTAAGATTGTCCAAAACTGCCTGGATATGCCGGTTACTAGTCTGATGTACCACTGCAAATGCATCAATAAATTTGTTTTGCTTCTGCGAAAGTCAGCTGTTGGGTTGTAAATGTGTTTAATTTAAGTAATTTTCACCACTATCTCAGTACTTCGATGATGTCAGGTTAGAAATAACCATCTTCGATTAATCTGGATCTTTGCCTAAACCAGATAAAATCGTTGGTCAAACCGAATCTGGATTAACCGAACTTTACTGTATATATATGTATAAAATCATCATTTCACTTCATGCAATGCAGTTTATTACTTACACAAAAAATCTATTCATATAATCCTTTCAACTTCAAAGTTACAAAATCCAATAATCATTTATAGAAATGTAGCTTGTTTAACATGTTCGCTGCCAGTGTACGAATGTATCGTATCTAAAAATCACGCATCGAGCTGCTAATTTTGCGCCACTCACCAACTCCATAACTTGCCAGTCAATTGTGCTAGAGAGTTGTTCAAACCCTCAAATGACTCGACAAGTTTTTGAGTCTGCAGTGAAACAAAAAAATTTTGGTTTGAGTTTTTTATGAGTGACAACATAAGTGACGTAGGTTTTTGGCCATTTTGGCTTCTGTTACCTGCTGGGCTGTGGAGCCATCATAAAAATGACACAGCTGTGGAGCTATCGTAAAAATGACACATGCTTGACAAGACAACCTGGTCAACATTTCAACAAGGTTGGTTTGATTCTAATGTTTCAACTTCAACTCAAATAAAGTTACAGTTAAAAGCTCAAGGTTTTCTGTAAGCTTTTGAGGAATCAGGTGACTGGGTTCTCCTTTCAGCTTTCTGTGATGATTCACGCTTGCACTTGCTTATATTCAAGTAAGTACTCTCCACAATGGGGGAAAGCAAAGAATTGATCATCAAATTTTTGAAATTATCTTTTGAAATAATCAGCAGATTATATTTTAGGCTTCAAGTTGTTTGCTTTCTCTGCTTTTACTTCAACCTTTTAACTTTTTACCCAAAAACTTTGCTTGCGACATTCAGGAACTGGGAATGTGCAATTTTATGTTAAATTGATTTCCTATCAAAAATTTGCTGATCTACTCCTTGCTTACCCCCACTGTGATGAGTACTTACTCAAACAAGGCTATATATTTAGTGTTTTCATAATAAACTTGACTCTTGCCTATCATTCTTGAAGAGACCAGTTAAACTGCTTTTGATTTGATCTTCACAGCAACTTAGGATATTTGCCACATTTCTGCTAATACAAATAATTAAATGAAACATACTTGAATTGTTGGTCCAACATCAGTCTTCCCAAGAACAAACATCTGGCCAGCATATATGCGATCAGCACCAAGCTCACCTGTAAATTTTTGTGTGAAAAAGCATTGGCAACGATGCAAAATACTACTTACTATAGTCCACTGAAAACATGGGCTATCCATCACATGTACCATTCGGCATGACAAAATGATTGAACTTTTGTCATGTGACAGTTTTATAAATATAATTTGGCACAAGAGTAGGGTTGAAGTATTATTTGTTAGTCAAAAGTTTGTGTAAAAGAGAGCATCTACTGCAGAAAATGCAAGTGTCTGCGACATTTGGCCATTGGACTTGATCAAACAAGATTCACAGAAATAGACCTTTTTTATTCATTCCTTTTATAGCAGTGAAAAATCATGGTGTTGGGACCAAGCGTCAGTTGTGTCTTTTACTTCCTCATGAGGGGTTCCTGTTTAAGAAAGGGAAGCAGACAATTGATGAGGCCCTTACAGACATGAGATGATGACAGGAAACATGGCAGAGACATGTCTGCAGCAGAATGAAGGCCAAGGCCTGCATGCCAGATTGGTAGGGTTGCTTGTAACCAGCTTTCTTTTCAAAAAACACATTACATATTTTTTCCTTGTTGTTTTTATAGCAGTATCAAACACTTCCAGTTCCTTTTTGCACTTGAAGCATGGGGCACTACGCAGCAAATATATGAGTTCAGGGATTGAGCAGTAATTTTTTAAGATGAAAAATGCTATGTGGCTCAATTAGTTCAGGTTTTCTATAATATTGTCAAGCACTTTGGTTTTTAAAACTTTTTTGCCATGTGGTTAGGCCATGAAAGAACAAGTGGCATTGACTGCAGCCTCACAGCCCCCAGGGATGCCTACTCCAACCTGGGAGGACTAGAGTAACTGTCAAAGCATTGCGATGTAGGGTCTGAAACAAACTTTAGCAGCTAGACATTGGTCTGTGCAATCTACAGCAGTGGCTCTAAGGTCTCCGTTACTTTTGCGCAGTCCATGGAGTTGTGCACCATAAAAGGCCGGATGGCAGTTGGGTGATGACCATTCGTAAGGTGGCTGATTAATTCAGCTAGCCTGGTAAGGAGGGAAGTGCTGGCATCACCCGCACAGGTAGAAAGAAATGCAGTCTTTCAAATGTTGTGGCCTCAGGCCCTAAAGAGATTGCAGCATGTATTTGACTAAAACATATGGGTGAGGTAGTGGCATAAGGGGGTAGCTTTAGGTCAGCTAGGGCCTGGTTGTGCTTTTGTTGGAGAGAGTCAACTGATTCTTTGCTGGGTTAATGAAAGATCTAATACCAGATAGAATTAATGAGGCGCCTTTGAAGTCAGATAGTTGTTGGTTTACCACTCTCTTCGTGTTTTTGGCTGGGTCACTGTGGGGGTTGGTTGGTGTGGGTTGTGTGTCTGGGAAAGGCTTCAAAGGCTTCAGGCATTGGAAAACACTCAGATTCTAGGTATTCACTGATTCTTGGATTAATAGAAGCAGTCAAGGAAATTCCCTCTGATCCAAGGCCTAATGACAGGAGGTAGAAGGGGGAAGCATAGCATATGCTGCCAGTCCAGTAGTGTGTTTGAAGAAATGGCTTTGTTGATGAGCTTGTCAGGTCCTAAAGCAAAGGAGGGACATGCTGCATTGGGGATGCGGTTATTGAAAGATCTCAGGAATTGAACGAGAGCATCAAACACAAGGGGATTAAGTGGGCGGGTGCTTGAAGTTGGGGTTCTTAAAGAATATGTTGGGTTAATGATGGGGTCGCAGATTGCAGAACCAGTCAGAGAGTTTGGTAGTCTCTGTTTTTGATATTTTCATGCAGAAAAGGTGAAAGGGTCGGTCACATTGTGAGCATTGAATCTTGACTTTTTCCATGAGTCTGTTTGGCTAGGACAATGCTGAACTGTATTTTCTGATTATTTAACTCTAAATTTTTGCATCGCTTCCTGGGAAATGCATTTCATTTGTAATGTTTTTTTCAAGGGATGGAAGGAGACCTGATGGATTGACTTTGCACCCCTGGTACATAGGTCTAAACCTAGCAAGAGACGTGATAGTTTGACACCTGTGCTCAGTGCCACTTCAAAAACAGTGCTATTCAGTCAGGCATCAAAGCAAGAGGCTGCAGTTGCAAAATACTGAAAGTACAATGATCTCCTTAACAATTACTACTTTCAATCAGTTGCAATTAGAACCACTGATATTGTGTATGGTAAGTCTACTGACTCTTTTTTGAGTGGCCTTGCAAACAAACTTATTGATGTCTAGTGATCACAAGGAACAACAGAGGTTCCACCAGCACTTGTCCTTGGCTGTGATCAGAGAGAATGTTGCCAGCATATATTGGCCTATCTACACTGTGCAAGTCTGATTTGATTTTAGCTATTCTAGTGTATTACTATCTGCTATTTGCTTTTGTTTCAACGCATAGTAATTAGTTATTGCTTTCCAAATGTTTGTGTTTTCTGTAAGTTTTGTTGTCCTCTTGTGCAGTGTTTAACTAAATCTCTTGACTTAATCATAATGACTGTTGCAGTATTGTGATACGATCCACTCCACTTAAAACATCTAAGAATAACTTTTTTATTCATGCATTCACTGCTGTGTACAGATTCATGCATTCACTAATGCATGGCAAAACTGCTTACATTTGACATCTCTTATATTTGGCATCTTTTGCATTTGGCATCTATTATGTTTAGCACTATCAGTGATGAATCTTTCTTACAATTTTATTTAGAAATAAAAATTGCTGTTCAAATAGTTAAACACGAAATAACATTTTTTCATAAAACATCTGTAGTTTTAAATTTCAAATGGACAATACTTACCTGCATGATCAACACGAATTATTCTATCATAAAGTTTATTAAGCTTTCCATTTGATATTGTTTTTCCTTGGCTCATATACCTTCCAGTAAACATGAACAGCTCTCTTGGAGGCAAAATCTTTATTTTGAACACATGAGCCAATACACTACTTGCAAACATTTCTCATATGTAAGAAAGAAAAGCTAAGGCGGCCTAACCTACTGCAGTAAAGCAAAATGCATACTGAAACAAAAAACACATTGAATAGTAAAAGATTTAGCACGATATATTAACCTAGCAATATCACTGCATTCAAAACAAACAATGTTTTGTACCTGGAAGAATGAAAAACTGTATAAACAATAAGGGAGTTAATAGTTATTGTTTTTGGCATCAGCAGCAAAAGCACTGCTGGAGCTTTTTTGCCATTAACCAAACCCAATTGGTTGAATTGGTCACATGACAAGGACAATATGCTTAGATTAGCGTTTCGTTCTTCTCAAGTGACCTAAAACCCAACCCAAATGGTATGGTTTATTCATGCATTTTTGTGACTCAAATCAAGAAATAACACGAATGCAGCAAGAGGAAAAACAATGACATTAAAGATCACAAATTGACTTCATGATCGATGAGAATATAAAAACATCAGATGTTTCAGATAACACTAAACGGAGGGCCGGGCGGGCTGGAGGGCCGTGTTCCCAAATGAAAAACATGAATTTTCCTCTGGCTGGCGAGCTGCACAGAAAAGCGGGCCGGCAGGTAAAGATGGCACGGGCCGCTATCAGTCCAGTCTTCGGGCCGTCCGCTATGGTTTTGAAACAGTCCGCTAGCAATTTTTTTAGCGATGACGTCACTCCGGGCCGCTACAGTCTGCTCGCCAAAAATTTTTGTTTTTTGCAAAGTTTC
>JGI24159J19872_10014073_pt1 | contig 10360 bp, 7 predicted proteins | sample Ectturendosymbi4_FD_19872 | JGI IMG/M metagenome (IMG submission 19872) | reverse complement strand
ACAGTTTTGTTGCAGTTGAAAATAATCCCATGCGATTCTGCATAAGCCTGGCACACATCTAGTATTCTTTGCAACCAACGTACACTTGGACAAAACATACAAATATCATCAGCAAACATCAAGTGATTTAATAGGACTTCACCAATATAACACCCTGTTTTAATGTTGTTTAGTTCATTGGATAACTCATCTAAATAAACAGCAAACAAGTATGGGCTCAGTACTCTCCCTTGTCTAACCCCATCAGAAACATGAAACGGTTCAGGAATATGTTTGCCCCATTTTATTTGCATCGTTTGTTCCTTGTACCAATGTTTCAGTAGGCGCACAAAACACATTGGTACCTTTCTTTGAATTAGTTTCTCAAATAATTTCATGTATAGTACTCGATCGAATGCTTTCGAGGCATCTAAAAACACAGTATGCACAGACATGGGCGCAATTTTGTTGCAAAATGTGGGGGGACAGATTGGTGTGAAACCAATATATTACGAAACCTAAAGAGAAAATGGCATACTATATCCTCACTGTCTGAAAAAGTGGGGGACGCGTCCCCCGTGTCCCCCACCTTATTTCGCCCATGTGCACAGATGAACCATGGGTTACAAAGTACGGTATGAAGCAGTTTGCTTCAACAAAAATGTACATTGATCAGTAGGCTAACCAAATTGATTGTCTGTGGTACCAAGGAAAGGAGAGGTGCTAGATAATATGAAATGTTCAAGTAGCTTTGACACCACTATGGCTGTAGCCACAGGTCTGTAATTTGATGTGTCAGACATATTCCCATTCTTGTTTTTGCATACAGGAACTATTGCTGTGCTTAACAGGAATTGGGTGCATATCCGTGAACAATGCACATATTAAACCAGGGGAGTGCAACATTTTTTGTTGGTGGGTCATACTACCAACTTCAGACATCTATGTGGGCCACACGAAAAATTTAGTTTTTTCATGTACATTAGGATTTTCATGTACGATGGGGAAAAATCAGAATATTGGCAAGGGCCACACTAAATGGCTTGGTGGGCCGGGTTGTGGCCCGCGGGCCTCCTGCTGCACACCCCAGTATTAAACAGTTCACTGAGAAAAAATGCAGAGATTCATCTGCATACAGCAAGTGCCCTGCAGAAATAAATCAGGCCTTGGAGCTTTGTTTAAGGGCAGTTTTTGAAGAAGTGGTATCAAGGAGACAAAAGAACACATGGGCATTTCAAGACCCAGATTGTCCTCTTGGAAGTCTATGCTGTGTTCCACAGACTCTGCAAACCTATTGACAGAGTTTTCAGAGTTTAATATTCCCTCAAAATAGTCTTTTCACATTTTAACAATCTCTGAACCACCATTTGCCTCTCCCTCCAATGTTGGTAGTGATGAGGATCTGTTTTTGTTGTTGACCTTTTGCCAAAATGACTTCTTGGTTTTATCAGCTTGTAGTGCAGCTGCTAGGCTATTAGCCTTATGTATTTCAACATCTTTGCGGCAATGCCGCAAAGATGCAGGACTCATTATCACCTCGTGATATCGCATAAAACTGATCAAAATCAAGGGATCTGTTACGTCACAATAGCTATTGTTACGTCACAAAAACGTTTGGGGCCCGCAATAAATTTCCTCATGTGAAAGTGGCCCGCAGCACTAAAAAGGTTGGACACGCCTGCTCTAATCGAATATGAGTTTAGGATTAGCGGACATACCCAGAAACCTGAAGATTTCGAAACCATACAGGAGAAACTAACCACTTACAGTATTTCGACCGAATGCTTCAAAGCAGTGGTCGCCGGCCTGTGGCCCGTGTGGCCATTTATTGTGGTTCACGGTCAAAAATAGAAGGAATACTCGGTTGACAAAATATTTCGTTCTGTCCCTTCATTCTTGTTATTGTAAGTAAGTAAGCTCACATTCCAAGGATACAGTTACTCAATGAGGTCGCAGTCTCATTTCACTAGCAGCGTTTTGTTCAACCTCGATCGACTCCATTCATTCTCAGACTGCGGCATAACGTTACAGTCTCACCTATGAAATCACAATTATTATAATAACGACGATTGTCTTATACCTGAGAAAATCTACCCACCACCAGTTAGGCGATACCGGTGTCAAGCGAAATTTCTGACTTGCGAAATTTCTGATTTCACACCATGTGAACATGCATAGAGCAATATTCTACGTATCAAATACGTTGAGAAAACTGATGATTAGGGCTTACAGTTTAGTGTTTAGGTAAGTGTTTCGGGTTAGGGTTGGAAAAGGAAAAATAATTGAGGTCTGAGATTAAGTCCAATATTTTTCAGTGGTTATACTTATTCTCGAACAGTAAACTTGTTGTCTGTATCTGATATCTAACCAAAAAGTTTCAATTTGCACAACACACATCAAAAAATAATTACCGAACTTTGTTCTTTTATTCTGAGCAGCAAAATAACTGAAAAACAATATTAGGTCAGAAATTTCGCAAAGGTCAGAAATTTCGCTTGACACCGGGCTGGTGAAATGAATTCAAGTTTCACTTGTGGGAGAAGTAATGCACTAAAGTTTTCACCTTCGTGTGGTATGGAGAGTAGTTTGTAGAAACATATGAGAGCAACATTGGCAGTATTGCTATCGCTAATTGTGTAAAGTTTTTGAGTGCAATGGTGGTAATCCAGGTGTTTTACTTCCAGGTCTGTTTTTTTCATGCCTTTCTAGGTTTTTCTTCTTGAAATCTTGGGTTTTCAAGATTTAACTACGTAGCGGTGATTAAGATATGGTATGAAGTTTTACTTGTAGTCTCCGTCTTTCTTTATCTTGTTTTATGAACTCATTCTAAGTGTCTTAGTCTTCAACGTTAACTGCTGAACAAGCAAGTGATACCATATAAGCTGTAAATATTAGCAAGTCGCAGTAAGTTCAACTTCAAGTGACAGTGATACTAATGAAGCAAACCCGAAGAAAAAGGTTAAGTGGCACGCACCTACAAATTTAAGGTAGGCCTAGGCTACTGCAGTGGTTGAAAGATTCAGATCTCAAAGATTTGCTACAGCAGGACAGTAGGAATGAAGATTATATTCATTCTAATTGCTGCTAGTTGATAACCCTTACAAATGTAAACAAGTATATGTGACAACAACATAAAGATTCAGACAGACAGAAAAGTTCATTATTGCATTGAAATCATTGCTGCATGTTTTTAAGCTATGTGTGTTTAACAACTGCTAATTGGCGTTTGCTGTGACTAGGTCTGGCTTTTTTAGTTTTTTCGTGACTAAATCTGTTTTGTTCGCTTTTCTTGTGACTGGATCTGGCTATTTTTGGCTTTTTTCGTGACTAGGTCAGGTTTTTTTTGGCTTTTTTCGTGACTAAGTCTGACTGTTTTTGTGAGTAGGTCTGGCTTTGTTTGGTGAAAACAGGTTGGCAACCCTGCTTTACCGTAACAGTTGAGCAAAGAATGTAAACAAACGAAAGAAGAGGTTNCTTAGTTATGTTACAGTTTGCTTTTTCTGCCCAGTGGTTTCGCTGTTGCATGTTAAAGCTCTTGGTGTGAACACGNAATAGCATTATGCTTTTATGGCCCGTATGGCTAATTCATACATATATGTGCTATAAAGTTTAAAGCAAAAATAAACGTGTATTTTCTGTTTCAAAAGTTTTACTTTCTTCATGGTGTATCTTTCGTCAGTATTGTGCCTATGTGTAATATTTAAATTAATAAAAAGGGCGGACATTTAAAGTTTGCCATGGAGGCCGTTTTGCATCGACACGCCACTGGGTTCCGTGCAAGAGTAAAGAAAATTTTGTAGGTTATTGCATTAAATGGCGTGTCCAACGGTTGTCCGCGCATGCTACCACTAGTCACTTTTCAGGTGTTTCTCCTTCTGTTTGATAGATGCACCTTCTGATTGTTTTGTAACTGCATTCGTCGTTGTACGGTTTTGTGTACGTTAACACTAGATTTACCAAGGCGTCGTTTTCGACACCAGGTGATTTTTCATTGGCATTTTTGCAAAATCTGCACACCCTGTGAGTTCGAGATTTATTCACTTTTCCTAAGAAACCTGCAACTTTTCAAAAATATGATTGGTGCGATTCTGTTTCATTTTTGTGATAGTTATTTGATCCCTTTAATTTTTGCACCCCGCCGTTTAACATGGTGTCGTTTTCGACGCCCAGTGCCTGGAGATAGCTAAAACTAGTTACTTGTTTCTCGTGGTGTTTTTTTTCACACCTAAATAAGTTGATTGTTTCATGTGCCGACTGAAATGTTTGCAATCTGGTGCCAAACACGTTGTTTTGTTTGGACTTCAATGTTGTTTCTCAGGTTTTACTGCATATATTGGAGATGCCGTTGTACAGTGATGCAGGTAGTTGTTGTTTACACTGTGCATTTAGTGAAGTTATTTCTTGTTGCTGAACTTGTTTAGTTGTTCTTCTGTCATGACGCACATTCGAATGACAGCGAAGAATATTGCTGCTGTGGCCCTTGACTGGTACCGGTATACGGATGATGACATATCAAACGAAGACGAACAGAAACATGAATCAGGTGACGATGTAGCCGTACTTGCTATTGATCAGTCCACACCAGCTGAGCAGCAGTTAAGACGAAGAGGACATCAGTAATTAAAAAGTTGATGCATCTACAAGAATATGTCATGGTGTCTTGAGTGCAAGCACTATTGTTTATGGCAGATCATCATTGGTAGAAAGAACCTAGGGACTCAACAGTTTTACTGCTACCACAGTTGTACTTATACAGATTTCTAAAAATATTGGTAGCCGACTACGGTACTTACAATGCATGGAAGCACTTCACACCAGAAGCAATTCTTCATTCAGTTGTCAAATGCACCAACGAAGAAGCTTACAGAGAAGGAGAAAATGACTTTGACTTGAGCATGTGTGAGCTAGAGCCCTTATTGCTCTCCAGTATATCAGAGGACTCACCTACTTCATTTTCTTTACAATAAAACTTACGGTGTTCTAATATTTTCAGAAAACATGACACATGTTAGATTTACTGCTATCCTGAAATATGTGAGTTTGCCAGGCCTGCAGCAGACCGATTCATAGCAGTAATGTTGTTTCCCAGACAATAGCATCCACGTATGAGTGAAAAAACAGGTGAAATTTTTCGTTGACAGTGGACAAGCAGTAGATGCTTCTCTAAACTCACGTTATCCTTTCACTAAATTTATGCCAAAGAAACTCAATGAATACAGCATCACGTAAAAAGTTGTTTCAAAAGTCGAGTGGCAAAATATTGAGTAGAGGGAGATTCATTCTTCAACTGATACACGAGGTGCGCTGATACACGAGGTGCGAAAAAAGTTTCACTTGAAAATGTTGAGGCCAGTCCCTCTTTAATCAACTGAGATCTCCCTCGGAAATATAGAAAATATCATTGAGGTGTAAACAAGGTGTATGTGCATTACTTGCGCAACAAGGTGTATGTGCATTAGATGCAACAATATCATGGAGGTGTAAGCAAGGTGAATGTGCATTACTTGCGCAAGAAGGTGTATGTGCATTAGATGCAACAAGGTGTATGTGCATTACTTGCGCCTCTGTTTCCGCAGAGGAATCCCTACCCCATATGCATTACTTGCAGGAAACTAATTTGTGGCACATGTTCTGCTGGCATTTCAAAAATAACTTACGTAAAATGCAAAGGGTGCTCAATCCCTGATGTTTGAAGCACTTAGGTTTGGAAAACAGGAAGAAAGGTTTGCAGTTTTGTTCTCCAAATTTCAGTAAACGTGCTTCATGTTAATGGTATCTCTGTATTCCACACTATTGTGCCAAAACTATTTTCACTATTAGCAGCTACTTACATTACAATTATGTAAATAGCTGCTTGTGTCTCACAGCATCGCTGGCTACATTCAACTAGTTTTTTTCTTCTTTTGAGACAGTTGTTCTAACCACTGCTTGGCCGCACTAGATCTCGAGGCAGGTGTTGAGCAGCCATTCGATTGTCTCATCGTCCAGAATCGTCAGGCCGTGCAGTCTATGAGGAGGTCGGTGGATTGGACATTGGAGGCAACATGGTCGACGGTTTGTTCTTCTGCGCCACACGCACAGGCCGCAGAAGCCATACCCCATTTGTACAAACAGGAGTGGAAACGCCCGACACCTGTGCGGATTCAACTAGTTGATCAGCTGTCAGAGATAGTCATATCTGTTCGATCGTTTCAAATATTGCAATGCAATGCATTTTGTGTCAACTCCAATAACATAAAAGAATAGCTAGTCTGGATAGACATTTGTAAAATTTTGTAAATTCGTCATTGTTTGCCTTTTATGCGGCTGCAAATGCTTTGGTATCGTTTGCAACACTTCGGCAAACGGCGTGGCAGAAAAATGTTGGTAAACCTAATGTTAATTGGTGAATTACATGACTTCATAAAACCAACAATCAAAATGTTGTCTATCGGAAAAACATCTTCAATTTATTCGGTGTTTCATCACCTCCTGTGTGATTCGAAAAAGGCAGGCAAATTTTTAAACGGAGCTAATGAAATTTTCAGACTTGGCGATAGCTGCTTACTACATGTGTGACGCAGTATTTGAAGCATGGCGTTGTGATGGAGGACGGTTGATAAATGTTTACCATATAATTTATCGTCATAGGCGCATCCAGGCTTAGCTAAAAAGAGAAGGCCAGAAAGGATACAATCGAAGGGCAAATCATTGACAACAAGGTTATGTGACTCCATGTTTCTGCACGTCATCATGTACGTTTAAGTTTGGTCTGCAGCACAAGTTTGTAAAAATCCCAGGAGTCAAAAATGCTAATTGTCTTTTCTTCGGCACTTAACTCGGATTCAGTGTAGTGAAATATATGGAATTCATGATAACTAGGTCCATAGAAACACAACTTGTTTGCAACGATTAGCAAAATTCAATACTCAGTTCAGCTATATATATATCAAAAACAACCAAGTTTTTTGCTGCACAGGATACTGTAAGTTTAAAATTTTGCAGATGTTCTCGGTCATCATAACTGCCTTTGCATCAAACAAAAACCGATTTTTGGCGCATGGCAAAGGTTGGAAAAAGGAGTCGATTCACAGAATAGATGTATCAAACACAGAATTAGTGAAGCAGGCTTTTAGACGCAGAATTTGTTCGTATATCGTAGATAATTCCTTGCACTATATCAAAAACAGGGACGCGAGGGGAAACGGAGGCGGAGGCGCCTTTCATAACAGTAACATACGTAATTTCATGGTTTATGAAGATCGACTTGAAACAAATTTATTGCAGCTATTCGCGCACCCAGAAAAATCATAATGGCCTTCTATAAATTCTGTTATTATTTTTGAGTTCAACTTTGTTGATGTGCAGGAACAAGCATATTTGGTAACGTTTTTTTTGTTCTTTACAAGTTTTCATTTCCCTCAAATTTTTACTGCCCCTCCTCCCCCCTGCCCTACCCCTGCTCCGGCGTCCCTGATCAAAAACACAAACAAATGTTGCTGTTCATACCCCTACACTGAGTGCATTTTTGTACTACGATTTTTTAATCATGTGCTGCAATTTTTCAAATCAGTATCATTACAACAAACACGAGCACCAGCAGGTGATGACGAAATCATTTCGTGGCTTCGCATCCCCCGAAAATAGCTAAACCAAAACAAACTGATATAACAGACAAGGAAATGTCGAATGTCAAATATTTTATGTTTCTCACGTCACCGTAAATCAAAGGAGTAAATAAAAATTCACAGCTTGCTAATTTGAACGTCGAAAGTGGTATTTACTCCCTTCTTGCTAATATATTTGGTCTCAGAAAAATATTTTCCGAAATCTTTGGTGGAAGAAAAATTTGATTTTGGTGGAATCGAAGATCTCTTTTGAAGTTTCAAATGTTTACCGTTCGTGACTGTGGCAAAGCAGCAATGTTTTCAAGAAAGTACTCAACTTTTCGCAGACGCCATACAGATTTTTGTTGAGTGAACATCCAATATCAAGAAACGTTTGATAAAAAGCAGTAGTGAGGTTTGTGCAAATGCCTTTTGGCGAATCGGTCGACCAAAGTATTTTTTCAAAACTGAACTCACAAACGACATCGTAACGTGATAAATCAATTTTTATTAGTTCTCATAAAGTTATAAATCATTTGTTTCTAGCGGAAGACTGGTAGTGAGAGACACCTATAAGTTGTGTTCATGGGCGTCGGAAAGATTTTTTCAGGGGGGCACCAGAAGATTTTCCCAAAATCTTTCCTGGACGGGGCCAAAAGTGGTGAAATTTGTTTTATCCCACTCGAAACTAAGAAAAAAACTTTTTTTGCTGAAATTATAAAATCCAGGGGGGAAGGCCCCCCTGCCCCGCCTTCCGATGCCCATGCTGGTGTTTCCAGATTGATGTTTATTGCTTCAGCGTAGAAAGCGCATATTCGCTCTAGAATTTGAGAAATCTCCCAGATTTTGTAATTTGGACATAAATCTTGGTAATAGTAACGAGTAATCACGATTTTGTGGTGGTTCGAAAAGCGCATGTTCTCTCTCAGTGTTTCTCCTGCAAGTTTTGTTTGACCACCAAAATGCGTAAATCTATAATATTATCTGTGGTTGTTCTTTGTAAATGCAACATATGTGATGGCATTTCAGATTGAAGCACTGCAGTTTTAACTCAAGTCTAGCCAGTTGAACTAAAATGCATCCCCAACGACTCGTGCATTGAAAGACACATACGCTGTGTTAAAATCACAATCGGTTTTGGTAAGGTTTCAAAATTAACACCGCATTTGGTTGTGAGCAGGCCGCTGCAATAACCACGTCTACTAATAAATTGCATATTGTGCTTGGTATTCACTAAATAAACATTCAAATTCCGTTTCAATGCTTCTAATGTTTTTCAGCATATTCAAATGACAGCACTAATAGTATGTGAAGTTTGTTTTATTTTTTGCTAAGCAAATCTGTCACAATGTCGGACAATGTTAAGGTACGTGGTATAATATTTTACATGTAATACATTTGTTCTTTCAACGTTGGACGAATTGTCTTTTCAATTCANGATNCAGCTTGTGCNTGCTACACACTGATTCGTGCGTCAATTTATTCAATGCATATTGAGCAGTATAGTTCAGCAAACTANGAACGATGAATCAAATTGCAGAGATACTGATGGTGCTCTAACTGATATTTTCGGGGTGACAAAACGATTGCAATTTGTTGTTGCACCCNTGGGCGCAATTTTGCTGTAAAATGTGGGGGGACGGGTTGGTGTGAAACCACTATATTACAAAACCTAAAGAGAAATGTGGGGGACATGGCACATTATATCTCCACTGTCTGAAAAAGTGGGGAGGACGCGTCCCCCGTGTCCCCCACCTAATTGCGCCCATGGTTGTACCTAACAGCTAAACACGTTTTTGAAATTTTTGGGTAGACATTGCCCGTTTCCCTCGTGGTCTTTGGCCTGAAAGTAGTGGTTCTTAACCTGTTGGGAATTGCCCACTAGTTTTGGAAGGATGTGGACTGCAGGTGCGTAATTAGTCATCGTCTGACGATCAAGGTGAGTCAACTGCCCCAACCTTGTCATTGAGTTCTGTTCTAAATTTTGGTATTGTGACAAAACAAGCATTTCTGACACTTTTCAATAAAATCTGTCGAAGTATGTTGAAGCATCAAATTGGATATTCTAAGCTTGTCTACGAAACTCAGTGAGCAGCTATGAATCAGGGGCGCAGCTAGGAATTTTGTTCGGGAGGGGCCAGTCACTGACGTCTTCAGATTTCAAACTTTAGCTACTTTGCACAAAGATCATTTTGATGTCACTGGTCAATTTCTGGTCTATTACAACAGGATATGACGTCAAATATCTTCTCCCAGACGGCATCGATAAATTTTAACAAAGACAAGAAAATGTTTGCTTTCGCAGTGATCATTATCAAGCAGTTGTTAACCAAACAGTTTTCAGTGAACATTAGGAGTAGCGGAAAGCGAAGCGGCATGTAATGTTGTCCTCGAGAATATCACTGATTATGCCTATTGAATAAGTCAAAATCAACTAAACGTATGTAAGTGGATTCATAGGAACAAATCAGAGGATGCCAATAGCCAAATTTTGACTTTACAAAATACCTGCGAGCACAATTAAAAGATAAAATTCAGTCTGCGTTTCTTTTTGAACAACTCGTCGATAGCCATCTCAGAATCAGTGTCACATCACGATTATTCGTCAAAAAAGCAGACGGTTTTGCCCACGACGGCTTTGCCCAAGCCCGTAACCAGCTTGAAACACCAGGTGGGGCGAAGAGATTTCTGAGAGGGGCCCAAATTTTTCAAACTATGTCCGATAGTTTTCAACTATGCCCAACAGATTTTGCCAGGGGGAGCGAAAATATTTGCAGGGGGGGGGTTCGTCCCCT